>Ga0208191_1000067_pt1 | contig 96229 bp, 99 predicted proteins | sample June2015DPH_13_5_FD_184709 | JGI IMG/M metagenome (GOLD analysis project Ga0208191, IMG submission 184709) | Peatland microbial communities from SPRUCE experiment site at the Marcell Experimental Forest, Minnesota, USA - June2015DPH_13_40... | ecosystem: Environmental > Terrestrial > Soil >... | reverse complement strand
CGCTTTTCCCCGTCACTTCGCTGCCCGGCTGGATGAAAGCGCTGGTTGATCTCAATCCGCTCACGTACGCCGTTGACGCATTGCGGTACGCCTTTACAGGACTGCACGCGTACCCTCTCACGCTCGACTTCGGCGTCGTTGTTGGATTCTTCATTCTGATAACGATCATCGGCGTCCTCCTGTTTAGGGACGTGCATTGAGGTTGGTACGCACTCGCGCGAGATTGACGCGATGATTGCCGAACTTCAAAATTTCGAGATTCATGTCTCAGAGTCAGGAAAAGAAAGCTATGACGCTAGGACAGGGGCGCACGATGATTTAGTCGTATCATTGGGACTAGCGTGTTGGCTCGTATCACAGGAAAGCGTGGCTCCTATTCAGCTATGGGGCGGATGATTCAGTGAAATGCCCCTGGGACTGTCCGCTCGTTATATCTTTTTTCAAATTCCTTTGATCTGCGGGTTCGGCTCAAAAGGAGACGCGGCACTCCATGATTTGCATGGCTAAGTCAGCGGTGCAAGCTTGAGAAAAAAGAAATGATGAGCAGGAGCTGCGGAGACGGCGAAAGGAACACGCGAGGGCGCACGGAAAAGACAACACTTAAGCTATCACGCACTATTTCTACGACCTAACGTTTTGTGTCACGCTGGCGGCGCAAGTCACGGCCGGAGCAAAACGAGGGGGAAAGAATATGAATCCAATAGTTAGGATGATGAAGCGGTATATCAAAACGCCGCTCAAATATGCGTTGCCTTTGCTTTTTATTGGCTCTCTCGCTCTCGTATCAATAAGTGGGTGCACGTCGTCAACGAGCAATCCGACGGCGACACCGAGCGCAACGGCTACGAGTGGGCATGATCCGGTGCTCTCTGCGATAGCGACTAACATACAAAATGGTGACTCTCAGTATAATCCGGTTATATCATGGAACGACGACGGATCGTTACATATTGTCGAAAATTGGAATAGCGGCGGCGTTTTGTATGTTAGAGCCGTGGATATTACGAACGACAGAACTATCGCAAACGCGACGGGGGATTATACTAACATGACCCTCAATCCTGACCTTACCGTTAATGCGTCGGTAATCAGCGACGGACACGAATCGCACTTTGCACAAGACGAGGTTACGGCGGCGCTCGGTCACACTCCGACGGTCGTAAACGACATAACATGGCACTACGCGGGGGATCATGTCGCAGAGTATGAGGAGTTACAATATGACAATATTGTAATACACATAAGCCAAGACCTACACATAAACGACCCCTCGGCTCCGGTAAGTCCGTAAGCTGTCATCTTTGGAAACGGAGGTGAGAAATTGGTGAAGTTTCACTTAAATCCGAAAAAGGCATTGGCAGAAAGCAAAAAGGCATTAGAAGAACACAGGAAGGAAGTAGAAGAAAACAGAAGACTACACCCTGTGCCGGAGCAGGATGATACAAACCTCCTTCAAGTGGCAAACGGCCTTAGAGGGACTTCGATCAAACTGTTTGCAGATCATGTCAGAGTCACGGAAGGGAAAGATCACAAGGTAACTGAGTTTCCGATCAAAAACATTTTTTCGCTCTATTACCTCAAGCATTTTACTCCAATTGGAATAACGCTCACGTATCTTGAGAACGGCAAGAATCTCAAGGCTAATGTTGTGGCAAGCCCGACAAAAAGACCTGAGTTTGATGCGATGGAAAAGCGCATCAAGCAAATGATGGCAGGCGGGGGCGAGACAATGCAACCGCAGCAACCGCAGGTGAGCGCATACGATGAACTTGCTAAACTCGCGGCGCTGCGTGATCAAGGCGTCGTTACAGAGCAAGAGTTTCAAGAACAGAAAAAGAAGCTCCTCGGAACTGAAACTACGAATCAAAGTCAACAAAGATTTGACCCGCAGACAGGTCGGCCTTTGTAACGGAGAGGATTGTGAAGCCGTTTAGCAGGCGCAATATGCCCGAGCCCGATCATTACACATATGACGATATGCCGGCAGAGCTTCGCCAAAAGATTATCTTTCGCATGAACGACACTCTCGACCTTCGTGACGTAGTGTGGGAACACATCGAAAAGAAGCTTACAAGGGAATATGGGCGGCCTTTCTTGGTCAACGGTCCGAATCCCGATGCCAATGTTACCGAATTTCTTAGGAAATGTGACGCTAAAGAAGCTGTTGATGTAGTTGAGTGTTTTCTCAGTGAGATCAAATCTTCTCCCTTACCCCAACCTCCGCTTCCCCCTCGCCCCAACCTTCCCTACCCCCCGCGCCCCATTAGTTTTGAAGCCAATCTACGTCATATCAATGAAATTTTTAGAGAGCATGGTGTTGGATATGAATTTATCGAGGAAAGCGGGGAAGAAGTAATGGCAGTGAGGATCGACTCAAAGTATCTTCACGCTGAGGTAATCAAAAAAGCGATGAAGCTCCTTTACGATCTAAACTTCAAGGGGCCGCTTGATGAGTTTGACGAAGCCATAGAAGCACTCGACAACCAAGATAACGACAAAGCGATCATTGAGGCACTAAAAGCGTTTGAAAGCACAATGAAGGCAATCCTGCAAAAAGGAGGTCACTCATTTAATCCCAAGTGGCCCGCAACAAAACTGATCGACGCCTGTATTGGTGCCGACATAATTCCGACAAACTTAGGATCACTCAGTGCTGGAATAAGAACTGTTCTCGAATCAGGATTGCCAACTCTCAGAAATATGGTCGCCCACGGAACAGGCTACGACCCAGCCGACATTGAGCGAAGTTACGCACAGTTTGCTGTGAATCTTTGTGGATCTTACATCGTGTTCCTTATAGAGCGGTACGAAGAGAAGAACATTTGAACCAAGGCGTTTTAAATTGCGACTAACGACTCGGTGCAAGGTGACAAAGAAAAGCTCGAAAGAGCATAACTTCCAAGGGAAGCGAAAGTTTGTGGTCAACTCATGCGTTTTGTAGGAAAGTCTAAGATCGGCAGGCTCTCAGCCAAAAAGGGCAAAATATATGCACAAGTTCGACTACCTCCGCAACTTGCCGATACTATCGGAGACATAGCAACTATTTTTGAAACCGAACACAACGGCAAAAGAGCATTTCTGCTCGTCACAAAAAGCGTGCCAAACGATAACAATGTTTTACAACTCAATGAAAAAGTTGTAAAACCGGAAGACCATAATGCGCATTACTATCGTCTCTGCGCTTTAGAATCAGAAATTAGCGAGTTAAAGTCGCTTCTTTTTTCAAGCGAAAGCTTTAGCCAAAATAAAAATGAAAATAATGGGCTCGGCCGGATTCGAACCGGCGACCTCCGCCGTGTGAAGTCTCTTTTACGAATTTGGAGCCCGTGCTGCCTTATTTATGTTCTGATTGTCTGGGGGCTCATGTTTCGCAGGGATGTGAAACACAAGCCTCTGAGGGGAATTTAGGGGGCTCTTATCGACAAACAGACGCCAATAGGGGTTTGCTTTGCAACTCTGCCATCAAACAGTCTGCTTGGATGAGGTACCGAGAACCGGAAGAGGGTATCGCCACGCTCGAACTAGCATTCGATCACAGCGAACTCACAAGTTACACGGAATTCCGGAAAACCGGGCTCACACGAAAATCATGCGAGTGGATCGATAGGGCGTCACGTGCGTTCTGGCTCTCGACTGAAGGTACAATCAGCAAGACGAGGCTTGATAACCTTCGTGAAAAGACCCTTGCAAAGTATGCGAGCGAATGGTCGAAAGGCAAGGTTCTGACTTTCGCGGTAGCGTTTCTAAAGTATTTGGCTAAGACACATCTAGACCCTCGATACCGCGTGTTTGATCTGTTCTTAGAGCGGCCGCGAAATCTAAAGGTACGTAAGAATGTGACATCCCGCATCGCTACTAAAGAAGACATCGAGGGCGTCATTGCATACATATGGAACGCACACCACAACGGCGAACTTGACGCGGCGAGAGCGAAGCAATACGCCGCCTTCACCATCTTTGGCGCGTTTACTGGCCAGAGGTGCATGGCGACCATGATGAAGCTCACCGCGGGTCAATTCCGCGAGTCGTTAAAAGCCAAGAAACCAGTGCTGCGTGTTGAGTCACATCAAGACAAAATAAGAATGGAACACTACGTTCCGCTACATCCACAGGTTATTGAGTCTATTCGGCCGCTTCTGGCTGGAAAGAAGGGATATGAAGCGGTTTTTCACTATGGCTCTTTTTGGATGTGGGTCAAACGAAGGAAGATCCCTATGTCGCGATTTTCGGGCCACTTCGTGCTCGGTGATCTACGAAAGTTCACAGAACAATACGGCGATACGATAGGGTGGGATCAATCTAATCGTGCTTACATAATGACGCATGGGGTCAGCGGTATAGATTGGAAGCACTACAAGCACCCCTTGCCGGAGAACGTGTATGACGTGTATATGAAATACTGGAGAGTTGTGAGACTCGGCGCTTAGCCCAGTTAAAAAGGCGGCTCACTATTCCTTGCCTCGTTTAAGTTTCTGATATTCTCGTTCAGTGATCCTATCCGTCATTCCACCCCCCATAAAGACGCTCGCGCCGTGTGCAACTAATCCGATTCCCCAAAAACCGAGCACAAAGACGAACCACGGGAACCCGGCACCGGTAAACCACCACACGGCGACGAGGAAAAGGTTCACCACTACGTAAATTGTGAGGTGGATATAGAATCCGACCTTTTCTTCAGCCCGCTTTCGGGCCAATCTCATCAGCTCTTCATCGCTCTGCAATGTCTCACCTCCGCCCCGTTCGCAGACTGGATCTAGTTTGTTCGTCGCTTTAAGTTCAGTTATTTTTTGTCTTTCGATTTAATAGTGATATCTTGAGACAAATGCACTCTCGTTGCTACTCTATTTAAAAGGCAACGAGCCTGTCGCTTTCGACCACAGAGAGTGTAAACCGGTGAGCAGGTGGCGAAAGGTGAACCGACGTTAAGCCTCGGCCGGGAAGTGTAACAGAGTTCAGCGTTGGGGTTATAAGCAAAATAAGAGGTTATATCATCAAGCATTTCAGATTGCAGCGAAAGCAATGATGTCTTGCCCCACGGAGTTTCAAGCGTAGAGTGGTGACGTCTTAAGCATCCGCTGGGATGCATATGACGCATATGCGCTATACTGGTGGGATCACAAAAGCCTGCACGAGTGCCTATTTTTTCAACACCGATCTACGCGATCTTCTCTCCCGCGTTCGGCCCGGGAGCCACGTCAAACACCTCGGTGACCTTCATCACGAGGCAGCCCTTAGCTGGCAGGTTCGGGTTGATCGCCTTTATGACCTGCTTTATCGTCTCATAGTCGGGGCCGTCAGTCACGTAGTTGCCCGTGCCCTTCACCTGATAGCCCTCCCTTCCGATCCACGACGTGACGGCTACGTTGCAGTTCGCTTTCTTCGTATTTTCAGCCGTCTTTTTGAAGAAGTTGTCGCCGATAAGGATCGTTTCGGGATCGCGCACGACGATCGACGCCACGGGAACCGCGTTGGGTACGCCCGCATCGCTTACCGTCGTTACCACGACGGCATTCATCGCTCTGATATTCTCTATTACCTTTTCTGGCATTGCGACCATTCGACATGCCTCCTTTATGCGCTTATGAAAGGTTCGCGATATAGGGTTTCCCCCCATCAAAGCGCTTGAACGAGCTATTCAGGTGCGCGATAAGGGCACGGGGTTAAGGTGGCACCTTGAAATCTAGTTATTACGTTCCGACTAACCTGTTAGTTACTCCCCGAATATCGTCTCTTTTTTGAATTTCCTTCGTTCAGGGGCTTCTTTTGAGACTTGATGCAAAAAATGCGGGATAGTGGCATTCGTCAAACACGTTGTGTCAAGCGCTACTGCGTAATTTGAGTCTCGCTGAGCGAATTATTATTATCAATACAGAACTCAATTTTGTTTTTGAAAATCGAATCGTTTCAGAAACGATTAAGAGTAGTCGCGGAAAATGGCTTGCGGGGCAGTGACTCTCTAGTTTAAAGGGGCCCTTTTTTCCCCCAACTTCTCCTTCCTAGAGGGTCATGCTCTTTTGAGTTTTTCCTTGGAAACGATTAAGAGCTATCGCGCCAAATCGCGTGGCAGGAGTGCGGCTCAAGATTTAACAGGTTTTCCGTAAGCATTACCTCCAATCTAGGGTTTGCGCTCCCCCCACGTTTCAATTCTAAGCTGGTGCAATTGTTCTTATAGCAATACTCAGATTTGTAGCAAACAACGCCGCTCTGAGCGAAAGAATTATACGGCTTCGTGTATCCCTACTACCGCAACACCACACGCAGCATCTCCTTTTTTGGGGCAGTGGTGTAGCAAACTGCCGGGGTCATGCCCACTTATGGCTCCGGCCCTCACCATAGCCGCCAACCATTTCACCAACCGCAGATTCGCCACTATATTTCACCGGAGTCACCAGTTGCCTTGAACTTACAGATTAAGTAGCATATGAGTTCGGTAACTTGAAAGGCATCATCTTCTTGCTCAAGCCCGCGACCGTTTCGCTGCGCACGCCAACGACCTACAACATCGTTGCCGACGTCACGCCACGTGTTATCAGGTAGATACCGATGATGAAGAACACGGCGGCAATCAACTGACTGCCGTGTTTCTTCAAGAAACTGATGATGGGATCGAAGATGCGGTCGAAATGTTGAGGTGACCGTCGCCAACGACGGCTTGCCACCGGTCGTCGTCAGGCTTCCGAGGGCAAGAAAAACCAAGGCATATTAGCGAAAATACGCTGCAGTACGTTGCGACAAAGATTATTCCTTTTTTGAGTCGGTGTTGAGCTGAGGCACGAACCTGAGATCGTCTTCTTTTTTTACGTGGCGAAGTTCTCAAGGTACAAATATCAGGCCAATCTGTCAACAGACTGCCTTTCTTTAGCTTTAGTAATAAGGAATAAACTTTATATATTATTGATAATATAATGAGAGTTAAAGATAATTAAGGAGTGCCCGTGAATTTCGAAGAATTGACACATACGCTCCAGAAATTAGATGCGACAATACCAGCGAGCACGATCAGGCGTTGGGCCAAAGACAAACTCGTGACGCCTCCAAGTAGACGACATAGACAAAAAGGCGAAGGGCGTGGCACTATAAGTGACTGGTCTCAACAGTCATTAGAAGAAATAGCGGGTTGCTTTTGCATTAAGAACTTTGGCTCTTATCGCCGCGATTTCGCAGATTCCGTTAAACGAGCAAAGCATCTCGCCGACCGTTTTTATAGTGATCCGGTTGGTTTTGAGACTTTTCAGTGGCCACAATTGCAGCAGCACTACGTAAGAAGTGACTTCAACGAATTACAGAAAGCTTGGGGCTACAGCCACTACTTAGATGATCGTCGTGACTTCTTCGAATATGTAGGGGGATTGGAGAAAGCTAAACTCAGCCACGCAATCAACGACCGCGTGTACTGCGACTTTTTGTTCCTTAGAGACGGCGATACAGGAAGCAGTTCGCTAAGATATGAATTCGCTGGAGTTGGGCTTACGCCGATCGAAGAACCAATTCAAACTGAAGTGCGAGTGAGAACGTATAGTCGCGAAGATTTCATTAAGCTCACAGAACAAGCGGAAATTAAAATCCGAGGCCCAAAGCCTAAGCGAAAAGATGGGGCACAAACATGACTAAAGTGACGCTACCCCACGTCTGCAGTGCTCGCCACGAATTAGAACCATGCGATTCGCTTCTTATGAGTGCCAAGGCAGTCTGCGACGACGTTTGCGATGAGCTTGATCGAGCTGATCCAGAAAATAACGAATACTGTTTAGTGCTTTCAAACTTCGCAGACGATTGTTACGCTTTTATTTCAGGAATGAAGAGGTGTAGGGAACCCTAGCATGATCGCCGATCAGCTTGATCACATTCCATCAGAATTGAAGGCATACAACAACTTCGTGCTGTGCCGAATCGAAATGAGAGACGGTAAGCCAACAAAAGTACCTTATTCGCCACATGGGGGGAAGGCGAAGGCTAATGACCCTACTACGTGGGCCTCCTATAAAACGTGCATTCATGCGCTTGATAACGGCGGTCACTTTGACGGCATCGGCTTCGAATTTAGCAAAGAATTAGGTATTGCAGGTGTCGACTTTGACAACTGCCTGGATCCTGCGACAGGAGAAATTATCGATCCGCATATTGCGCAATGGGTAAGCCGATTGAACAGTTATACAGAGATCTCTCATTCTGGAAAAGGTTTGCATATCCTTGTAAAAGGGAACCTACCGGGAAGTCGAAACAGAACGCGCAACATCGAAGTGTACGACTCAGGTAGATATTTTGTCATGACAGGTCAGCGCAGAGAAGGTACGCCAGCGACTATAGAACCCCGCCAAGATGAATTAGGCGCATTTTATCGCGAATTCTTTGGAGACGATTCTGCATTGCGAGGAGATGATCAGTGCTTCGCTGCGACGCACGTGCCACGCAATCAAGATGATGCCACAGTGGTCATGCGTGCTAACTTGGCCCCCAACGGGGAGAAATTTGCTCGTCTCTACAATGGCGACACAAGCGGGTATGACGGCGATGATTCAAGGGCTGATATGGCTTTGTGTGTCAAGCTGGCGGAACGCACCGGCGGAGATAAAGAACAGATAGACCGCATTTTTCGAACTTCCAAGCTATATCGACCAAAATGGGAGCGTAAAGATTACCGAACTACTACCATTGACAAGGCTTGCGCGTTTGTTGCAAGTGAGACGCCCCAAGAAGATTGCGCAGACGACGCGCAAGACGCGACGATAAATGACGAGTACCGAATACAAGATGGATGCCTGACGCATGTTAGAAAAGAATTCAAGCCGCGCAACGGCGAGGCAATAACCGAATACTATCCAGTAAAGCTATGCAACTTTGTAGCGTGGATCGCAGAGGGGCGTATCTATGACGATGGCGCTGAGCGCACACGCAAATACTCCATTACGGGTACGCTCGCGAACGGAACGGCCCTTCCCTTGATTGACGTGCCTTCTGACAAGTTTCCAGTGATGGCATGGGTTTCTCAATGGGGTGGCCGTGCGATTATCAACGCTGGCTACGCCCTGAAAGACCACACGCGAGCTGCGATTCAATACTACAGTCAGCTGCACGACTACCCAGAGCGCGTGGTCTACACCCATATCGGTTGGCGACAGATCGGTGATCAATACCACTACCTTTCTGCCAGTGGTGCGCTCGGTGCCGACGGTTTGCGCACGGATATTGATGTTACACTGGCAGACAGTAGACTTAGGTACTACGACTTACCCGACCCGCCCGAAGGGAACGCGCTCAAAGAAGCAGTTCGAGAGGTTTTTGATCTTCTACCCGACGAGGAGCAGGTAAAAAAGACCCTGACCTATCCGGAAATCGCCAAAGTATTCAGAGCCCCGCTCAACGAACTTGTGCCTATTGAAGCAACCGATTTTCTAACCGGAGTTACCGGTTCCCGGAAAACGGCCTTATCTTCCGTATTTCAATCATTCTACGGTGCAGGTTTTAACGCTTCCACATTACCGGCAAATTGGTCGAGCACCGCGAATTCGCTCGAACGACTAGCGTTCCTTGTGAAAGACGCGGTTTTTACTATAGATGACTTCGCTCCCAAAGGCACAGCGAGAGACGTTCAGACGCTGCACACTAATGCAGAGCGCGTTATCCGTGGTCAAGCTAACAACGCTGGAAGACAGCGTCTAAGAGCAGATATGTCGCTTGCTCCCGAATATCATAGTCGTGGGTTTGTTGCGACGACCGGCGAAGACGTGCCGACAGGGCAAAGCGTGCGAGGTCGGATGTTCATCCGTGAGGCTAGGCTCGGTGATATTGACCTAGAATGGCTTTCTAAGGCTCAGCAACGCGCACAATCCGGGGTGTATGCACAGGTAATGGCTGGCTATCTCCGGTGGTTGGCGCCGCAGATGGAGCGGCTAAAACGCGATAACTCGATTCGGCACGCACAGCGAAAGAAACGTGATCAGTTTGCTGAAAAGCTAAAACAAGCACGTATACTCGTGCACGAACGAACCGCCACCACCATGGCTGAGTATTATGTTGGCTTTGCAGCATTCGCGAGGTTCGCGGTTGACGTTGGAGCGATTGACGAGAACCGCGCGTCGGAGCTAAAGCAGACGTGCGCGAGCGTGCTTATGGGGGTAGCACGCGCACAAACTAGCTTCATCCGTGCTGAAGAACCGACGCAACAATTTATTGACCTCATCAGAGGGGCCTTATCGGGGGGATACGCGCACGTATGTAGCACAAAGGATAACGATGTACCTCCTGACGGTGACCAAACCGCTTGGGGCTGGCACTTTGATCGAGAGAACTGGTGGCCGAATGGTAAATGTATTGGGTGGATCGAACACCTCGAACTTTATCTTGAGCCTACAGTGGCGTTTGCAATTGCACAGGAGTTAGCGAACAAGCAGGGTACCTCCCTCCCCTTTACCAAATCAACGCTCTACACGCGACTCGTTGACAAGGGAATTGCGTTACATGCACAGAAAGGGCATAATAGTTATCAGAAAAAGATCGCTGGAAAAAATAAGCGCGTGGTATGCATTAAAGCTACTGACATAATCGGAACTGACACAGACGAGGGCGAATGTCAATGATGCCGACGAATCGAGTAGAATCCGTCGGTAGCAAAAAAAGTAGCCGAAGTAGCAGCAGGTAGCCGAATTTGTGCTACCATTCAAAGGCTTCTGCAAACTCTGTTTGCCAGAAACACAGTCAATTCAGAGAGTTTTTAGATTAGTATCAGAAGTAGCCGAATTAGGAAATATATACCGTGTTACATGTCTGTCTCGCCTCACTGCACGTGTATGTATACATCATATATGCCCAAAAAAGCGGCTACTTCGGCTACCTCGGCTACTTGCCCGCAAAAATCTGTTTGATTGTCAAAAAATCGCCGCAACTAGGTTTTCCCACAGCAGGATGTGTTTTTAGAGCGGCTACTTGTTCGGCTACTTTTAACAAAGAGGCTCAACTGCCAATCACGATCACGACAACCATCTCCAATCAGCAGTACCAGCACACGACCGAGAGTCGCGCTAAAGCAAACAGGATAGCAGGCGAGATCGTGAACGGCACAACCCCGACAGCTTCAATTTTTTTGAAATTAACCGGCGGAAAACCACTTTTGTTAGAAGGTGATGAAGGTGAATAACAAAAACAAAATCAATGAACTCGATGAGGAACTCATAACTCGGATTTGCTGGAGATCCCGTTTCACTCCGGGGCTTTCTATGGGTCATAATCTAGAGTGTGTATCACTTGCCGAGCTCAATAAAGAGTTCTATACCACCCCCTATCAGGAACTCTATTACAGGGTTCGCAGACTGGCACGGCTACGGCATATTAAGATTCTCCGCGTCAGAAGATCGATTATTTGCTGCCCCCGTGAGACAAAGGAATAGTTTGAATGACTGAAGCGTGGGAACGATTACCCAACGAACCCATCAAGGCGTACGAACTATTTTGTCTATATCGAGATTTAGGCCCCTCCCGATCACTTCGGAAGCTCCGGCAAACCAACGCCCTGTCACTTTCCGTACGGCAACTTGAACGGTATAGTGCGAAATATGCTTGGCTAGGGCGGGCTCAGGCTTTTTCCGACCATATTTTTACCCTGAAGCTGGAAGAGCATGAAAAACGTATCTTGGAAGGAGGAAACGGGTGGTAAGGTGTCGGCAAAACGTCGGCAAGAGTAGGGTAAAAGACCGGTATAAGCAGGGGTTATGTGAGACTTTTCGAGCCATCATGCGATGCAACATGAGCCGCCGTTAAACAGCAACGCTTAAGCTGTCAGCACCGGCTTGCGTACGTAGTTTGTTGTCTGGGATGAACGATAAAACAGGTCTCAACATATGAAAAGAAAGTTGCAGCACTTTGACTTGTGCTTACCTAGATCCCCTTGTTGTCTTCGTCGCGGCAACCGAAAGATTAGTGAGCAAGTACAGGTATGAACTAGGTGAGAAAGATGAGCGAGGAAGAAAAAAAAGACTCCGTCGAATTTACAATCGTTCTTCCTAAAACTTCAGATTTTGATAAGAGCAGACAGGTAGTATTCAACAAACTCCTTTCCCTAATCGAAGAGAAAAAAAACTACTGGAATGTGCGAGTCAGATCAAACAAAAAAAAGAGGGGCTTAGTCTTAGATTCGAATGAATTCGAGCTGCGATTATCGTTTACAAAGACTTTCGGACTTACGGTCGTTGTGGGTGAACCAGATAAAAACAGACATATGTCTAGAGCTAACAAAATAGGCAAGGACGTAATCAACTTCATCACCACTCTTCTTGGTGAAGGCGCTAAAGGTTGCGTGGTTCGCTCTTCGAAGACAACGATCGGGGGAAAGAAAAAAATCGACTTTGGTGAAAGAATAATTGGGGCATCAAGACTCACAAAAATAAATGAAAAAGTCGGATTAACATTAACTGTCGCTGGTGTCATGTTTGAATATGAGCTGGATGGAAAAAAATTCTGGTTGACCGGCATGGAGGAGGCCGAAATGTTATTCTCCAGCAACCATTACGAAGGAGAGATTCCTTTTGACCTCCTGCAAGTTGAATACGGCGACTTGAAGAAACAAGCCAAGTTAATTGGAAAACTAGCTGAAATGGAGTCATGAATGAACCCCAAACAGTCAGCTTTCGCACAAATCTTTCAGAAAGAAGCAATAGATGTAAGTCTGCCGGCAACGCGCGGAGACGAACATGAATATCTGTTTCAACTCATTGAGTTCACGCGAGATTCGTTAGACAAACAGTGGAGCGCTAAATTTAGTACCACCGATGACAAAATCGACGCTCTCAGTAAAGAAGTAAAACTCCTAAGGAGTGAAATTCGCCGATTGAAAAAATACGCTCCGCAACAAGAAGAATATACTGAATCCGACCGCATATACGAACATTTCAAGGCCGAACTTGAAGAGAAGTATTACGGAAAAGTCGTTGCTATTGATGATGATTTAGGCCGTATAGTCGGTATAGGCGATACGCTTTCTGATGCCTACGAGGCAGCCAAAGAAGCAACAAGGAAGAAGCAGTTCGATTTTAAGCGAGTAGGATATAGGTACTTAAACAGAATCTAGACATGGCGCATCCACGCGAGTTCCACACGTGCGAATACACTGACGCGCGTGATGACAGATTTTTGCCGCTTGTAGAGGTTTCGATATTCTCAGGTGGTTCAAAAAGAAAGATTACAGCGTGGGCCGATACTGGCTGCGAGCCTGACTTGGTCATCTCGAAGTCGCTTCTACAAAGTGCCAAATTGGACTTGACAAATAAGATAAACAAGAATCCGCAGCTAGATAGGACGGCCGATGGGCGTGAAGTAAGTGTAGATATTTACGAAGCTATTTGTGAAGTGGGCGGCGAGAAACAAACGATACATATTCACGTAATGGACACCTCAAATCCCTACGATAACGATGGTACAACCATGACTCCGTTACTCGGTCTTGGGTTCTTCAACGCGTATGATGTGCTCTTCAAGGGAACTCATAGAGAACTTCTCTTTTGTCATCCGAAAGAATAACGATAAGCAGCGAAATTGTAGCATTCCAACTTGATGCTTGAGGCGGCCGCTGAAACAGGAAAGATCGTCGGGTTTGTTTGAGAGGACCATCAGAAGCAATGAAGGTGCAGGGTAGCGTCTAACAAATTCAACGAAATGAAGCATATGCTTCTAAAGATCCAGTAAACCTCAAGACCACTTCCGCACCGCTTTTACCGAATGACCATCCGCCGTCACACGGATTTTCAAGGGTGAACAACGAGTGCGCGGAAGTCGACGAACTCATACTAAAAGTCGCCGACTACAAGAACGACCATGCCGATATGGCTGCCGAGAAGCTTTTACGAAAGTGCTCAACCAGTTGGGAAGCTTATCAATACCTCCAAGACCGGGTGAACGATGCTTGGCTACCCGACAGCGCACGGCAGCAGGTGCGACGGATCATCAAAAGGATACAGGTGCGATTGCTCCAGCAGCGCGAATATGGCTGGCCGTATGAGTAATCATTAGCGTGAGTGCTAACATAACCTCGTTGCAGGTCACAAGATCAATTTTTAGTTGATTTATATAGCCTGTCGGGAAACAAAAAAGAGTACCACCCATATGATACCCACCAACTTTGACTATTGGCGTGCGCTCATACTCTACGGAAAGTATCAGTCGACGTACAAGGTAGGGTTAGGATATTGTCTTCTCTCCTACGCACACGAAAACCGCGACAAAGTGGATCTCGATACCCTTGCGGGCGATTTCCTCGACCTTTATACTGAACGCTGTCAAACCGGAAGGCCGCAACTCGCCACCAAAGGGCGGTTCACGTACGTTGAACGCGAGCTACAAGGGATCAACAGTGGAACAAAAAGTCGAGATCAATCGCTTGCAATAATCAAAAAGAACGCGCTATGTGATATGGTGCTTCAGCGATTCAATGTGCTGAACAATCGAAATATCAGTCAACCGTTCTACACCGTAACGCCACGCCATCTCATTCTCAACGAAAATCTCCTTTCCCTTGTCGGCGAAACGAGCAATTACAACATTCTCGTAGACGAACTGCACTCGCGATGGGATTTGCTTGAACACGCGTACGAGCGAAGCAATAACGTCGAATCACTAGATGTTGATGAGTATTTACTTCACATTTTGAAGCAAGAGAGACGCACTAACCTCACCAAACTGATTCCTACCCTGAATGGGTATCAGCGAAATCGGTGTTTCTACTGCGGCGAGGAGTTATACGACATAGTGGTCGACCACGTCATCCCCTATCAAGCACTGCTCCACAACGAGATATGGAATCTTGTGCTCGCACACGACTTCTGCAATGAAAACAAGTCAGACAACCTCCCCTCGTTTCATTTTGTCGAGAACCTCATAACACGAAACGAATACTTTATCGCGAGCTCGCATCCGATAAAAGATACCCTCGTTAAGCAGCTGGGCTCTACAGCTCGGGCGAGAAGGAAGAAAGCGCAAGACGAATACACATACGCAAAAGGAAAGATCAGAAGAATGTGGGGGGGCAATCCGCACTACACTCCTCAAAAAGATCGGTTCTATCGAGAATGGGTGCAAATTCTGGCCAATCAGCCGTAATGCACGCGACAACCCCCCCAAAACAGTAAGCGCACGCTTACAACAAGAGGCTGCTTGTTAAGCACGAAAAGTATTGATCTTTTGAAAAAAGCAACATTTAAGCCACATCGCTCTAGTTTCACATGTTCTAATTCAACGCCCAAGCAAGAGACAACGGCCGCTTGCCGATCCTGTGGACGTTTACACCCTTAATATGATCCCTAAAAACATAGAAAAGCAGCACATCATTCAAGCGATCAATGAGATTGAAAGATCCGGCGTTCGCTACCATCGGGAGTCTGTGCGATACAACCTCATCTACGAGGGTAAACCGTACCCGCCGAAATATGTTCTCTCGATAGCCAATAAATACGCAAATGGACGAGAGCTGGAGCCATCCAAGTTTAGCGGCGGCGCAGAAACAAACGATTTCTTAAAAGAGCTGGGATTCAGTATAAACGATTCTGGAGAGATAAACAACTACTGGCTCGATATTTTCACAGCCGCGACTTGGCAGGAGTTTCAGAACGCCGGTGCGTATACAACTGGATTTCCAGAGAAGCGCCGAAATACCGTCAAAAAAGTGCAACCCGGTGATATCCTCGTCTGTTATGTCTCTGGGCTCAGTCTGTGGGTAGGGGCACTCGCAGTTATTGGACCCAGCAGTGACGATCGCCCAATATGGAGAGGAGACGAGTATCCGTCTCGTCTAGAGGTGCGACCCATCATCATTCTTGATCCTGAGGACGGAGTGCCCTTGGCTAAACTCGAAGGACAGGTCTCTTTCTTCGAGGGACCATCAGATCGGCCAGCATACAAGTTCTTCTTGCGTCGTAGCCCTACCCTGTTTCAGCGTCGTGAAGATGCTGAATTCATCTTCTCCCTCCTCACGGAAGCTGAACAGAACAGAACGGCACACCCACGACAAAAACAAGAACCTAGTGTAATGCCTTCCAAACGCTACTGGGTCGAAAAAACGTTGGTCAAAGGACGAGCAGACCGCGTTAGCGGCGACTACGCTGTGGGGAATGCACTCTGGTCACCTCAACAAGGAAAAACAGGACGCAACATTTATTCTGCCATGCGTGACGTGCAGCCCGGAGATATTATCCTCCATCTCACTGACAACAAAGGGTTTTCGGGCGTCTCGGTGGCCGCGAGTAGTGCCGACCCTCATTTCATTGGTCTTCCGCGGACCGATTGGGAAGACATGCCGGGCTATTTGATTCGCTTAGAAGGTTATGTGCCACTTGACCCGCCGCTCAACCGCGAAGCGTTTCTTGGGGATCCGGCTGTCTTTGCGCAGCTTGCACGCATACTTGAACAGCATACCGGCAAGGGATTATTTTATAATAAAGACCACGAACTGAATCAAGGCGCCTACCTCACCGAGGCTCCAGTCGAATTGGTCGGCGTTTTGAACAATCTTTATCAGAACGAGAGCGAACACAACTTGCCCTACGTCGATGTGGGGCCCCCGACACCACCTCAAACCGAACCTGTTTTACAGCCCCGTTATACGCTTGACAATCTCGTAGAAGAAACAGGATTCGAAAGAACCTTGGTCGACAAGTGGATTCGCTCATTAGATCGAAAGAAACAAATCATATTGCAAGGCCCGCCCGGCACGGGAAAGACGTACCTAGCTGAGAGATTAGCACGGTTGACGATTTCCGAAACCGATGGCTTCAGCGAGGTTATTCAATTCCATCCCTCGTACGCGTACGAAGACTTTATTCAAGGAATTAAGCCTAGCGTTCAACATGGCGCTCTCTCATACGACGTCGTAGGTGGACGTTTTTTAGAGTTCTGTGCAGCGGCGGCACAACGCGACCGTGCTCCATGCGTGCTTATCATCGATGAAATCAACCGAGCCAATCTTTCTCGCGTCTTTGGTGAGCTCATGTGCCTCCTTGAATATCGCGATAAGATCATACCGCTCACCTATGGCGGCGAATTCAGCATTCCTGAAAACGTTTACCTCATAGGCACGATGAATACCGCGGATCGATCGATCGCCCTCGTCGATCACGCATTCAGACGACGCTTCTCGTTCATCTACTTAGCACCAGACTACGGCGTGCTAGATCGTTATCTCAATCAATATGACCTACCCGCTAACTCGCTCATTGGCACGCTAAAGCTCATCAACGCAACTATCGATGACCCACACTACGAAATGGGTATCTCTTTTTTCCTCAAAGATGGCGCTCGCTTGAAAGAAACGCTGCAAGATGTGTGGCATGGCGAAATTGAGCCTTATCTCGAGGAGTACTTCTACGATAAACCAGAGAAGGTTGAGCCCTTTAGGGGGGAGCACCTTATTGAAGCAGACTTAGCCGATTGGGCACTATGAGGGTCATTGAACTCACAGAAGAAACCCCAAGCGTGCTTGCGCCGACTGAGCTCACCCAAGAAGAGGCACTTTTCGTGCACAAGCGGTTTGGTGCGCAGGTGGCCGTTAGTTTCCCCACCATTCTTACCAATAACTGCTATGCGCTCCGCCCCAGTGGCTATGTCGGTCAACTACCCATTTCAAGCGATTTGCTAATCCGAATTTCGCCCAAAATCCCTATAGCCAACATTTTTGGGATGCTCGAATACGCGTATAACCTCACATCTTTCAAGCTCTTTGACGATGTGGTCGACGTCGCCGTTATTGAGGATTTGTTCGAACGACTTGCGTCTATTCTTGCACGCCGCGTACTCGGTCGAGTGCGCAAAGGTCTTTACAGCAGTTACATTGCGGATGAGGGCGATCTGCCCTTCCTCCGCGGTCGTATTGCGATAGCAGAAACCGCTAGGGGGATGCTTCGCGGCGCTACCACGCTGTCTTGTCAATATGAAGAGCACACTGCCGACGTTGAGGATAACCGCATACTGGCGTGGACACTTTATTGCCTGCGAAAGCTCCCGTTCAAACGGCAATCGGTGCAGCGAGACGTGCGGCAAGCGTACTTAGCGCTCGCCGGAACGATCACGGTTACGCCTGCTGAAGCGCGTGAATGCGTTAATCGGTTCTACCACCGACTCAACGATGATTATGAACCGATGCACGGTTTATGTCGCTTGTTCTTAGAGCACCTAGGGCCGGGGATAGAGGCGGGCGAGCACCTATTTCTTCCCTATATTGTTGATATGCCCATCCTCTTTGAGACATTTGTGGCCCAATGGCTGAAGGAACGCGTGCCGTCTGAGCTGCAGGTGACCCCGCATTATCGGGTTAGATTAGACGCGAATGTCAATTTGATTTTTGACATGGATATCGTCGTTAGAAACAAAGCGACAGAGCAAGTGCTGGCAATTCTCGACACAAAATATAAACGAGCAGCGCTGCCGGATCAAGCAGATATCAGCCAAGTTACGGCCTACGCGGTACAACTGCACGCGCCGAAAGCAATACTCATTTATCCTTCGTCTCAAACGCAGCCGATAGAGGTGCGCATAGGCGATATCTCCGTTCAAAGTCTCGTATTTGATATCAGTACGGAAGATTTTGGTGGAGATGCCTTTTTGAGCGAATTAGTAAGTGTTATTACGTAGCCCCAGACGAAAAAGGTTAATTCGAAATGCTTTTAACCGTCTTCTAAGGTAGCTAACATTATTATGACCTCCCTCACGTTTTACGGAGGAGTCAACGAGATCGGCGGCAACAAAATCCTCCTTGAAGATCAAGCTGCTCGCATTTTTCTCGACTTTGGCCTGAGCTTCAGCCTCGCCAATCAATATTTTGACGAATTTATGCAACCCCGAAAGTGCAACGGCATACTCGATCTCCTTGAGTTCGGCTTGCTTCCTAACCTAGAAGGGATATATCGCTGCGATTACCTCGACCATTGCAGACTCCCCACTGAAGAAACGCGTAGCGTTGATGGCCTTCTTCTCAGCCACGCGCACATGGATCACAGCGCGTATATTCACTATCTCAGAGACGACATCCCGCTGTACTGCACGCAGGGTGCCAAAGATATCATGCAAGCTCTAGACGAGACGGGTTCGTCTGGCACGTGTGAGTTGATCTCGCTTAAAGAGTCATTTAAAACCTACGTCAACAAGAAAGGCGACGAGTCGAAGCTGTACGGCGAGAAGACCAAGAGGCCGCGACCTTACAACATCGTTGAGAACCAGTTCACTGTCGGTGGGCTCGACGTAGAGGCTCTGCCTGTAAGTCACTCACTCGAAGGAGCGACTGCCTACATCCTGCATACTAGTGCCGGCCCCATTATATACACCGGCGACTTCCGATTTCACGGCTACAAGGGAGAGGAGACGAGACATTTCGTCGAAAGGGCTGCAGAAGTGGAGCCGGTAGCCATGATTTGCGAGGGTACACGCATCAATTCAACGCAAGTAGACAGCGAAGAGCATGTCAAGGAAGTCGCCAAAGAGCGCGTAGAAAAGACTAGCGGTCTCGTTGTTGTGAATTTCCCTGTGAGAGACACCGACCGCATGCAAAGCTTCTATCAGGTCGCCCAACAAACCGACCGGGCGCTGGTCATCAACTTGAAGCAGGCGTACTTGCTCGAATTATTCAGGGATTCCGGCATTGGTACGCCGAGAATCGACGACGATCACATCCGAGTGTACATTCCTCGCAAAACGTGGGGCGTGTACAAGGATGACCGGTTCTCAGAGAAGATTCAGTTACAGGATTATGACTATTGGGAGCGTGAGTTTCTCGATCATGCTAACGCTGTGACGGCCAAAGATATCAGCGAGAATCAGGATCAATACATTTTTCGCTGTGATTTCTTCGAACTGAAGGAGCTGATCGACGTTAAGCCCGAGACAGGCAGCAGTTACATTCGGAGCGTGTGTGAACCGTTCGAAGTGGAGATGGAGTTGGATCTGAAGAAGGTCGAGAACTGGTTGTCACATTTTGGCCTGTATCCCTACACGCACATCCATGCGTCGGGGCATTTGAACTACGACGAGATACGAGACGTGGTTGAGACTGTGCAACCGAAAACGCTCATTCCGGTTCACACGCAGCATCCTGAAGTCTTCAAAAACCTCCACGAAAATGTGATTCTTCCAGAAAAAGGAATCGCAATCACCCTATGAATGCTAACAGTCTCCACGCGTGGTCTGCGAAATGATTTCGTTAAGTGAGGCTGTTTTGAGTCGGAGATTAGCGTGACTAAAAAAGGCACACAATCATATGCCTGTAACTTCAACTGAGCAGGAAGTGGAAGCGCATCGGCCGCTTTGTGCTTTGTGACTAACCACCCTAAACACAATCAAGCGAATCGATTAAGTGCGGTGCTCTTTCTTCAACGCTTGTTATCGAAATCGGTGTAGCCAACAGAAGAAGAACTCCAAAAAGGAGGGCAGTACAAATCGGCTGTGACGAAGGCGCCAGAAGAAAAGAATGAAGAAAAAAACTGCGTAGCTAAGCAGAAAGCAGATGACTGAATATAGAAGCCAACACTACATCCCAAAATTTTACCTCAAAAATTTTTCTGGCGATAAGAAGGGCCTGTACCGTTATTCGCTGGAAAATAGAACATCAAAACGGAGCAGCCTTAGCAAAGCTTGCACCGCACGAGATTTTTATGGTAAGGGCCAAACCGGTGCCGAGTTTGAAAAAGCTATGTCAGCACTAGAGTCAGTACACGCAGAAATAATTCAAAAAATCATCAAGGAGCGCAGTCTCGCAAACATTACGCAGGAAGAGTTTCTTTACCTCTGCAACTTCGCGCTCCTGATGAGAACGCGCCACAAAGCATCAAAAAAGCAGATTGAGCTAATAGCAAACCTCGTCTTCGATTGGATGAAGCCATCACTTGTTAAAAGTGAAAAAGCAAAAGAGCTGGGTCTAACGCTGGAAGAATTTCAGAAGTTCAAGCTCGCGCGAAGCACCGCAAATGTGGAAGCCATGCGCGTGGCAATAAATGGGGCGCCATTGATTGCTGATTTAGCGGCCACACTGTTAATCAACAAAACAAAAAGACCATTCTTTACCTCCGACTCACCTGCAATTTTTGCCAATTATATGAGTGTAGACCGCTGGACGAATATGGTTGGTTACCTTTCACGCGGTCTAATAATATTTTTACCCCTTTCAGAAGGAATTACGCTCTGTCTTTTCGATCCCGCAATTAATACGCTAACTGGTAGCACAAAGGGCAACGTGAATGTGACAAGAAAGCAAGATATTAACGCGTTAAATCGACTTCAAATGCTAATCGCAGATGAATACGTATTTTTCTCGAAATCCGATTATTATGACTACGTGTTGCTTCTGCACGATCAGGAACTAGCAAATCATCGCGCGAATTACTCTTCCGTTGTGTCAAATCTGCCCTCGAAGACGCCCCTTGAAACGCCCGATTTGAATCACAAAAAAACTCGACGCAGGCATTACTTTTCATTTTTTGCGGTAAACGCGCCCGCTATCAAGCATTTTCAGAACATGGCTGCCGACCCAAGCCATCGCAGCTATGCGTTGTATAGGGATGAAGAGCTTGCAAAGTATGTTTTTTCTGAGATTGAGAAAGAAACAGGGAAAAACACGAGGCAGGATAGCTAAAAAGCTTTGCTTGTTAAGTCGTTCGAGAACCGGTTGCAGCGCTCGTGGTTGTGCAATACTAGCTAAACTCCGAAACAAGAAACGTCGTGTGGCTTTTGAGTAGCGACAGCACACAGGAAAGATCGCCGTTTTTCGATTTACTTTGATTTTTGAGGCCCGTTCGGAAGCGCGGTGGCAAAAGCACGTTGGTATGCCGCAAAGAGCCCTTGAATGCACGCTGCGGCTCATCATACCTGTAAGATTGGCGGAACCAAAGGGCTCGAAAGGAATCTCATCACCTCGATGTTCGCTCTTCTCGCTCACCGCCTTCCCAGATTTCAAGCACCGAAATCGCAAGCTTTTCTGCGTCGTGTGTGCACATCGGCCGTGACACTTCATTCTAGCGATTAGAGCGCTTAGAGAAGCCCGCTGAACGTCAATCGTGTTATCCTGCGATTTACGGTATGGTTATTGCTACCGAGCCCGTTTGTTGTGGGTTGGGCATTGATAGGTGAGTAAGTTCACGGTTTAGATTATCAGATATGGTTAGGTTCTAATTGATCAAAAAGAGCAAGACTTAAGCTGCATTGCCTGCTTCTTACCCATTATATCGTTCTTTTTCAAAAAGCAACTGCATCAAAGACCCATCATGCCAAACGCAAACGTAAATTTGCCAGTACCCCCTACAGTGTTGGTAAAGGCGTTAACCCCCACCATTGAAGTAAAAAGCCTTTCAATTTTTCTTCTTGATGCAGCTATATGTCTTGTTCGTGAGAGCGTAAGGATACAACAGAGCTATGACGAAAATGCTGAGCAAGATGCAAAAAATACTCAAATATCTACTTATCACGCTTGCGTCATAGGGGCGCTGTTTATTATAATGGCATTTTTTGAGGCGGTAATTAACGAAGTATTCTTAGACGCTGTCGACTGTTTGCCAAAAAAGGCCAGAAAGAGTACTAGTAAAAAAAAGCGCAGAAAGAAGAACGTTACCAGCATTCCAGTCGCGGCTAATAAGATCACTTCTTATCGCAACGGTGAGTTAAATTCCAACATTGTCAAAAATATGGCACAGATGTGGCTGGAACAGCAGACATTCAAATCGTGGATTGATCAAAATCCAAGATTCAACACTCATTTCATCAATAATGATCACCGTAACAACATCCCATATTGGCAGCCAGCTTTGGATAAATATCAGTTGGCGCTCGGTTTGAATAAGAAAAGAGCTATTGGTCAGCGTAATCCGAAAAGGAAGAATGTTGAGACCTTAAGAAGATTCCGTAACGCCTTGATTCATTTTAAGCCTGTAGTGAGTGCAAGCGCACCGGGTAACGTACTAGAGATTGCAGAGTACGACGTAAGAATCATAAAACGTCGAATAGAAGCATTAGTCAATTCAGACATAGACAGACCAGCTGGTGGGTACGCGCACGAACGAGATTTCCTAGCTTCAAATTTTCCCTATGACTGTCTAAGCGCGGCATTTGCCAAAATGGCACTTCAGTCAATCCTACAGTTTGACGATGAATTCTCTAAGAGGATGGGCATAAAAAGCGTTACGACGAGATTTGACCTTGAGCTACGACTATCCACTATATCTCTTCTCTCAGATGGCACCGAGCGTCAGAAATAACAGGTTACAATTTGTTCGTAGGCAAGCCATCTTGACGTCAACGCTAAGCGTCAAATAATCTAAACCAAACTCAAATCGAAAAACGCTTTATCTCCCTCAACTATTGACACCCGACAATGCCATACCGTGACCTCGCCTCGTATAAGCGCTTTGAGACTCATCTTACGACGAACTGGCCGACCTTCAGCGCGAAACGGAGCGAGCGCCTACGACAGCAAGACCGCTTTGGCGGTGCATCAGAGCGCGTTGCCGAGAATATCGTTGAAGACCTCTTCACGATAGCCCTTGGATGGAATCTTGGTGACATAAACAATCAGGTCGACTACGCTGATATTGTCGTCACGCGTCTTGGAATCAAATACTGTATCGTCGAGACGAAACGCCCCGGTGCTCTTGCATGGAACCGAGCTGCTGTGCATAGCGCCCTTGAGCAAGCGCGTCGCTATGCAGACGAGCAGAAAGTGAAATGCATTGCCGTTAGCGATGGGGTAATGTTCTACGCTGCTAACATCGAGAAAGGGGGCTTACATGACCGCGTCTTCGTCTCTTTGGAATCTACCGAGCCTCACACCGACTTGTGGTGGCTTAGCGAGCACGGCGTCTACCGACCACGCATAGGGCCAGAGGGTGAGCCACTTACACTCCTTAACCCAGAACGAGTCACACGAGTAGCGAGCACAGGAGTGGATTCACATGCTCAACTGCTTCATCCAAAATATTGTCTCCCCGCACAGTGCTTTGCATATGTCGGAGATGCAAATCGGCCCGCGACGTGGAAACTGCCTTTCATGCTGGAAGACGGAAGTATTGACGCAAGACGTCTTCCAAAGGCGATACAAGCCATTTTGAGTAACTACCGCGGTGCAAAGGTGCGATCGGTTCCGGAGAAAGCTATCCCTGATGTGCTCAGACGCTTAGCTTCAGCCGCAGAGCAGCTCGGCAGAATGCCGCATCAGGGTGAAACGGCGGAAGTCTATAAGATGCTCGCGCAAGCGCTCTGGCAGGTAGAGAATTCATAGCGGGGTAAAAATGGGCGTTAGAGAATCAATTCGCGATTTCGTGTTTATAGCGCTCCTCTTCGCAGGCGGGTTTTTTCGGAGATTGCGTGGGCTGCCGTCGAGGATCGACTAATTTAAAAAAGATATTCCGGAAGTGGTTTGAGGGGATCTATGCAATATGTAGGAAAATCAAAGGTCACCAAGTTGAACGCCAAAGCGGGCGTCGTTTACCCACTTATTAGGCTGCCTAAGACCTACGCAGACGAAATTGGGAAGGTTGCAGAGATATTTGAGACTCAGCACCATAACAAACGGGCACTTCTGGTCACATTCAATGATGGGCGCGGGCCTTCACAAGTTAAGCAACCGGATTCAAAAGTTATACAACTTTTGCCTGAAGTTATACAACCTGATGGCCTAAATAACAACGAATCTCGCTTGTCAGCGCTCGAATCACAAATCGCAGAGCTAAAATCAGTTCTTCTCACAAACGAAAATCAAATAGCTCCGCAGAGCCCGTTATTTCGTGAAAGCACCCCAGAAAACGAATGGGCTCGGCCGGATTCGAACCGGCGACCTCCGCCGTGTGAAGGCGACGTCACAAATGGCCTAGTCCGAAGACGGAAATGCGCGCACAATGCGTACTTACTTGGACAACACCTTTTTATCCTCGCCGGGAAATCCGCCATATGGCTAACTCCGGCGCGAATGCACAGCGACTCCCATTTTTAGAGGGGCACGGTGGTGACGCTGTGTGCAGTGGCGCAAAGACGCACGATCAAAGCGCACAGTAAAGACCCGCGTACAAAGGCCACGCCGAGGACAGCTTGCTATAATATGCTTCGCACTCCAGACCGCAAGCGCTGCCACGAACGACGACTTTACGTCCTAGGGAAGCTCACGTGACAACCTCCAGGGTTACGCCTACTAGGGGGTGACGATGGCGCGAAAGCCAGGGTTTGGCGTTGGATCTAATGCGTCACTTCCTGTCATTGAGCTTGACACCTTCAGCTTCCGCCAAAACAGCTGTTTCGCTCCGCGGAGCCGCAGCGCCGTGCAAAATTTTTCCAGTCAACGCGTTTATTCTCACACGTCTTTTTGAAGACTCGTCTGCGTACAGGACTTCAAGAACCGGCGAGTATATGATATTTGCATCGGTCACCTCGCAGCCAGGATACAGTCCCCGTATCAGCCCTTTGAGTTTTGGCTTCGATAGCCGGGGCTTTATGACGTTTTCATTTTCTGCGCGACCCTCGCTAAGCTTTAAACCATCAACGCTCTCTGAAACGAGGGATTTTGGGTAGCTTATGTCATACAGGGAGAAATAGAGCTCGTCCTTTATGCCGATCAGACGCCGTTCTTCGAGCTTTTTCAAGCTCGATTTGACGCCCGTATCGGGCAGAGCTTCGCGCAATTTCGCATAGGTGGTGCCGCTTCTGCCCAATATGAAATCCATAACTTTCAGTTGAGTAGGGCTCAGGTCTTCGAGAAGGCGCAGATTCTTAGACCGCCGCTGCACCCCATCGGGGCTTAGGATATCCCCGGTAATGGCATCAATCAAGACGGTGTAGTCGTTGAACCTCGTGCCTATGAGCCGCTTCTTCATCTCTCGAACGCAAACGGAGAACATAGGCTCCATTAGCAGGTTGAAGTCACTGACACGCTCATTCGTGCCGAAGAACTTGAGGTGCTTGCGCTTCTTGTTGCTAATTAAGGCCTTCAGGACCCTGGTTTCGTCGAATGATATATAAGATACCTTCTTACTTCCTGTCGTTGTATCAAGCGCGAGTCGCGCTCGCATATGCTCGGCCTTGTCCAAATCCTGTGCCGTGCGAACGCTAGAGTGTGACGTGACATCTGATACGGACTCGGTCCCGCGTTGAATGGTGGGGGTCGCCCCCCCGTGGCGTGTTTTCCTTTGTCTCACTTTGATGAACGAAGGATCAGCGATAGCCCCTTGCACGTAAAACTGTCCCGGTTCAAGTGCAGTCAGCTGGCGCGCGTCGTCGAGCGAGGAGAAAAATATACGCACGGAATCGATATCGTTTTTTAACGTCAGCTTTCCAATGAACACATTGTTGCACTGGCTTAAAACGTTCTTGTTGACCAAAGCAGGCCTCTGCGTAGCAAGAAGAATACCAAGGCCCCGTTTCCTGCCTCTTCTGCTCATTACCTGCAAGATCTCAAGTGCGCGCCCTCTCTGCGGAATGTAAATGTCGGCCTCTTCGACGATGACTAAGAAAGGAACCTGCCGGTCGCGCCCCTCTCGGAACTTGTCGGTCGCGACCTTATAAACGATTCCCAAGAACTTATCTATGGCCTTTGGATCAGTCTCGGAAACGTCAAGGACTATCTTTTGTGACTCTTCGATGATATTTCGGATCCGCTCTTCGTCGGTTGAAATGTCTTCAATCTCATCAATTACCTCTATGTTCTTATGACCGGAGAGCCCTGTGTATTCTCCTTCGGTATCGATCACGACGAATCCGAGATCATTTGCGGCGAGTTCTTCGCAGATCACACTCACGAGATAGCTTTTGCCGCTTCCGCTTTGGCCGATAACGGCGCTTCGTTCAGTTACAAGGTATCCCGGGTCAATGCTGAACGCCTCTCCGATGTGGAGCTCCATTGATTCAACATGGCTTATTTGTCCGATATAAGCTTAGTGTAATGCGACAAAATCACTCTAAGACCTTTTTGACGCCAAACTGGACTGCTCACTGCGCGCGAGCAGAATTGAGTTGTGGGAAGCCGGTCCTGCGATCACTTGCGGGAGGCTATCAGGGTCACAGTATCGTTATCCAAGAGTACGTGAGTTAGTCCGACGTGCTGCCCCGCGTGTCTCGCACTCGCACCCCACACTTGAGCGTATCTGAATCGTCCGGAGATACGTGCGTGCATGAGGTCGCAGACCTCTTCGATCGTGGAGTTACGGCGCAAAATGAGTGGGTTTTCCCTATCTGCCACCTTGCCTGGGGGTTTTAGGTATACCCGAATGAATCTGAGTTTTTCAAAGATCAGCTCTTTTAGAAGTTCGATGTTGGTGCCTTGCTCCGCAGAAAGGTGAACGTCCCCGAAACTTGCTGGCCCAGCAGACTGATCTATCTTGTTTACCACCGTTAGTGCGGGAACGAAAAGTCTGCTCGGTAACAGGGCATCGACGAATCGATCGACATCAACGTCTTCGTTAAGAATGACGTCGGCGTTGTGGATCTTGAAGTCATGTAAAATCGCTTTTATCGTAGCTTCGTCGATTTCAGCAGCATTGGGAGTCCCGCTAATCGTAACCCCTCCGCGAGGTTTCTTGATTATCGCTACGTTTGGAGGGCGTTGGTTTATCCTGATTCCTGCGTCATACAATTCTTTTTTGACTACTTCAACTTGATATTCGCTGAAAACGTCGACCACGATCAATATTAGGTCCGCGCTTCTCACAACTGAAATTATCTCTTTTCCTCTGCCTTTTCCGACTGCTGCGCCGCCTATCAGTCCCGGGATGTCCAAGACTTGTATATGCGCTCCTTTGTGCACCATAGAGCCAGGGATGACGTTCAGCGTCGTGAAATCGTAAGCTCCAACTGGTGATTTTGCATTAGTGAGCGCGTTTAGCAGGGTTGACTTTCCCGCTGACGGATATCCGACTAACACACAGGTTGCGTCACCGGATTTTCGTGGAGCAAATCCGGTTCCCTTGTGCGAACCCCTGGACTCTCGCTTCTCCTTCAGCCGCGCAAGTTTCGCTTTTAGACGACCGATGTGGAGTTGTGTCGCTTTGTTGTAGGGTGTATCGCGTATCTCCGTTTCTATTTCGCTGATTTGCTCTTCTGTGCTAGTCACGCGATTTCCTGATCGTCTCACAGTCATCAACGTCTTCAGCGAATGCAGAGGGAAGAACGCACATATTCAAAAAAAAGTTAGGCTTTGCTGCGCGAGTGAACCATCGTGTTCACCAAAACGAACTTCGTTCTCTCTCCTCGGATAGCGACCAGATAAACGTGCGGCTCATTTGATGCCATGCATTCCATCCATTTCTTATGCAGCGTCCCATCTGCGGAAATGGGGGGTGATCCGTTTCTCGCGCGAAGCTCGTTGATGCAATATACAAAATCTGACTCAGATAAGCGCGCGACCTTAGATTCCATGCCGATGTTGCGAGGCCACCATACTTGCAGCTCTTTTCTTATGTCGTTTATGAAGCTGACATTTGGCATCTTGCTATCAAGACTCTCAATGACTTCCACTTCACAATCTCCATCAGCTAAGCTATAATAGCATTTCGCCACGTTTTTGGCCAGCTCTCGGTCGCGTTTTCCCAAAAATAAGTCCCACATCAATATTTGCGATTAAAGTATTTCAACGTTGTGTAATAAGTCGCAGCCGACGCGAGTTTTTCGTATTTAACAACTGTGAGTCGCGTTTTTCTAGAAAAACGTGTCTGCTAATCGAGGATTAAAATCGAACACAGTTTGGTTCGTACCTTGGGGGAGGCCACGCTTTCACGTTGGCGATCGTCACAATAGAGCCCGGTTTGCTCTCAAGCAAAGAGTGCGTGGCTCCTAGCGAGAACGCGCCAAAAATAGAGACTGCTGCCGCTTCGTGCGTCAGTCGACGAAAGACGTTAAAACCTCGTGCGTATCACATGAGTAGTTCTAGCCACTCATCGAGCAGCGAACAGTACTCTGGATTACATACTTCGTGGCATCCTATACACGGAGCTATCTTGCCTTGCGCTAAGAGTAGGTCGTGCTTGCTCTTTTTGCTTTGTGTTACGTTCACTGTATAGCACCTTCTTAGGGTCGAGCAACCCAGCTGCGATGACAGGGGAGGATAGACAATATGCCACTGGAGTATCGGTTGTTCTCGCGAAGCTGGTTCAGTTAATCCGGACTAGTCGTTTACAGGGTTTAGCAGAATGATGTTGTTGCCACGAAGTACGACCGATCCTAGAACGCGGGACTTTTGTCCGTCAACAACTTCAGTGGTGTTTGTAAGATGCAAGTTTAAATAGTCATCTGCACTCATTAACAGTCCTTCGAGCACGCATTTTTCGCCCTTCATCTCGACTTGGATCTTCGAACCAACCAGATTTTGAACCTTCTTTGACGGGAACAATTTAAATCCTCATATGAAAGTGGCTTTTCGAATACTTTAATATTTTGTTCGTCTTAGTTCGCCGAGAAGTGCTCCACAATGCTTCAGTCGCTGATAATTCAAGTCTACATTGTAGCCATACCACGTCCTACATCTCACGTATTAGCTCGGGAAGAAGGAGTCTTGCTACCCGTAAAGCACGAAGACGACGACTGCGGCACAGGAGAACAAAATGATTGATGTATTGACTACAAGGCTGTCGTACTTGCATAGGTGCGCCGAAAAACGGTGACGGCTGAGCGGCCAGAGCAGCGGACAACCCGACACCGTCAGCGAATCGAGAAGGATATGGCTTGTAATGGCCGCTGTGACAGCGGGTACAACGATTAGATCGAGTGGCGGATATGGCGAGAACAGGACGTAGGAAAGGCCTGTGCACGCTGCCACGGTGAAGATCGAGTGCGAAAATCCACTTCTGTGACCGATGAGTCGTAGCGGCAGGCGCGCGTCGAAGTCAGGAAGTGACGCTAGCAGCAGCGAAACTGTGGCAGAAAGCAGCAAGAACAATTTGTTTGTCGCGGTTGGGGAGAGCGCGATCTCGCTAACGACGATGCAGAAAACGAAAGCGAAAATCGAGTGTGTTAGAGCTTTCACGACACCACGGTGTTAGCAGCGCTTTCGTTAAGTAAATATATGGTCGTGCGTGACTGTACGTAGTAGCGTGCGCCGCTCGGATGAGCAGTTTTGCGCTCGTATAGACGGTGGTTATAGCCCGGTAGTGTAGCGGTCAATCATGTGAGACTCTGGATCTCACGACCACGGTTCGAATCCGTGCCGGGCTATCTGTTTTTAAGTGAGTGGTTCGAGTCGCAGCTTGCCGTGCGTACGCTCCCACTCCTCGAGAGGGATGCTGTACTTCTTTTCGATGGCATCTCGGTAGCAAGGGCCACTATTGTACGCGCAAAATGGGATGATTAGTCCGCCAGGGACTGCGTAGTGGATGGCGCAACGCTTGACCCGTTCCACGTCGTAGTTGTAGGCGTCCATGAAATGCATGCCGCCGATAAAAAGGGTATGCTTATGAAAGTCTCCGAGCGCAGTGTAGTCGTGATGCAGCAAGACCGTCTTAATCATCTCCTTAAACTGAATGGACTTCGGCTGATTCTCCTCGTCGACGAGCGAATTTAGTGCTAGCAGTCCTCGCATAAGCGCTGTCGGCTTGCGCAGCACACCGCCGTGATCCAGGTTGTTTGCAAGCTTCTGGGTAAGCTCAAAGAATTTTTCAACGTCCACGAATCTATTTATCGGGATGAGCTTCCCCTCCTCAACGAACAAGTAGGTGGCGATGCCACAGTGCGGATGGGCGCTAAACTCGATCTGCGGAGCTCCCGTGTAAGCCTCAATGAGTTTTGAGATCGAAACGACACACGGCACGGGATAAAAGTCGTCAGCCTTTACTTGTCCGCCCGTCTGCTGTTCTATGTTAAATGCGAGATCAGGTAATGTAAACCTCTGTGCGTTTCTTACTGCCGGTGCTAAATCGCTCGCAGCGCCAGCGAAAGCCATTGGTTGGAAGTTGACTCCTCTGATTACGTCCACGTTTTGAGCTGCAAAAAGGATTATTTTGCCGACTTCGTGTTCATTCAGCCCGCGACCGATCGTAGGAACCAGCACTACGCCTTGGCCGACGTCTCTGCAGTTCTCGATGGCTTTCTTTTTTAGCTCGATGAACCTGTCGGTCTGCTTGGATACGCCGTTGAATTGAAGATATACTGTGCTCAGCCCGGCGCGTCTAAGTGTGCCTGCGAGGGTCTCATCTTTTGCAAGCCTGATGCCATTAGTAGCAATTTGGGTCTGAATAAAACCCAGATCAACCGCTTTCCTAATGATCTCGGGGAGATCGTCCCTCAGCGTTGGTTCGCCGCCCGAAAACTGCACCGCAAGCGTCGGGACGGGCCGTTCCTCGCGCAGCGTTGTAAGCATATCGGTGAGTTGCTCGAAAGTAGGCTCATAGACGTAACCCTGTGCGTGGGCGTTAGCAAAACACCATTCGCAGCGCAAGTTGCACCGGTTGGTGACATCCACGTTTGCGAGACACGTGGACGTCAGATGGGCATCACAGAGGCCACATTCGAGTGGGCAGGCGTCGTGGAGCGTCAGTTGTGGGTTCTCAACCCCTTTTCCAGCGTACGAAAAGCGCTCAGCCTTGTGGTACATCTCGGCGCTAGACCAGTACAACTCGTCGAACACGCCGTGATCAGGACATCTCTTGGCCATCCACACTTGGCCGTCCTTCTCGTAGATGGTAGCTTCTATAGGCTTCAGGCATTCGTGGCACAAGGAGGTCGTCCGCTTAGGTAATGTGACAGGCGCTTCATAAATTGACATGCAGTTCTCCAGTGTTTCCTAACAAATCTTTTATTTTGTTACTATTATTATTTTGCGCTTTCATAGTGCCGGGCACAGAGCGGCAGTTATGTCGTGCTTTGCGCGATTACGGACCAATTCGACCGGCTTGGAGACAGATTTAATATGTATGATGCGCCTTTCGCAACGGAATGCTTGCGCTCATTATTGATGCTCTCTGGCTGATGCTCCCCGCATACGTGCCTAACTCGAGTGCCGTCCTATTCGCGGGAAAAACTCCTTTCGATCTCGGTCGGAACTTTGTCGACGGAAAAAGGGTTTTTGGATCGGGCAAGACGTTCAGAGGGTTAATCGGCGGGACGTTGTCGGGAATCGCAGTGGGCCTGCTGCTACAACTCATCAAGAACAGCACACACATTGGCGTGCCCTCATTTGAACCTCTTTCTGTGATAGCCGCGTTATCATTAGGGGCGATGCTCGGAGACCTCACTAAGAGCTTCTTTAAAAGGAGGCTGGGGATGAATCGGGGGGACCCGCTACCTATCGTCGATCAGCTCGACTTTGTCATCGGCGCGTGGGTGCTCACCTATGCTTTTTTTAGCGGTTGGTTCACCCTCAACTTTACGCTGCCTGTAATAGTCGTCGTCCTGATCTTAAGTCCGCTCTTACATCTCGCCGTCAACATCATTGGGTTCAAGCTTGGCAAGAAAAAGGAGCCGTGGTAACTAACAGAGCAGCTTTGACAGCAAGGCCTTTTGGGCGTGCAATCGGTTTTCTGCTTGATCAAAAACGGCTGAATGTGGTCCATCCATCACTTCGTCAGTGATCTCCTGTCCCCGGTGAGCAGGAAGACAGTGGAGAACGACGGCGTCGCTCTTTGCTGCGTCGAGCACCTTGCGGTCAATGCGGTACTCAGAGAACGCGCGCGCGCGCAGTGCAGAGGCTGCTTCATCTCCCATAGAAACCCAAGCGTCCGTATATAAAATATCTGCAGCGGAGGCTGCTTCCAGCGGATCGCGAAGGATTCTCACGGCGGATAGCTGCTGACCTCTGCGCAGAATCTCGTCGTCCGGTTCATAACCCGGGGGGCACGCGACGTCAATGCTCATACCCATCAGCGCGCACGACAGTATTGCTGAATTGCAGACATTATTTCCGTCTCCAATCCACGCGAGTTTCATACCGCTGAGCGCCCCCTTCTTTTCATAAATCGTCATCAGGTCTGCTAGTAGCTGACACGGGTGCTCGATATCCGAAAGGGCGTTAATCACGGGGACTGAGGCGTTTTTGGCCATGTCAATGATCGTTGAATGGCTGTTGGCCCGCATGATGATGCAGCTCAGATACCGTGAGAGCACGCGCGCCGTATCCGCAGTCGTCTCCCCTCGTCCCAACTGAAGATCATTCCAGTTCAAGTAGATGGGGTATCCGCCCAACTCGACCACCGCAACCTCAAACGCCGTTCGCGTTCGAGTCGAGGGTTTTTCAAATATCATCCCAAGAGTTTTGTGCTCTAAACTGTTCCGGAATATCCCTTCTGATCGTTCTTCTTTGAGGCGGATAGCAAGCTCGATGATCTCGAAGATTTCACCTTTCGTTAAATCGCGAATAGAAATAAGATTCTTCATTGTGAATCCATTGAGGGGCACAATTTTTGCTAAGCGTCCTTAATGCGCTTCATGTGCTCAATGCGACTCTGTACTAGCTCTTTTTTCCCGATGTCGTGCCGCGCAAATACGTCACCCTTTATAAACTGAAGAGCCTGCTCTGCTTGTTGTTCCGCATTTTCTATTGTCTCTGCCACGCCGAGGACTGCCAAAGCTCGGGATGTGGTGGTGGTGATCGTGCCGTTGCGGTCATCGACGCTTGCATAAAACAGCGTGGCATCGATGTGATCCTTATCGATCGTGATCTCGGTTGGCTTGGGGTTCGTTGGATAGCCGGCCGGCACAACATATTTGCAGACCGTGGCACGAAGGTCGTAATCAGTCTGCTTCAACGTGCCATCGACAGCCGATTCTGCGAGCTCAATGAAGTCGGATCTGAGCAGAGGAAGAATGTTCATCGCTTCTGGATCCCCGAATCGACAGTTGAACTCGACAACCATAGGTCCCGTTCGTGTAAGCATGAATTGGCCGTACAAGATACCCTTAAACGTAATACCCTCTCGTTTCAGAGCGTTTACCGTATCTTGCATTATGGCTACAGCAGCGTGGTAGTCCTCTTCGTTCATGAAAGGTAGGACGTAGGACTTGTCCGTATAAGAACCCATCCCCCCAGTGTTCGGTCCAAGGTCGCCTTCAAAGGCGCGCTTGTGATCTTGAACTGCTGGAGCGGGTGCCAACACGTTCCCGTCAACGAATGCTTGTACCGTGAATTCTTCCCCAGAAAGGCACTCTTCAATGACTACAGGCCCCCGAAGCTTCTTCAGGTACTCTTTGCCCTCGGAATAGCCATTGATGACTACAACACCCTTTCCGCCAGTCAACCCTGCTGGCTTGATAACTAACTCTCCTTCATCGATGTTGTCTCTGATGAAACGATCTGCATCACTTAAATCGTCGAACAGCGCGTATTTAGGACATCCTCTGATGCCTTTTTCAGACATGAACGAGCGGGCCCATCCCTTATCTGATTCGATTAAAGCTGCGTTTCGCGTAGGTCCAAAAGCGCGTACACCGCGTTCGTCGAGCACGTCCACGATCCCCTCTGCCAGCGGTGCCTCAGGCCCGATCACTACTAGGTCGGCGCGGCGGGCGTAATCTGCCACCTTCTCCAAGTCAGTTTCGTTGACGAGGAGGTAATCCTTGCATAATTGGGCGATACCTGGGTTTTTGTACTTCATTGCGGCGTAGAGCGTCGGCTCTTCAACGCTCTGAGCAATAGCCATCGCCATGGCGTGTTCACGACCACCTGAACCTACTAACAGGACCTTCATGGTGTGGTGGGTAAGTCATTTTGCGATAAAAAGTTATGCAGACTGGGACGCAGACAAATATAAGATAAACAATATATAAATGCTCAGTGCTGTTCGCCAGCCACAGCTATATGAGCTGCTAATCCAGACTAAATTCGTCAAAAGCAAAAAATCGGAACTTTTATAGATTATCACGGCCGCCTATGTGTTGGGCCTCGAAACAACTCTAACGAGACGGTTGAATGTGCGGCATAGTAGGATGTATCGGCAACCGAAGCGTTACGCCAATCATAGTTGAATCACTGAAACGGCTTGAGTACCGAGGTTATGACTCAGCAGGCATTGCCACGCTAAACGGCGCGGAAATTGATATAACGAAAACAGAAGGAAAGATCGCTGATCTTGAAAATATTTTAAGTTTAACCAACACTGCCTGTGTTGGAATCGGTCACACCCGTTGGGCTACACACGGGATTCCATCCTCCACCAACGCGCACCCACACGCCGACTGCAGTGGCAGTTTCGCCGTGGTTCACAACGGCATCATCGAGAACTTTCAAGCTCTGAAAGATGAGCTCACGAGCAAAGGCCACATTTTCAGCTCAGAGACGGATACTGAAGTGCTAGCACACCTGTGTGAAGACTGTTATAATGGTGACCTTGAAAGCGCCGTGCGGGAGGCGCTGCTACGCGTCGAAGGCTCATATGCGATTGCGGTCATATCAGACAATGAACCAGACGTCATTGTTGCCGCGAGAAAGGACAGCCCGCTGATCGTGGGATTGGGAGATGGAGAGAACTTCCTTGCGAGTGATATTCCAGCAATCAGGAAATACACGAATAAGGTCATGTACATTAACGATGGTGAAATCGTCCGCCTCACCAGAGACAACGTGACCGTATCAACATTACAAGGTGTGAATGTTGAGAGGCTCGTGACAATCGTCGATGGAAGCGTCCAAGACGCGGAGCGGGGGGGTTACGAGCACTTCATGCTCAAGGAGATCCACGAGCAACCTAAGGCATTACGGGACACCATGGAAGATCGCTTGTGCGAGCTGGAAGGTAGCATCGATTTTAAGGAACTTCGCCCGTTTGAGGATGAGATTAAGAATATCGAAGGCATTACAATCATCGCCTGTGGGACATCGTACCACGCCGGGATCCTCGGTAAGTACGCGCTCGAGGATTTGCTGCGAATCCCGGTCAAGGTGGAGTACAGCTCTGAGTTTCGTTATAATAACTTCCTTTCGGGCAACCGATCCCTGGCAATCTGCATCAGTCAGTCAGGTGAGACCGCAGACACGCTCGCCGCGATGAACGAGGCAAAGGCGCAAGGCTACCTAACGCTCGCGATAACAAACGTGGTCGGAAGCACGATTACGCGAAAAGCCGACGAAATTCTGCTCACGAAATCAGGAATAGAAATTGGCGTCGCGGCCACAAAAACCTTCACGGCGCAGATACTTACACTTTATATGTTCGGCATCTACGTGGCGCGCCTGAAGAAGCTCATCGACGTTGAGACGTCACGCCATATCATAACCTCGATGAAGTCCGTGCCGGGCTTGATAGAGTCACTTCTCGACAACATTAGCGACATCGAGAAAGCTTCCTCTCGAATTTGCGAGGCCGATTGCTGCTATTTCATCGGGCGTGGGCTTAGCTATCCCATCGCGCTTGAAGGCGCACTTAAGTTGAAAGAGATCTCTTACATCAAAGCAGAGGGATTTCCGGCAGGAGAGCTAAAACATGGCCCACTTGCTCTTATCACCGCAGGCACCCCTGTTATCGCCATAGTGCCGAAAGGTAAGACATATTACAAAACGCTCGGCAATATAAAAGAAGTAAAGGCACGAAACGCCTTCGTCATTGCGATCGCGAACGCATCTGACGACGAGATCGTCAAATATGTGGACTCTGTGATCAAGATGCCGGATATTGATGAATTGTTCTCGCCGATGCTCGCCGCAGTCGTGCTCCAGTTACTCGCGTACTATGCAGCCAAGGATATAGGCGCCGAGATCGATCAACCGCGCAATCTCGCCAAGAGCGTTACGGTTGAATAGCTGCTAACGCATCGGGTTTTGTAAGCAGGTCTGACCACATCGGGCCTTCGATTGGTCGGTATTATGGCGACATTAACGTAATTTCACACGCCGAGGACGACCGTTTATGGTTATGCAAGAGACCGTGCCGCCTGGACGGGCCTTAAATCCCCCTGCTATTGGCATCAGACTTGTAATTCACGGGCCTGAACTCATAGACTCTGGAAAAATCGCTGATATCGTAGACGCTTTGCGCGCCCTTGGACCATTGCGTGTGCTCGCTGGAGGTACAATGGCCCGCGTCGCAGCCTTAGATAAGCACCTGACGTTCGTTGATACCTCTCAAAATATACACACAAGCGATGCACTCAACCACGTTTCAGATAGAGAGGTACTTGTTCTTGCTAATTGCGGCAAAACTTCTGAAACAGGACGCGTCTTCGGCCAGATAGTATCGTCGCGCGTGCGACGTTCTGTTATCCAAGTAGAGCGACCAGGCTTAATTGACGGCAGTGTTATCCTTTGGCGGGGCGCTGACGGGGACACGTCCCGCGACGTTCAGTACGTCGCTAGGCATTTGTCGGATCGTCTATCGCTTAAGCTCGTCAAAAAGCACAAAAGAGCGTTGTCCGTAGAGCACACCGATGAAGTTGTTACGCGACATATCTACGGCGCTAGGCTAGGGGAACCGTTGTTGGTGCAAGGAATGGTCGTCGGGACAGTGGTTGATGAGGATGTTGCGCTCATCGTGGAACGGGACAGAATTGTCGACATTGCAGGCGTTGCTATAAAAGCCCACGGGCTTGAGAAGATTGGCAATATTGACTTGAGCACCGCCTATGTTAAGACCGGACACCTCAGACCGAGTAACGAAGTGCACGTTCAACGTTCGATGGTGCCTGCGCGCCCGTTACAACGCGGTTCAGTGACATTTGTCAACCACCGCGCGGACGAAACATTGGAGTCTGTCAATGAATCAACGATCTGTGCTATTACTGTCGGAGACGATACTACATCAATCTGCGGCGACATCTTGTCGCGGGAGGGCATTCCCATCATTGGTATCACCGATGGCGACGGAGATGGACTCTACTCGGGCACGTACCAGGTTGAGGCTTCGCTTACTCTGCGTCTTTGCAATGCGAGCGACGACGAAATAGGCTTCTTGCTTGAGCGAAGCGGGGAGCTAGACGACGAAGACTATACTTTGGCCCGGGTGATCGAAATTGTCACGAATTTTTTGCATGAAACGGGAGTTGTTTGGCAGTATGCTTCGTACGAAAAATGACCTGTAGTGATAAGGATGACTGCTCTGCGCGCGCTGCGCATTTGCGTCCGAATCCTGTCTTACTTTTCAAAGATGCCTAGTCGTAAGGGCGGAATCGAAAGGCGGCGGCCAGCGCGGTCGAAGTGATGAGCACCCTGTCAAGAGTGGACGTCTGTCACAGTCGCGCCTCCAGAAACGAATGCTGCTTGCAAGCTGGCAGCCAAGTTATACGAGACATCGTAGCATCAAGTACGAAAGCGTTCGTCAAATAGTGAAAATCGTGGCAGTGATGATCGAAGCGAATCGTGCAACAAGCTGGATGGATCGAAAAATGCCTCATTAGCTAATAACGGCTTTGTTCGCGCACATACATCCGTTAGTTAGAAATATTTATATAGAGAGTAGCGGCAGTTGCCTGCCATACGCGCTGCATAAACGGCCCTAAAACGGTCTAGATTTTATACTATTAGCGTTGATAAGTTTCATCTTATCTCTCTAAATGCACCAAAAGGAGGTTTCTAGTTTGGCCAATGTAGTTGAAATGGCACCGGTTACTCGTGTCGAAGGGCACTCCAAGTTAGTTCTAGAGACAAACGATGACGGTATAGTGGAAAAAGGAAACTACTTCAGCATAACGCCGGTCAGGAACTTTGAAAAGTTCCTTATCGGAAAGCCGATGGAGTTTGCGCCACTGGCAACATCACGGATATGTGGTATTTGTCCTATTACTCACTCGTGCGCTTCGGTGGAGGCCGTCGAGGACTCAATTGGCGTTGAGCCCCCGAAAGACGGCATGTTACTGCGAGAACTCGCTGCGATTGCTAACAAAATGCACAGCCATCCGCTTCACGGCATTTTGATTTTCCCGGACTTTGGGATCGGAGTCGGTTTTGACAAAAACGTCTACGCAGAAGCCATGAAGCGCTGTCAGGGAATGAGAAAAGTCGCCCAGAACATTATCGATGTGGTCGGCGGAGAGGGTCTACACGCGCCCGACATCGTAATCGGCGGGATGCAACACAACATCAGCGATCTTGCACAAGCTAAATTGCAGAGCAGTCTACGAACCTATGAAGGACTTGCAAACGAACACGCCGACTTCATGATGGGCCTATTCAAGGACTCTGACTATGCATCAGATATGGGGATCCACGACTACGACGTGTTTGCTTCGGACTTGACGTACGGCGACAGAACGGCCTTTCCTTGGGGCACGTTTAACGAAGAACAGCCGAACAACTGGTACAGCTCTCTGGAAGTTGGGCAGGAGGCAAACAATACGATCTGCCTCGTCGGCGGCGAACCGGTTGAAGTCGGACCTCGCGCACGCGCGGCGACGTTCAAGGGTTTCACTGAGAGGGGTGCAATGGGCATCCAAAAGGCTCGAATTCGCGAACTAGGGACGCTGGTTCATCGAGCTGAGAATCTCCTGGACGAGCTCAATACAAGCGGCGTAACAAAGGAAGCGTGTGCCGGTCGCGGCGACAACGAGCTTGGAATCGGAATCAACGAAGCAGCTCGTGGCGCGAACGTTCACATGGCACGGGTTAAGGACGGCAGGATTCGGTACTACAATTGCCTCGTCCCGACGACTTGGAACTACCCAACAATCAGTAAAGCGCTAGAAGGAGACCACTACAAGTTCGCCGAAGTTATCGTAAGGGCGTACGATCCGTGCAACTCGTGTGCAACGCATATGATCGTGCTGGATCCCGAAAAAAACATCATTCAGAACAAGATGATCTAAAGTGAGCGACTCGATTTGCGATGCAGAGGCGATTATAGCCTGCTGCGGAAATCCACTCTACGGCGATAATGGCTTCGGAACTGCCTTAGTTCCTGTGCTGAAGCAAACATTGAATGGCGCACCGCGCCTTAAGATCGTCGACGTCGGCAGAGGGTACTTCTTGTTTAGTATTCTTGGATGCAAGAAGCTCGTACTCGTCGATTCGATAGATTTCGGAGGCGCTCCCGGCGAACTAAAAAAGTTTTCGACAGATGATGTCGATAGGAATCGTTACGCCGATCATCAGTGCTGGCAGACGTCTAAACCACTCGACGAGTTAGAAGAACGATGCGAGGTAGTAATCGTTGCGTGCCAGCCAAAGAGTTATAAGCAAATCGAATTTGGACTTACAGAAGAAGTCAAAGGATCGATTCCTGATGCTACGGAGTTAATCCAAAAAGAAGTAGAGGAGTATTTATGAGCCCGTTTTGGAAGAAAGAGAAGAAATCTGACGCCGAAAACATCGCGGAGATGCAGAGGGCCAGCCCTCCGGCTGCAGAAGAGAAAACGGAAGCCGCTCAACCGGAAATAACAGTGAAGCCCGCAGAAGCGGAGGCTGAGGTGAAAGAAATGGCTGCTGCAAAACCAAAAGTGCTAACGGCAGTGATGAGTGGATGTACAGGATGTCTAATATCGCTAACCGACAACTACGACATTCTTCTTGATCTGCTCGACGCGATAGACTATCGTTATGAGACCACGCTTGCGGACGTAAGAGAGATTCCCGATGATCAAATGGATATTGCCATTGTTCACGGTTCTATCTGTCTGCAAGACAAGAGACAGGTTGACGACATACGCAAGATCCGACAGAATTCGACGTTTTTAGTCGCCATGGGCGGTTGTGCCAGCTCAGGCTGCGTGACTCGATTCAGTGTAGGCGGACAAGCGGCGACGCCATCGCAAGAATCGTTCGTTCCCGTCGCGAATCTCGTTAAAGTCGATTTCGCACTTCCTGGATGTCCTACTGGTCCAGAGGTGATCGCCAACACGATACTCGCGGCGGTAGGTGCGGACCTAGAGTACTTGAAGCCCCTTGCCGAACTCGCGGGATTTGCGTGCGGCTGTGACCTACTGACAAAAATCATCGGAAACGGACTGTGCATCGGGTGTGGCACCTGTGCCATGTCGTGCCCAACGCGGGCGATTGATATGGACTACGGGCGACCGCACGTCAACCAGGAGCTCTGCATAAAATGCGGAGCGTGCTATGCGCAATGTCCGAGGAGCTTCGAGCCGACCTTTGAAATGATAGAGAAGCGCATCATGGGGGTGGAGTGAATGGTTCTAGGTAAGTACCTCGACATTATGACGGTCAAGACGACGGACAAGATTCTTCAGAAGTATTCGCAAGACGGCGGTATAGTCAGCGCCCTTTTGATCCACGCGCTTGAAACGGGCGTGATTGAAGGCGCTATCGTCGCTATGCCGACCGACGAACCTTGGAATCCGGAGCCATACGTCGCCACTACGCCTGAGGAGATTATCGCGGCGGCCGGCACAAAATACGTGCTGTGTCCACTCAACAACGCGCTGAAGATTGCGGCACGCGAGCAAGGGCTCGACAAGATCGGAATGGTCGGCATGCATTGCTTGACCTACGCGGTCCGAAAGATGCAGCTCTATCCGTTTGGGGCGCGTCATCTGCCTAATAAAATGGCATTGCTTCTCGGCATATTCTGCACTGAGAACTTCACCTATACGGGAATTAAAGCGATCGTCGAAGAGCTTCACAAGGTGAATATTGAACACGTCGAAAAGATGGATGTTTCAAAGGGCAAGATGATCGTCACGTCAACCTTGGGCGAACGGGTTGAAGTTCCAGTGAAGCTGACCCACAACTACGTGCAACCGGGTTGCTATATCTGTCCCGATCTCACCGCGCGAACTGCGGACATCTCGACCGGGTCCATCGGCTCGCCTGACGGGTGGTCGACCGTAATGCCGCGGACAAAAGTCGGAAAGGATCTGTTCCAAAGCGCGGTCGATATGGGCCTGTTTGAGACCAAGCCAATAGATCCCGGCAAGTTCGGCATGGAAATGCTGACGAGGCTCGCGCAGAGCAAGTGGGATCGCTCTGAGAAGACCAGGGCGGAAAGAGCGGAAATTGGGCTTCCAAATCCGTTCTAACTCCCTCTTTTTTTATTTTTTGCAAACTTTTATATTTTTTAAATTATAATACTAGTTAATGGAATTGCCGCTTGATAGGTGACCACATGGAGCTTCTGGCAGACGTGGGAGGAAAGCCCGGGGTTGATTGTCGCGGGTTTTGCAGTTACTGCTATTTTAAGAACGTAAAAGATTTTAAGCCATTTGGGTGTCGCTTCTGTTCGCCCCTCAGTGAGGGCTGTGACTACTGCGAAAGAGCGATTGCAGAGAAATACGCGGGGTTTAAGCCACTTTTGCGCGTGGCGCAAGATGTCCATGCTACCCTCAAGATGAGTTCAAAAGACCCTGAAAAGGTAACGATAAGTGGCGGGGGGGACGTCAGCTGTTATCCCGATTTACTCGAGCTGGCCGAGTTGCTCGCCAGCCTCCAAGTCCCGATCCATCTTGGGTACACAAGTGGCAAAGGCTTCGACAGCCCGCAAGCTGCCGAAAAGCTAATCAATAATAACGTGCGCGAAGTGTCATTTACCGTTTTTGCGACCGATCCTGGCTTGCGCAAACGCTACATGGGAGATCCCACCCCTGAGGTTTCACTTCAATGCCTCTCGACCTTTTGCGCGTCCTCTGACGTTTATGCTGCCGCAGTAATCGTACCTGGGGTCAACGACGGCGACGTTCTCAGAAAAACGTGTGACGATCTTGAGGGCATGGGCGCACGGGGTTTGATTTTGATGCGTTTCGCGAATCACACGAAGGAAGGGTTAATTCTGGGGAATGCGCCCATCATGCGCGACATTGAATCTCAGCCGATGGAGAGCTTCAAGGAACTAGTTAGCAGTATCAACGACCGTTACAAGCTGCGAGTGACTGGTACCCCGCTGTGGGATCCTGAAATCGGGTCACCTTTCTACGTGGCAAGCAATCCCGAAGCGCACCTTCCTAGAACTGAGAAGCGCGCCACGGTGATTACCGGAGCTGTAGCCGGGCCGTATCTTCGTTCTATATTTCAGCGGATAGCGCCAAACGTCAACGTTGTGAGCACCGAAAAAGAGATCGCGTGTCTCATCACGCTCGACGACATTCAGAAGCTGAATTTGCCGGATATGAATGAGACGGTCATCATTCCTGGTCGGGCAATGGTGCACGACAAGGCCGCTACTGCGGCACTGCGCGCCGATGGAGTGTACCGAATTGTGCGGCGAGGGCCCGAACAACTGACAGTCGATGGCGAGATGAGCATCGGCCTGAGGCGCGAAGAAGTCTTGGGACTTGAGGTAGCAAGCTTCAAGGAACTAATTCGGACGATCAATGCGATAGGGACGTGACAGCCTAAAAATCGCCGACGACAGTCGATTTGCTTGCGTCGGGTTTGGCAAGCGAGGGGCTACTACTACAGAGCAAATCCCGCGACCGATTTCGTTTTGATTTTCAAGATAAGATATTCACGCATAAACGAAGGTCTGACTTCCGCCACGTCTGAGAGGGTCGGGCCTTCAATGAATTTCACATTCCGTATCCTTTCGTAGTACTCGTCGTAAGGAAGCTTAATCCGCATGCCGTCTAAATGCATCGTGATCGGCGTGGGAGAGAGGCTTTCACCAACTTGTGGAATTTGTTGAGTGATCTCGTCCATGAGGCGGAACGGGCTGACCGATAGTGGATCCTTTTCAAGCTCTTCGCGTCGCTCATCCAGAGCTTTGCCAATCATTCCGACGATGCTATCCAGGATTGCGAACTCAGATTCCCGGTGAAACCCTTTAGCGCGTCGGCCTATTCCCCCGATGTATGCATACGCGTAGGGAACTGCGTCGCATTCCGGGCCTCCAGTTACTATTATGGGAACGTCGAGATCCTCATAGAGCTGATATTTGACGTCTGTTATGCAACTTAGGAAATCCCCAAGAATAAACAACGCCAAATCGTGCTCATTTATCAGCCCGCGCTCGCTCTTCGTCAGCTGTGCCGCGCGCCGTCCCACTCCTCGAGCCAGGCCAATGATATTCGTCTTTGCTCCATTTCTTCGGAGATACTCCGCGATATCGCACGTCGGATGGGGCATGTGGTGATAGGCGAGACTCGGCGCGACCACGGCGATTTCGGTGCCTATGAGGGGTGCTCTAGTGATCGTTCCTAAGAGCTCGGCCGCTTTTTGCTCTACCTCGCTTATATCGTCAGCTGGGACGAGTATCAAGAGCACGACTTCGAGCTGCATGACGTTCTTTTGCAGAAGGTGGCCGCCGAGGTCCTCAACCAGCTCCATCAACTCGTCGTGTCGGTAAACGCCACCAGTGTACATGAGAGGTTCTAACATCCTATAGTCCCGCCTCTTTGAGCAACCTGCGTCCCTGGTTTATCCATTCTTGTTTGATCGGCTCCTCAGACGCTATGAACAGGACGTAGTCATCTGTAATATCGTGCTTTATGATCCTGTAGCCTTCGGGCGCGACGCGCCGTATTGAATCGATGACTTTGCGCTTCAGCTCCGTCGTGGGCTCGTAGATGGTTTCGTCGGGAATATCGTCGTCGGTCGCGACAAGCACGGTGTACCGATCGAGCTGCAAAATGTTGGCCTTCCCGTAACGCTCAACGAGTTTATCGAGCAGATCGTTGACGTACCGTTCGTTCTTGATATCTAACTTCAGCCCGTCGTCGGTATGCGTCATCGTAGCGACGTCGGAAATCTTTATATCCGGAAGTGAGATCGCAAGCTTACCATATAAGATGAACACGGGTTCGTCGGGATCGATGAAGATTCTGATGTTGTACAGCGAGTGGGCGACGTCCAGGTCAGACAAGATGTCAGACGTCAATTCTTCGATCAAGCGGGCCCCCTCCTTGTCAGGAGACTCTACCGCCACTTTTTCAGAATTGATCATATCGTATGCAATCCCTTTCGTGGCTCGCGCGACGCCCGGCCAAGTTTTGCTTCATACGTGGCATCATTCTATAAACCCGCTAGCGAGCAGCGCAGATCCGACTGCGCCGATGTATTGTGAATATCTAGGCACCACAACGCTCATTCTGAGCACGTCTTGCATTGCTTCTACCAGACCGCTGATGAGCGAGGTTCCACCGACCATGATGACGGGAGCTACAATTTCTAACTCTTGAAGCTGCTGTTCGAAGACCTGTTCTGCGACACTGTAACAGGCCGCACTTGCAACGTCTTCTTTGCTAGCTCCGAGCGAGAGTGCGTTGACAAGGCTTTGCGTTCCGAAAACGTAACAGTAGCTGTTCATTGTCAAACGGTTATGGTCTCCTTTGGACGCCAAGGGCCCCAATTCACTGATGTCGACTCCCAATCGACGTGCGGTCATATCGAGAAAACGACCTGAAGCTCCGGCACAAATTCCGCCCATGGTGAAGCCGCCGGGAATGCCATCTATGACCGAAATAGCCTTGTTATCCATGCCGCCAATGTCGATGACCGTCGCAGGCCCTTTCTGTTTCTCTGCGAGATAAACGGCACCCTTCGAGTTTACGGTGAGCTCTTCTTGAACGAGCGCAGCCTTCATCGCCTCTCCGACGAGCAAGCGACCGTAACCCGTAGTCCCGAGCGCCTGAATTTCAGATTCGTCCACTCGTGCCATCTTCAGCGCTGTCGCATACGCAAGTTCGGCACTCTTCAATACTTCGGTGGTTTCGACCCAGCCAACTCCAATTATCTCGTTATCTCGCATTACCACGGCTTTTGTGGTTGTCGATCCTGAATCGATGCCGGCGGTTAATCCCGTCTGTTTTTCGCGCGCGAGAAGAGTTCTTCTCAGCGCGGTGGTTACGAGAGCTTCCATCCGCGTAAGGAGTGTTCCTGCACTAGTCCGTTCGGTGAACGAGTAGCTGATAACTGGCAAATTGGCACGCTCATGGATATAGCGTCGCAATTCGCTTCGCGTTATTGCACCTTCAGCGCATCGAAAGCACGTAGTTATAAATACCGCGTCGACCGGGAAGCCACCATCCACTATAGATTTGGCCCGCGCTATCATAAGCTGTAAATCAGGGCTGGCGACTTCTAGTCCCCACTCGCTTACCGCGTCCTTAATCGTGTCGGTATCTACTTCTGGATAGACTAGCTCAGCATTCACGGACGCGACAGCATTTTCAATTTCTTTTTGGATCCCACTGTATTCGGAGCCACAGGAGAGGTGCGCTATTCTGATTTTTCGCGTCACGCGATTACCTCCGCTTTGTGCGTCAGGGACTCGCAGAAGTCGCGGATCTTTCGTACGAATACACGCGCCTCATCGTCGTTCGTCGGGTAGACGAGTTCTAAGCGGGGGATATCCTTGTTACGAACGATGTACTTGACTAGTTCATTCGTTCGGGCGCACCCCATACATCCAAATGAGTAATCGGCCTCGTGAACGATGATAGCGGCTTCAGCCTCTTCTATCAGGGGGTCAAGAAGTGCCATCCGCCCGCGCACACCAGAAGGGACGTCGACCGCCGCATACTTGAGTCCCTTCTTAGGGTCTTCTGGCGTGACGTTAATCGGTGGGCTATCTATTCCCACTTCTGTTATTTTCTTTCGTATGACGCGCATCAGCGTAAGCGGCTCGTGACCGAATCGCGCGACCAGGTCAGATAGAATCAGACTGTTTGACGGAAATATGAGTATTTTAGCCATTGACATCCTCTTTTGACTGCTCTTCAATGATCTCGATGAAGCGGTCGATCTTGAGCTTGTCGCGCTTTTTTTGTTGTTTAACGTCCAGTGGGTCTTCGATGGTCTCTAATCCATACGATATGCTCGGAAGAATCGCAGATTCCTTCTCGAGCTGGTGGAAGCCTGGTCGTGGACCGCCCCCCCTAACAGCGCGACATCTTCTTGAATCGCCTGGCGGGAACCCGCGGTCCTTGACGAAAATCCCGGATGGGTCCAGTTTCCTCAGCTCTTCTATGGTTTCATTGACCGCTTGCTCTGAGCCCGTAACAATGAGCCCGTAACACGTCTCCTTCACCACGGCGTCCGTCGATAATTCATAAGCCCTTAGCGCCAGCTCGCTGGGCAAAATGGGGCTTGATTCCGCAAGAACGACCATTTTTGTAATCTCATCCGATGCCATTGCACCACTCGTTTCATAACGTAAATATGTCAGCGGTTAATATTATAATTATCGAGAAATATAAATCACAGAGCTTCGTGAACGTATATCATCTCATTTTCACGCACGTTTTGAAGGGGTCGTGTGTGCAGTATCCTCCCAACAATATTGGTGCTGTTGAACCGCTCACCGGTCGGTCCGTACTTTTCGTTATCTTCAAGTCGGACGCCGATTAGTCCAGCGTACTTGGAGGAGCGATTTGAAACACCGATTTCAGCGGTGCTCACTTTTGTCGTCGGCGTGTTTTCCGGCACAATGTCGAACTTCTCCGCGCCCTGCGCGCGGAACATGATCGTCTTACCATATTTTACGTAAGCTTGCAACGAGCCTACGGGATTATCTCTCAAACCCGTAACCGTTCTCACGAACGCTACCGTCTTAGGAGCACGATCTTCATAAAGCTCAATTTTTACAAGCTTATCGTGAGGGACTGCAAAGGTTTTCACACTTCTAGCTTTGAGAATGTCGACCGTGTTGAGTGGTGATTGATGCACAACGACGCCGTCTTCGCCATCATACCCTTCGCGTTCAAGAGAAACGCCTAATCGATTGACCTCCTTATCTATCGCCGCGACGGGCAAGCCCAGCAACATGATGCGGGTAGGGTCGGTATACACGCGCAATCTCTGCCCTGGCGTCGCGATTTTGACGAGCTCTAGCCCCTCGCTTACATAGCCGATGACCGAATGGCTGGAATTTGAGGGCGCATCTCTTTTGTAAATGAATACGTTGCCATAGTCGTTTCCAGACGTACGGACGGTGATTGCTCCCTCGCTCCTCGCATCGAGCATTTCAAAGGGGCACGATCGCCCGTGTAAGCGCGTGGACACGACATAGGTGTTTGTCATTGCATCCACTTGATAGTAGCCGTCCTTGGCAAGGGCCAAAAAGTGTTCTACGCCCTCAGACGCATCTCTTGAAAGCGTTGCCCTGAAGTAGGTATGGACTTCCATTCCATCTTCAAGTTCGATGTCAAAGTCAGACGTCGTGAACTTGTCGGTGATATATTCGAGTCGCTCAATCGGCTCGATTCTTTGAATTTCATCTCCATTCTCGAGCTTTTCGAGGACATTTCTGCCTGCGACTGCTTTTCCAACGATGGCGTTTGTTCCATACGAGGCCGTATGCCTCTTTTTCATAAACGAAAGGTAGGTATTTGTTTGATCAAACCCGCCAAGGCTGTATGTGATATCCCAGCGCTCGTATTCTCGTTCACCACGATCGACCTCAAGGTCGCTTGGAACTGGGCCAGCCGATACTATCTGGGGCTGGGACCAGTGGACCTTGGTCCCAACAAATATTTTATAAGTGCGCAGCCAAAGGCGCCGGCTCGGTTCATCGACCTCAATTCTGATCTCGCCTTTGTTTGTGTAAACCGCATATTCCTTGATGACGTCCAGTTTTTGCGTTTTTCTCCCCTTTATAATGCCCACAAGCAGGCCGTCGCGGTAGGGGGTATTTGTGAGTTCAAATGCATCGCGAAGCGTGCCGGTTGCACGATCGAGCACAACCTGTTTCCCGTCAAGAACGATAAATTTGGCGTCCATGCCTATTATGCGTCCGTCAGGTGGCCGCTTTCTCCTGCTCCGTCAGAACGTCAAGCACTTGCGCGGTCGGTCCGATGGAGATAATCTTGCCCCCGCGCATCAGCGCGGCCCGATCGCAGACCTCTCGAACGAAGTCGAGATCGTGCGATACGATCATAAACGTCTCGCCGATTTCCGCGCGCGCAGTCAGAATTGAGTTTGACACGTCTTTCTTGGTGATTGGATCCATCGTTCCCGTGGGCTCGTCGAGTATAACGAGGTTGGGCTCTCGAATCAGAACCTGCGCGAGAGCCACCCGATGCCGCTCTCCTTGACTCAGCTCATCCGGCGCCTTAGCAAGGATGCTCTCACTCGTCGACTCACTAAAGCCGGCAGCAATCAAAGTTTGTACTGCTTTGTGTTCTGAAAGTTCAGCGGGAAGTTCCAAGCCTATGCTACTCGTCAGGTTATCCAAAACGTCGCGGAACGGGTAAAGGTCATATTCCTGGTAGAGTACGCCAATATACGGCTTCGCTCTTCCTCTGTTGTCGGGACCAGGCATAGTCATGTCCACCCAATCGTCGCCGATGCGCACCTGCACCTCGCCGTTCGTCGGCTCGAGCACACCTGCGATGATCTTAGATACGCTTGTTTTTCCGGCCCCGCTTAATCCGATGAGGCCAAAGACTTCCCCCTCTTGGATATTAAATGACACGTCGCTGACGGCTCTGATTACGCCGCGGTCGAGTGTCACGTATTTCTTTTCAAGCTCCGTCACTTTCACTATCGTCTCGCCAGAGGCGACCTCGTGTTTCTTTATTTCCCCGACGGTGCTCAAAAACTCATCGATAACTTCTTTCGGGGCGCCTTCCTTTGTTACCCTCCCGTCATCAAGCAGTATCGCTCTGTCAGCTATCGATTCAATGTCTTCAGGAAGGTGCGAGGTGACCAGCACAGCCATGTCGTTCGTTTTGGCTTCGTGTTGGATTATTTTGTGGATAATTTCTGCTGTCTTCCGGTCTAGGGTACCGGTGGGCTCATCAGCGAGTAAGATGATCGGCGATCTTGCGAGTTGGCGTGCTAAAACAACCCGCTGTTTCTCTCCGCCGCTGAGATCGCGCGCCATGTGCATCATTCGATGTGATAACTTTACCTGATCGATAAGTTCAGATGCTTTATAAATTGCTTCAGAATCGCCGTACCCGCGTTCTGTGAAGCTCCTCATGACGTTTTCTATCGCGCGCTCGTCTCCGTAAAGGGCGAAAGTGCGCTGTAGCATTATCGCAACGCGGCTTCTAACGTCCCGTTGCAAATCGCTCTCTTCGTCTGCCCACGCGTCGACTCGGTAGAACTGCATCTTGCCAGCACATATAGGACAAGGTCTTTCGACTCGACTGGGTACGTCGACGTGTCGACAGTTTCGACAATACGCGACGTTGTAATAGATTTTGCCACTGGTTGGCTTGTACTCTTTCAAACCTCGTATGGCGTGCAGTAAGACGGTTTTTCCGGCCCCGCTCTTGCCTATGATTCCAAGTACCTCGCCCTCGTCAAGGGTGAAATTGATGCCTTTTAATATCTCAAATTCGCCGAATGTTTTGACTAAGTTTTCGACTTCTATCAAGACGGCCATTAACGTGTTGCCTCCTTCGACCCCGTACCATTATAACTGTTATTTGTAATAATGTTTTTTAATATGCCAGGTAAGAGCGCTATATCTTTTATTACGAGATCGGCTGCTTCGTAGAGCGTTGCGGGACGTTCCTCTTTCTGTTGTATCGTTAAAACTCCAAGGTCCGCGGCCCTCAGCGCGGGGATATCGTTTATCCCATCGCCGACCATTACAACGAAACGGTATTCTTCCTTAAGTTCGTGGACCAGTTGCTCTTTTGCGCCCGGAGTTGCGATGTCTCTGACATTCTCGTACGGAATACCGATGCGGTCAGCCAGTGCATAAAGGGTGTTTTTCGCATCACCCGAGGCTACGTAGATGTCACCCCCAATACGTTTGAGCTCATCAATAACGGGACGGGCCGATTCGAAGAGTTCTCCGCAGGTGGCAAGAACGTACGGGATATTGCCTTGTTCAATATCGACGATGGCCGCAGTGCCGGTGAAGTACGACGCGCTGCAACTTTTTCTGACTTCATCGACTACATCGAGTAGATCCTTGACTCGGCTCTTCGCATCACGCGCAACGGCGCGCAACACCGTTGTTTTAGCAACCGGGACGTTTGCGCAAACAACTACAAGATCTACGTTGTAGATGTCCAAGAAATCCGCGATGGACAAGTCAGTGGGCACGCCTTCTAAGTCCTTGGGAACGTCCAGCTGAAACACAGCAAGCACGTAGTCCAGCCGCGTCCCGATGAAACTGAGGGATACTATCTGATGCAAGAGCGTGCCTTGGTCAACATCCTTCGCTACGCGATATTTCTCGAGAAGTGTACCCGCGCAGTCGAACACAACGGCAAAACCTTTCATTGGCTACTAGACGAGCGTTTGATACGAGTCGTTCGTGAGAGAACGGTCAAATCGAGAGAAATACGTGAAATGATAGTTTAATTATAAGGGAACCCTGCAGCGAGTGCAACGCATTGAGGGCGCTCACTTACTGCCTTCAGGGGCTAAATCATCAGAAACTATAATGATATCGCCAACGCTTATGATTTTCGACCACGGAACAATTGTTTCTCCTTTGAGTAAGCCTTTTGAGACATCTAATGAAATTTCCTTATTATCCCAGTTAATCAGAACATCTCTTACCTTTCCTACGTTGACCCCGCTAAGCGTCGAAACGTCTTTGTGCAATACTCCACGCGTCATGATGACACCCTCCACATATTGACGTCGTGTTATATATAAAAAATGTTCCTTTGAGCATCTTTAAATCAGAATACGCGCTCAACAAGGTAGACTCCAAAGAGCAGTGAGTAGAACGGCCCACGGCGTCCACAGTTTTCCCTAGTATTTTCAGAAAATCTAGGGTACATGATCGGCGTCAGAGCGTTGGGCAGCTACCTGATGTTAGCTGAACTTTTCAGAAGCAGATACGCTGTACGGGCCGTTGTCAAAATTAGCGTCTTGCAGGTCGCTTTTCGGGCTTCCCCGCGTCGATCACACCTTTTACCACGTCAATCGGGAGCTCCTGCTCTCTAATATTTAGTGGCGTCGCGTTGTACCAGAAGCTGTTGAAGAGCTCCTTTTCGATAAAAATGAATTCAGAAATGTCCGTTCTGAAGGCTGACTTGTATATCACATTATCTATGTCGCCGGTGTCGTAAATATAACTCGTTCCGAGCAGCTTGTCATCATCGGATATAAAAATTGCTGCCCCAGTCTCCGATTCAAGATGCCGAATTTCAAAATACTTCGTAAGCAGACGCGCTTCTTCGATGTTGACGCTTTCAATAGGTGCCAGCAAACGATACGTAATCTTAGGCATCTCTCTATCCTTGATCAAATTATAGAGCCGTTTTACCCCCATACGAGTTTGTATCACGTTGAATTCATTTTTCGATCTGTCGAGCATCTCGTAGAAAGCTTTGTAGACGTCCTCCCTCTTCTTTATGACTTGGATCGTCTGCACCACTCGTCCTGCCGTCAGCTCTTGTTCTCTGTACCGCAGCTCGATTCCTGAGTCCCACATGTCTTCCATCATCGAGTGCTGCGTTTCAACGAAGCTCCTTGTATTCGTATAAATTGAATTATAGAGCTCTGCGCCCTTATCACTAAATGAATAAAGCAACACTTGCATTACTTGCTGATCGATGATTACCCCCGTGCTATGCACAATCTGAGGGATATGGCGCACATCGGCACGTTTCGCGATTTCTTGTGCCGCTTGCAGATTATCCTTGTTAATCTCGGCCATTACAATCACGTCAATACCTCGTTGTCGCGCATCCTTTGGGATGAGTGGTGCGAGAATCGGCAAAGCCTCGCTTCTGCCCCACAAGAATATCTCTTTTTGGGCAGTGTTTATAAGCGACGCGAAGTCTTGTACGATCTCCTGGTAGTCAGTAATGACGCGCGTGATCTCGATGGGCTTACCCGTCTCTATCTCTTGTATCCTCAAACGGGCGTCTATCCCTCTGTCCCAGAGTGATTGAAACAGGGAACTCTGGATTTCAATAAATCCGCTGTTGTTCGACCACAGCGACGGGGTTAGTTCGACTCGCTCTAACTCGTCGAGATCCTTTGTTACGCCCGTATACATCGCCTCTTTGCAGTCTGAAATAACGACCGCGAAATTGCTCATCATAGGTGAGTGTCGTATCTTGAAGCACTTAGAAAGCTGCTTTACTGCATCGATATTGTTTGGCGTAATCGGAACTAGGATCCTTAGATCTTCGATCCTGCATTTGTCCTCATCACCGACAAAATAGTCGCAAAGCACTTTGTCCCATCGAAGGAGCCAAAACTCGGTAGAGATGATCCAGAGCCTTTTTTCTGTGGCGTGGAAGGTCTCGAGACGCCGGTCGATAATGTCGTCTTTGTCGTACAGAACGATAAAACCCTCTTCGATCGGACACCATTCGATAGGTAGGCCTTGCGCTTTTGTGCGCTCAACGTCCCACAGCTCGAGCAGCGTATTTCGCGCCTCGCTGAGGTCCTGTAACTTCGCGGCCTCTTTACTAATAGCAGGATTTAGCAAGGAGGACGGATATGCAGCGACGAATGTTTCCGGATTGGTCGATATACGCTTAGCGAGTCCTTGTTTCGAAAGCTCTAGCAGGACCTTGTTAGCACCGTGACTAGTGAGATGAAGCGATTCGGCTACTTCAACTGCAGTTCGTCGTCCGGTCTGTAGCAGATGAAGGTAAACCTCCCCGGCTTCTTTTTTGAGGCCGAACTGTGAAAAAAGAGTCAATATATCTGCTGCCATTCTTTAACCTTTAGCATCTCCAGCTCCCGGCCCTGAGCAACGAGTTATTGAAGGGCCCTACCTAACGATCGTTGCACAGCTTTGAAAACTGCCGCAACTGCTGTTAGTTGGGGGTTTGCCGGCTATGCGATTCTTTTTCCTGCGTTTGGCCCTGGAGCGAGGTCGTAGACTTCTGTTACCTTTAGTATCGCACAGCCCTTTGCAGGCAGTTTTTCATTTCGGCTCTTGATCTTCTGTTTCATCATCTCGTAGTCAGGTCCTTCAGTCACATAGTTTGCTGTGCCCTTGAGTTGATAGCCTTCATAACCCCCCACAATGTAATGGCTACGGTACAATTTGGCTTCTTCAGGTTGTCAGCAGTTTTGTGCCAAAAGTTGTCGCCGACGAGAATTGTTTCGGGGTCTTTTACGATGACGAATTGATTGGGTACAACGTTCGGTATACCGGCGTCGCTCACGGTTGCGAATACTACAGTCTTCACAGCGCTAAAGTTGTTGACTACCTTTTCTGGCAGGTTCGTCATTGAGTGCACCTCTATTTAGTATTCATTGATAGAGCACTCAGCGATAATAAAAACCTTTCTCCGGCCCGGAGAGGACTGAACAGCCCTTCTGAACGTTAACCAGCAACAGATGCAGCGTTGCCAGATGTGCCGCCTGAAAGGCTAGATGCTACAGAGATCGCGGCGCGCAGGCGAGGGTATGCCGCTGCCGCCCACGAAATCAAATAAAGCCACCTATGCTAGCTGGGGAACTCGCCTTGAGTGACTATATGCTAGAAAAAATCCATATTGAATCAATCACATATGCACGGCTGATGTCTAAAACGTACGTGCTTGACGCTCCAGTGTTTATTTATGGAGTTCACGTCGTTGGCTCTATGTACACAGTTCCTGAGGTAACCCGCGAGTTGAAGAGCTCTCAAGCGACAGTAGTACTGCAAGAGTTTCTAAAGGAGGGCCTGAAAATCGAAGAGCCGTTGAAAAAAGCAATAGACGTTGTCACGGAAAAGGCTAAGTCGACGGGTGACCATCTTAGGCTGTCTCAAGCCGATATTGACTTGCTGGCGAAGGCACTTGAAGTAAGCGGCACGCTGGTTACGGATGATTATTCCATTCAAAATGTCGCGGCGCGCCTCGGGATAGAGACGCAGCCGATCCAGCAGGCACGCATCAAACGCGTGCTGAAATGGAGACGCAGATGTGTCGGATGTGGTCGGTTGTATGAAACGGAAACAATCTGTCCTGTCTGCGGATCTGAGGTGAGAGTTAAGCCGGTGAAGAGGTAACTTTGACAGGTGGAAGGGTCAGAATATGAACGATTTGAAGGATCTCATAAACAAAGCGCAGGAACTACGCGAGAAAGGGTTGCGTTCCGGAGAGATAGCCGACGAACTGAACATATCACGAGAAACGGCAACGTGGCTTCTCACCCGCTCCAAGAGTTCACAAGAGCCCGTGCCAAAGGACATATACGTAAACTGGAGCGAGATTGGGCAAAAAGCAGAGAGGCTCAGATTCGTCTCGCTCGCGTTGGTCGACATGATCTTGGAGACGGGTGATCCTGACGTAGTAATCGGCGTCGCGCTGAGTGGACTACCTCTTGCGACGCTTGTCGCCGATGAAATCGGAGCAGAGCTCGCAGTGTTTGTTCCACAAAAACAAAAGGGATCTGAAAATGGCGGCGTTAAGGGCTCATTTAGTCAAAACTTCGCTGATATCGCGGGAAAAAGCTGTGCGATAGTCGATGATGTAATCACCACTGGAAGCACGGCGATTGAAATCATAGAGAGCATCAAAGATATGAAAGCAACGCCGCTATCCGTAGCGGTTCTTATTAACAAGAAAGGGATTGATCAAGTCCAGAACGTTCCGATCAGGTCGCTTGTTCAAATAACTATTTTCTAATCGTTGCGACTCGCCGCAGGAAGTGCAAGTGGTAACTTCTGAACTTGCTGAAATTCGAGCAATTGAGAAGAAGTGGCAGGATCGTTGGTTTCGCGACAAGATATTTGAACCAACAAGCGCAGGGCCGAAGAAGTACTTCTTAACGACGCCGTATCCGTACACGAGCGGACCCCAGCATATAGGCCATACGCGGACCTATAACCTTGCTGATATCCACGCTCGGTTCATGCGAATGAACGGCCACAACGTCCTGTGGCCGATGGCGTGGCACATCACAGGGACGCCCATCCTCGCTATTAGCTCGTGCATAGAGCGTTGCGAAAACGCGACGATAACGCTTTATAAGAACTACGTTCGCCTCTATGACGACGACGAGTCGCACGTTGAGCAGATCGTCAACTCATTTGTGGATCCTTGGAATATCGCGAACTACTTTGCAGCTAAGATCGCGCCGGATTTCAAGAAGATGGGCTTCTCGATCGACTGGTCCCGGCAGTTTACCACCGGCGACCTCGTCTACAACCAGTTTATTCGATGGCAGTACGGCAAGCTGATGGAGCTCGGGCTGATCGTGCGCGGACAACACCCAGTGCTCTTCTGCACGATCGATCAAAACGCCGTCGGGGAAGACGATATCGCCGGCGGCGATGTTGAGAAGATATCAATCGACGACTACGTCGGGATCAAGTTCTCTTTAGACGAAGCTTATGTCGTCACGGCCACGCTGCGCCCAGAAACAGTTTTTGCGGTAACAAATCTCTGGGTTGCGCCAAACGCGACCTACGTCAAAGCCTACGTCGATGGTGAGACGTGGATCATTTCCCACCAAAGCGCCACCAAGTTGCGCTATCAGCAGCGGGAGGTCACTATCATTGAGGAGTTCCAGGGCGCGTCACTCCTCGGAGCTCATTGCGTCAGCCCTCTGGGGCGTAAAATACCTATTCTTCCGGCGTCTTTCGTCGATTCTGATCACGGTACCGGAATCGTCATGAGTGTCCCCGCTCACGCCCCCTATGATTGGGCAGCGCTGAATGACCTAAAGCAGCAAGGGAGCACGGATTTAGACGTTGATATCTCATCGTTAAGCAGCGACATTCAAGCTATACAGCCGATATCTCTCGTCAAAATCGACGGGTACGGGGATTTTCCCGCAGCAGAGCTATGCGAACGTTACGGCGTTCGATCTCAACACGACGACAAGACGCTGAGCCATATTACCAACATACTTTACAGGGAGGAATTTTATACCGGGATTCTTAAGCAAACTGCCGAGCAATTTGATGGCAGGCTAGTGCGCGACGTCAAGCAGGATGTCGTTGAATTCCTCAATAGTCGAAATGCCGCGTCGAGCATTTATGAGACCTCAACAAAAGGGCTCTGTCGATGCGGCGGCCGGGTGGTTGTCGCCGTAGAGCCTGGCCAGTACTTCCTCAACTATGGAGACCCTCACTGGAAAGAAAAGGCATTCGAATTGCTTGACCAGCTTGAAATCGTACCAGAGACATACCGAACACAGTTCGTCCAGACGTTTGAGTGGCTCGATCAGCGACCGTGCGTTCGGCGTAGAGGGCTTGGGACGGAATTTCCCTTCTCAACCGAGCACTGGATAATTGAGCCGCTTTCTGATTCCGTTATCTACATGGCGCTCTATACCGTCATCAAGCATATACGCGAGTGTGACCCTGAGCGGCTAACGCCCGCCTTCTTTGACCACGTTTTCCTGGGCGAGGGCGACGTTGCGGACGTCTGCCAGCAAACAGGTTTGCCGGAGACGGTGATCAGAGCTGCACGAAAGGATTTCATATACTGGTACCCGAACGATCATCGGCACACTGCCGTCGCCCACATATCCAATCACTTGAGCTTCTTTTTGTTCCATCACGCGATACTGTTTCCGGAGACGTGCTGGCCAAAGATCGTGACTCTCAACGAGCTTCTCGTTCGCGAAGGGGTGAAGATGTCGAAAAGCAAGGGCAACGTAATTCCCATTGCGACGGTTCCGGAGGTTTATAGCGCGGACCTCGTGCGGCTCTGTCTAGTGTCCATTGCCGATCTGAATTCAACCGTTGACTGGAGGGAAAAAGAAGTCGACACGGTCAAAAAGAGGCTTCTGAGGTTTTGGATCGCAACGAAGAGGGATGTCGAAGCGGCGAGGCCGGAATACAATGGGCAGCTTTCCTTTGCGAGTCGATGGATACTAGCAGCGACTAAGGCTATGGTATCAAAAACGTCTGAATCCGCACATCAATTTTCGTACAGAAAGTACGTCACTGAAGCGTTTTTTGAGCACTTAAACCGGGTTGAAGAGTATAAATCGATGATTTTGGACGGCAACGAGAAGCGTCGCACGCTCTGGGACATCATCGATATATGGCTCCGGGTGCTAGCGCCTGTTGTGCCTCACATTGCTGAGGAGCTGTGGGAGAGAATGCAGAAGTCTGGGTATATTTCCCTCGCAGAATTCCCGCTGTACGACGATCTTTATGCCGAAACACTTCCGCAAAAGGGCGTTTTAGATGGAGTGATCAGTGACATCTCAAACATACAAGCCGCAATAAAGCGGGAAACTGAATCAATTTTTATCTACCTTCCGGCTCAGTGGAAATACACCCTCTACGCCGTCGCGCGCGGCCTTGATGATCCGTCGATCAAGAACATCATTGCCCGAGCCAAAGACGATCCCCTCTTGCGTATCTATGTAAAAGAAATCGCTCGTATCGCACCCGATCTTGCCAAATCGCTCGCTCACGAGGCTCCATCTGCCGACGCGCTGGACTTCAAGGCCGAATCAGACGTTCTTCTCGCCGCTAAGGACTACATGACGCGAAAATTTGGAAAACACGTGTATGTCTGCGCAGAAAACGATAACGCGTACGATCCTGCGAATCGCGCGAGGCGAGCACTTCCCATGAAACCGGCAATCTACGTCGAGTAGGGTAGAGCTGGAGAGCAGATTAACCCTCTTTGGCGCGTTTTACTGCTTCTTGAGCCTTTTTTGCACGCTGTTTTGCTGTGTATCCGGTTGCTTTTTCCAGAAAACAGCGGAACCGCGCATTCGTATCGATCATTACCGCTTCGGGAACGCTGGTACTAGATTCGGTATCGACGAGCAACGTGTCGGCCACACGTATCGTAATCTTTTGCAGTGCCCCGTAGCTTAAGCGGTACTCTTCGTCGCGCACGTTGATATCGATGCCAAAGCACACTCTGAGTGCTTCGACAACCCGCTGATTGGCATCCTTCTTGAATCCTCGCTTGAACGCATATTCTTGAATTGCAGCCACGACCTGTGGGCTATGAGACCTATACGTTCTTTGCGGCACATTGTTTATATGCGCTCCGCAACGGACGCGATTATCCAAGGCGCCGTTCTGAGATCAAGAGAAGAGTCGTGGAATGGTTAGATAAAGTATTTACTTAGTAATGGGTCATTATTTAGAAAGTGAGTAATTATGGACGCTGATACATTATGAAAGCCGGAACGACTGATAACGAATACGTTAACATGATTATTGAAGAAGAGGTGAGCTCAAAGAACCCCGTAATCCTCGAGGGGTTCCCAGGAATCGGCCTCGTTGGCAACATCGTGGCCACACAAATAGCATCCGAGCTCAAAATGAAGCAGATAGGAACTATCGAATCTCGCCTATTTCCGCCCATTACGGTGCTCTTTGATGGACTCACGTACGCCCCAGTCAGAATCTACGAGGATCCTCAAAACAACTTCCTCGTGGTGCTATCGGATATCCTCATTCACCCAATGATTGCTTATGACATAGGGAAATCAGTTACTGGCTGGGCTCAGAGCTTGAACGCAAAACTCAACATACCGATCGCCGGTATCGCCACGATGCGCGAAGAACGCACCGTTTATGCCGCCGCGACTGGCGCCGAACAACTCGCTCTCGTGAAGGACAAAACCGAGACCTTGGTGACGGGAAGCATCTCGGGTATCGCCGGAAGTATAATGAATGAGAGTCATGTTAACAAGCTCCCGGCACTTTGCCTCTTGGGAGAAACCCAAGGTCCCACTCCTGATCCACGCGCAGCAGCTCGCGTCATCGACGTGGTAAGCAACGTATTGAACTTGAACATCAGCACGCATAAGCTGGTTGAGGAAGCGGACCAGATCGAAACAGAGCTACACAAGCTTGCTGAACAGGTTCAAGGGGCAGAACAGGCCGAAACGAAGGGGCCAACTCAGGTCATGTACGGGTGAGCATATGAGACATCTAGCTTTGACCGGTATATCAAAAGAGTCAATCGACGACTTCGAGATAAAGCGCGTTAGAACGTTTGAGTTGCGCAGTGCTCATAACATCCCAATTGTTTTTGCGGCTGACGTTGGTGACGAAGTGTTTGTGACGGACACGAGTCGGCACGACCTTGCGATCGGCACGACTGGGGTTTTAGCGCGCGTGCGCAACAAAACCATTTCCATGCAAAAAGTCTCACACCGGGTAGGCGACTTCTATGAAGAACGTGAGGTTATGTCGGCCCGGGTTCAGCTCGAGCTGCGCGAACACACGTGCCGGCTGCGTGGCATTGAGGACGAGGGTCCAGGCAAGATCATCGCAGTCGAGATCGCCGAAGTGTGCTACTATGAAGGCCGATGAACTGATCTGAGCTTAAACTGGGCTCGGCTCCGTGCAAGTTGCGACCCACACGAAAACGCCTGCGATACGTGGAGGACGAAGGCATCCGTGTGGAGCGCAGATGCCGGTGCTTTTTTCATTGTCTGTTGCGCTACGACAGATGCTTCAGAGGCCGGAGTGCTGCTGCTGAAAGCGACCCGCTGCTTAGTCGTCCTATTTGACACATTTATAAGTATGAGTTGCTAGCATGGAATAAAAGGGGCCCGTGGCTTAGTCAGGATATAGCACCGGCCTTCTAAGCCGGTGGTCGAGGGTTCAAATCCCTCCGGGTCCGTTTTTTTCTTTGCATCTCACGCGGCCTTAGAAAGCGTTTCCGAAGTTATTGATTGGCAATCGCTCACATTGCAAGGCGAACTTGCGCCAGCCGAACCGAAATCGGACGCCGTCAGTCAGCGTTCGCTTTTCTTCTCGCGACTGGCGCTTTGGTGGCTCGAATGTGACTTGAATGGCAATCCCGGTGCACGTCGTGAAACACCGCAAAGACTAAGTTTATCGTCGGCGAAAGCCCGCTGTAGCTATGCTCGCATAGTGCTACGCTAAAGGGGAAGTTATGATCTTCAGCGCTGATGAAATACTCGAGACACTCGACATGCTCCTCTACGAGCACCTCGATATACGGACCGTCACTGTGGGCATCAACTTGATGGGCTGCGTGCGAGACGACCCTGAACGAATGGCCCAAGCTGTGCACGATCGGATCGTGTCTATTGCGTCTAATTTGCGTTCAGAAGCCGATCGAGCGGTGGCGCGGTATTCGTTGCCGATAGTAAACAAGCGCATCTCGGTAACTCCCATTGGCTCCATGATCGACGTCCATCCTCAATCTGGTCCATTGATAGCACGCGCGATGGACGAAGCCGCGTCCGAGTTGAACGTCGACTTTATCGGTGGCTACTCGGCCCTCGTCCAGAAAGGCTTTACAATCGGGACTGAGGCACTCGTGAGCTCGATTCCGGAGGCACTGAGCACGACAGAAAAGGTGTGTGCCTCCGTGAACATCGCTACGACTAAAGCGGGCATCAACATCGAGGCCGCGCTGCGAATGGGTAGAGTAATCAAGGAGCTTGCTCGCATCGATCCGCCGCTTTGCACCCGTTTGGTTACCTTTGCAAACGCGCCTCCTGATAATCCGTTTATGGCCGGTGCCTTTCACGGCCCAGGCGAACCCGAATCGGTCGTGAACGTGGGTATATCGGGTCCAGGCGTCATTAGGGCTGTAGTGGAGCGAATGGGAGATTGTGACCTTGGTGAGCTTGCCGAGGTTGTCAAACGTGCCGCATTCAAGATAACTCGTGTGGGGGAGTTGGTAGGCAAAGAGATAGCAGCACGAATGAATGTTGATTTCGGAATTGTCGACCTTTCGTTAGCGCCTACCCCGCAGAAGGGGGACTCTGTCGCACAGATCATCGAAGCAATGGGACTTGAGCGCTGCGGAGCGCCCGGAACGACTGCTGCACTCGCTATGCTTACTGATGCCGTTAAGAAAGGAGGCGCGATGGCGTCTTCACGCATCGGGGGCCTCAGTGGTGCGTTCATACCGGTCAGCGAAGATGCTGGCATGGCTGAAGCAATCAGGGTCGGTGCCATTGGGCTTGAGAAACTTGAGGCAATGACGTCTGTATGTTCGGTTGGGCTTGACATGGTGTGCATTCCTTCTGCGACACCAGCCGAGACAATCGCGGGAATAATTGCTGACGAATGCGCGATCGGGGTTATCAACGACAAAACGACGGGCGTGCGGCTTATTCCCGTAGGAAATGAAGGAGACTTGATTGATTTTGGTGGATTGCTCGGGGCTGCGCCGGTGGTGCCAGTCAGCGCATTTAGCTCAAAAAAGTTCATCAAAAGAGGCGGTTCAATTCCGGCGCCGGTTATGAGCCTCGGGAATTAATGAAAGCCCTAGCGCTTGCTCGTTGCAGAGCAGATTGACGGGCCCGCTGGGATTTGAACCCAGGTTCTTGGATGTCTCCACAAAGGCTCCGAAGTCCAAGAGGATAGTCCACTACCCTACGAGCCCATAGTTATCCCAAGGAGCTTATCGGTATTGAAACTAACTCGGAAAACTACAAATAAGGTGCCCTCCTTATCACTTTAGCGCATCTGGGGGGCCTGATGGCTTAAATCAGCGCGTAAGTGTTCTGCGACCTTTTCATGACGAACATCGAGACAGAGAGAAAGCTGATCGAAATCCTACGAATTCTCGACGAAACTGATGAGGCTATCGGAGCGAGGATGATCTCCGCAAACTTAAGTCAACGAGGATACCCGATAGGAGAACGCGCCGTACGCCACTATTTGGTGCTGCTTGATTACAAAGGCTTTACGACTAAAATCGGTAACGCAGGGAGAGTCATCACCGAAAAAGGCCTGAAAGAGTTGGATGAAGCGATAGTTGGAGATCGGGTCGGATTTGTCATAACCAAGATCGACGAGCTGGTTTACCGGACGAGTTTCGACCTGAAGCTGAGAAATGGTGACATCATAGTCAATGTCGCGACTATCGACAAGAATGACTTCGATGTTGCAATAGAAGCGGCAGCCGAGACTATAGATAGCGGATACACTGTTAGCCCGTACGTGCGTGTTCTAGAGGAGGGGGATAAGGTTGGTGCCGTCTTCATTCCTTATGGGTCTGTAGGACTCGTGACTATGTGTAGCATGACTGTCGATGGCATATTGATCAAACATGGGATCCCGTCTAGCATCAAATATGGGGGGCTTCTCGCAATCAAAAACAGCCAGCCAATCGCCTACACTGACCTCATCTCATACGGCGGAACTTCGCTCGATCCGATTCAAATATTCACCGCACGACGTATGACCTCTATTTTGGCTGCAGCACGGAGCGGAGAAGGCACCGTACTCGCTAACGTTAGAACCGTGCCGGCTGTCGCATCTGAAAAATCCATCGAACTGCTCTTGGACGCTAAAAAAGCAGGCATCGTCGGCTGGATCGAGAGCCCCATGCAAGAAAGTTCGCCCGGAATCTGCGCTGGAAATGACGTTGTCGAGATCAACAATTATGCTGGAGCAAATCCAATGGCGGCACTTTATGAGCTGGAAATAGCCGTGAAGGTGCATTCGATCTCAGCTCTCATGGATGTAAAGCTCCTTAATCAACGATTGTAAGCACCGCTCACGTGTGCTGCCTAGCGCTGCGATCAGCCTTCTCCGTAAATCGGCGGCGTGTTGGAAAGGCTTATATTTCATTACTGCCTAAAGCGGAACGTAATTTCCTACTAAGAATTAGGAACAGGAGATTTTCCATGGCAGAAACGAAGGACAAAGACTATGTTGTGGCCCAAGTCGAAGAACATGGCATCAGGTTCATTCGACTCTGGTTTACGGACATCCTCGGCTCTCTGAAAAGCTTTGCAATCACAACAGACGAGCTCGAAGGGGCTCTCGATGAAGGAATGGGCTTCGATGGGTCCTCAATCATCGGCTATCAGACGATTGAGGAGTCGGATATGATTGCGAAGCCGGATCCCAGCACCTTTGCGATATTGCCGTGGCGGCCAAAAGAAAAAGGCGTTGCGCGAGTCATATGCGACGTGCTTGAACCGTCGGGGAAGCCCTATGAGGGGGATCCCAGGTACGTCCTCAAAAGAAATCTCCAGCGAGCAGAGAAGAAAGGCCTCACATTCAACATCGGGCCGGAACTTGAGTATTTCTATTTTGCAAACAATCAATGCGCTGATATCATTGATACCGGCGGGTACTTCGATCTTACCCCCTTGGATCAGGCTACTGATCTTCGGAGAGACACGATATTTGCGCTACAAGACATGGGCATTCGTGTCGAGTATAGTCACCACGAGGTAGGCCCTAGCCAACACGAGATTGATCTGCGCTACGCGGACGCTTTGACAATGTCCGACAGCGTCATGACGTACCGCCTCGTCGTTAAGGAGATCGCGCTGCGGGCAGGCTACTATGCTACGTTTATGCCGAAGCCCATACCCGGTGAGAATGGAAGCGGCATGCACACGCACCAATCACTGTTTAGCGGAAAGAAGAATGCATTTTTCGACCCCAATGACGTGTATAACCTGTCAGACATGGGCAAGGGATTCATCGCTGGGCAGCTGAAACACGTTAATGAATTCTGTCTCGTCATGAGTCAATGGGTGAACTCATACAAGCGACTGGTTCCCGGCTACGAAGCGCCTGTTTACATTTCGTGGGCGCGGCGAAATAGATCGGCACTGATAAGAGTGCCAATGTATAAGCCTGGGAATGAGCTCGCAACGAGGGTAGAACTGCGTTGCCCCGATCCGGCCTGTAATCCCTATCTCACATTTGCCGTAATGCTGGCAAGCGGGCTGGACGGAATCGAAAAGGGCTACGACCTCCCTGACCCCGTCGAGAAGGACATCTTCAAAATGACGCCGCAACAGCTCGATGCACACGGCATTGGCTCACTCCCCGAGAACTTGGGACTTGCCATAAAAGAGACCGAGAACTCGGAACTCGTGCGACGCGCACTCGGCAATCACGTCTTTGACCGTTTCATCCAACTCAAAAAGAAGGAGTGGGATGATTATCGTATCCAGGTGTCCCAGTACGAGCTCGAACGGTACCTGCCTGTTTTGTAAAGAGCGTTTTAGGGCGGAGACCGCGCGGGCTGCTCCGCTCTAATCGTTTTTTTGTTTTTTGCTTTCTATCGGACGAGATCGACCGGGATTATCTCTTCGTGAATCGCCGTCGAAAGAATAACGCCTGCAGCGCCGAGATCTTCAAGCGTATCCAAATCTTCACTGTTCTTTACTCCGCCAGCGACAACAATTGGATGTCCTGAAACGTCGATCACCCTCTCTATGAAACCAAAGTCGACCCCGTGCTTCGTTCCCACCAGATTGATATTCAGCACGAGCAGTTCGCTCATCTTGTAGAGGTTCATCCTCTCGATAACCTCAAGAGGATCCCCGGAAAGTGCTGGATCAGGGGACATTGCGCTTCCGTCCCTCATGTCGATGCTGACGGCGATCCTCATCGATTGAGCTGCTCGAATCACGTCTAGGCGGCCCGTTTCGGTGCCAATTATCGCCGCATCACCGATTCGCTCGGCCTCTCGGACGTCATCGAGCCGCCGGATCCCTATGTCGATGAGGGTTTTTGTGCGTGCGCCTATGCGTTGGATAATAAGTGAGTTGCTACCCAAACCGAGGATCCGATCGAGATCCGCGATGTACGTCCTCCTCGGCTTAATGGCGTCAACGACATTTAGCGGATCTGATGTCGTGCAGATCTTACTGTGGCGTTCAATAGGTTCATATCGTTCTCGATCGCCCCTGTAGCCTTTTACGACGACTCCGCCCCGAATGTCCATTGCAAAGATAATATCCATCAGTTCACCCCTCACTAACCATATCGTCCGCACGGGAAAAACGTATTGGTCTCGCTTGGTTTAGCTGTAATGCACGGGCTGCGGCGGGCACATCGAAACGTCCGCGTGTCGCGGAAAGCACAGCTCATCCGAGCAAATAGGGTCAGAGTCGGGCCAAAAGCTCCTGTTTCTTGGCCGCGAACTCCTCCTCCGTGATGACTCCTTGCTGTTTGAGGTCGGCCAAATTACCCAGCAACGCACACGGATCGGCGGCCTGCGTGTGCCCTTGTCCGCCCCGTCGTGCTTCGAATGCCTCGGTGAATCCGGCGCCGACAATGGCAATCGGAATGGCAAACGTGGCTATGCCTAAGAACATTGCAATGACTGCCAAGAATTTCCCGAGGGCTGTTATAGGGATCAGATCGCCGTAGCCAACGGTGGTCAAGGTCTGCGCCGCCCACCACGCCGAAGCAGGAATGCTTGAAAAAGCGCGCGGGTCTGAGGGATGCTCAACAATGAACATGAAACTTGAGAACGTTATCAGCAAGATCGCGTCGATTGTCAGCGCAGTCGCGAGCTCGTTTCTTTTCGCTTTCAGAATATCGGTGACGAACGTGAATGTGCTGGAGTACGTGAGCAACTTCAAGATGATGAGAATTATCGCTGCGTTTACGAGTACGTCTGCTCCCGGAAGGAACGGTTTGGCATAAAAAGGCACAATGACAAGCAGGTTTACGAGCAGGGATGTTGTAAACAGGCATTTTAGTCTGCCTTTGATCGGCCCTCTGAACCGCGGATCTACCGTGCACGACCACACACGGAGCAGCAGTTCGATGGTAAAAACCACGATTGCAAAGGCAAACACTGCGTTAAAGAGATCGTAATATCTTTGATATATACCGCTGTAGCTGGCTAGTATGACGACTAATACGAGCACCCAAATCAATGCTATCAAAAAGAAGCGTACGCGCGTAGCTGTGGACGCATCCCGACGACGGGCTGCACTGATGCGGGCCTCGCCTACAGGGGCGGGCTGGAAGATCGTATATACACGGCGCTTCAGTTCGTCATTCTGCTTGGACATGCCCGGCTTCGAGGTTTTGAATCGAAATAGTGCACCCCAATAGTGAACGTCGATTTCCGTATAAATGCATTGTGATCTTCTGCGAGCGCTATTGCGTGATTTAGAGTCGGTAGCTTCGCCAGTTTGTCAACGTAATGAGATAGGAGCTGTGCCGTAATTCCATTCAAAAAGGGAACCACTGGAAGAGCGAAGAACGCGCCGACGTGGAAGAAGATGTACCACTACTTCGAGTTCAAGAATGAAGAATTCTTAGAGCACTACCACAAGAGGAGTAACGCTGAGACGACGTTTCATATGATAAAAAGTAAGTTCGGGGATGCTGTCAGAAGCAAAACTGAGGTTGCTCAGGTTAATGAGGTGTTGTTAAAGGTGCTGTGCCACAACATATGCGTCGTGATACAGGAGATATTTGGGTTGGGGATTGAGCCGAGCTTCTTCGGCTGTTAACCTCTTTTTCTTTTTTTAATTGAATTGCTAAGTTGCACAAGCTTGCGGCAAAAAGTAAAAGTGAAAAGAAGCCTATTACTGAAAACAGACTGAATAGTAGGTCTGTTTGAGACGATGAGATGGGAATTATACTTAATACCAACTCAGCGAATTAGATTAGACTATTGGCCCGATTTGTTTGGTTCTCCCGCTTGTAGGGTAACAAGAGAAGAGAATGGCAGCTACCGGTTGGCAGCTCGTTGGCTTGAGAAAATAAAGGTTGAAGGGATGACTGTCAACGAAGTGCGCGAATCGGAATCAATCAAGAAGTTCATAACCATGATGACTGCTTTCGCCAAGATTGAGCTCAGTACTGATTTCCAAGGCATCGAACCCGATGACGAAGACGTTACTGTTGGCATCATCGATTACGAAGACGATAAAACTATTCACTATGTGTTTGGAAAAGCAATAACTTCACAAGAACGCGTAGGCAGAGCGACAGTTCGGCAACTCGATAAAGACGGCAACCCCGTAAGTCAAGAGCGCTGGTACGATTACTGCTTCAGCCGATACAATGGACGGATTAACAATGAGGTATTCGAAGCACTTTTCTATTTCACGCAAATTACGTCTTAGTCTAACTTGTCGAAAGTATTTGAGACCATCATTCCCGATATCGACAAAGACGAGCATCGCGCCATAAAGAAGATTGAAAACGACGGATGGGTGGAAAAGGGCAAGCTAAAAATATTCAGCCACTGTGCGCAATATTATGACGCTCAAGTGGGCGCTAAAAATGCTTACACGAGTCGGAGCGAAAGTCGTCATTCTGTTTCTGAATCTCGAAGAATACACAGAAAAAGACCCTATAAGGGCTCAATTATGCACTTACCGGAAGCTGAGGACGTGATAGGACATCTATTAAAAGAATGGCTCAAATCAAAGCAAACTTGAGATTGGCTTGTTTTATTGCTTTCGCATCTTCATCGCTTCAATATCAGCTTCGCTAAATGATAACACGTAAAGCATAGGTATCATGGCTGCTTCTCCAGATTCCCATGCCTTAAGTATCCCTTTGAACACTTCGGAATCAGTGAAGGGAACGCGCACTTTATGTTCATCTTGAAAATTAGCTTCTAGGCTCTCTTTTGCAATCTCCCACCATTCTTTCATCTCTTCATCTAGTACAATACAGATTTTCATTTCTTAAACCTCCAAAAAATGTTAAAAAAGTCAGCATCGTGTTAAAAAAGTGCGCTCGTTTTGGCACATTTTCTTACTTATTTTACAACGCCCAATTTGACTAACTTTTATATAGAATTGAAACTAACTATAAGTTAGTGTTACGACCCATTCCGACCGTGGCACGCCAAGAAAGAGCAATGGACGAAGCAGCACTCCTTGACATTCTCGGCAATGAAAATCGCCGCAATATCTTGAAACTCCTTTCGCTGCGGCCTTTTTACGTGACCGAGATTTCGGAAAGACTTCACGTGGCGCCCAAGGCCGTGATCAGCCATCTGAGCATGCTCGAGCGGGGTGGCATCATCAAGTTCTTTGTCGATGAGCGAAGGCGGAAGTACTTCCACATCGCCGATAACGTGCTGCTTGAGATCCAAATCTCTCCATTCAGCTATGACGTTGAGGCTGCGAACCCTGGACAGAAGGAACCAAGCGTCACTGAGTTCTCAACTCCGACGGGCGAGATACAACTCAAGACGCGAAGTCTAGCCGACGTTGCTGAGACACTCGACAGCCTTAGAAGGGCAAACCGTGAACTTATGGGCGCCCAGCGAAGGGTACAAGAGTTGATGAATGAAGTGATGGAACGTGGCGCGAGGAAGATCGACGGAATATCACACGACTTCATCGAATATGATATCCTTTCGCTGCTGCTAACCGGGCCGAAGACTGTCCGCCAGTTGTCAGCAGGGCTCGCGATGCCTGGCCAGGTACTGTCAGAGCGCCTACTCGACCTCGAAAAACGAGGGAAAATCAGAAGAATAGATGCCAAGACGTACTGGCTGGCGAGGTAGGAATGTACAAGCTCATAGACGTATCACGCACACGAAATAGGAGACAATCGAAAAATGACAGAAGAAGTAACGCTTAAAGTCGTCGAGGCGTATCATCGCGACGCGGGAAGGGGTATCGCCCGAATCGACATGGATACCATGCGACAACTCGGGCTCGTAAGTGGCGACATCATCGAGATTATGGGCCGCAACAGAGCAGCCGCAGTGGTGTGGCCGGCATACCCAGAAGACCGCGGCCTCGGCATCATCAGAATCGATGGTAACATTCGCGGAAACGCACACGTGGGCATCGACGACAAAGTCGTCATTAGCAAGGCAAAATCGAATCCGGCCGTGAAGATCACGCTGGCCCCCACCCAACCGGTGCGTATTGTCGGTGGGGAGGACTATCTCATGCGATTCCTCGAGGGGCGTCCAGTGCAGAAGGGCGAGACCCTTCGGGTCGAAATGCTGGGCAATCCGATAACTTTTGTGATCACCGCCACCCAGCCAGCCGGCATCGTTATCGCCGGGAAGAGCTCTCAAATAACGCTTAAAGAAAAGCCGACGGTGGCGGCGGAACGTTCGATTTCTCACGTCACCTACGAGGATATCGGAGGCCTCAAACGAGAGCTCGCATTGGTTCGAGAAATGATTGAGTTGCCGCTACGGCACCCAGAGCTATTCCAAAAGCTCGGCATCGACCCGCCAAAAGGCGTCTTACTCTACGGCCCACCGGGCACGGGAAAGACACTCATTGCGAAAGCTGTCGCGAATGAGACGGACGCATACTTCATCAACATCAGCGGCCCGGAGATAATGAGCAAGTTTTACGGGGAGAGCGAACAGCACCTCCGGGAGCTGTTCAAGGAGGCGTCGGACAATACTCCTGCGATCATTTTTATAGACGAGATCGACGCGATCGCGCCCAAGCGGAGCGAAGTGACGGGGGAGGTGGAGCGGCGCGTCGTCGCCCAGCTGCTCGCGCTAATGGACGGCCTCGAGGCGCGCGGAGAGGTCGTGGTGATCGCCGCTACCAATCGTCCCGAAGGAATCGATTCCGCGCTCCGGAGGCCCGGTCGATTTGACAGAGAGATCGAAATTGGAGTGCCCGATGCGGCTGGTCGTCTCCAAATATTGCAGGTACACACGAGGGGCATGCCCATCGCCGGTGACGTGCGCCTGGAGGACCTTGCCCGTACGACGCACGGCTTCGTCGGTGCTGACCTCGCCGCCCTATCCAAAGAAGCAGCAATGCACGCACTTCGAAAGATCCTTCCCGAGATTGACCTTGAACAAGAGATCTCACAAGATGTGCTTGATAAGCTCCAGGTCACCGCGGAAGACTTCAATAACGTCCAGAAGAACATCGAGCCATCAGCTATGCGCGAGGTGTTTGTTGAGGCGCCGAACGTGAAATGGCAAGACGTCGGGGGGCTTGAAGCGCCCAAACAAGAGCTGATAGAGGCCGTGGAGTGGCCAATAAAATTCGCCGACGCGTTTAGCACGATCAATACGAAGCCGCCAAAGGGGGTGTTGCTCTTCGGACCACCAGGCACAGGAAAGACGCTCCTAGCCAAGGCGGTCGCAACGGAAAGCGAGGCCAACTTTATTAGCATAAAGGGGCCCGAGCTGTTGAGCAAGTGGGTTGGCGAGTCAGAAAAAGGCGTGCGCGAGACGTTTCGGCGCGCCAAGCAGGTCTCACCGACCATCATCCTGTTCGATGAGCTTGACGCGGTAGCACCGACAAGAGGGGCGAGTTCAGACTCGCACGTGACGGAACGGGTAGTGAGCCAGCTGCTTACTGAGCTCGATGGCTTAGAGGAGCTTAAGGACGTGGTGGTGATCGGCGCAACGAATCGGCCCGATATGGTTGATATTGCGCTCTTACGGCCCGGACGACTTGACAGGCTCGTGTACATACCGCCACCAAACGTGTCGAGCCGCGCGCAGATATTTGCAATCCACCTACGCGGAAAGCCGCTGGCAGACGACGTCGACATCGAGCAGCTTGCCAAAGAGACCGATGGATACGTTGGTGCCGATATCGAAGCAATTTGTAGAGAAGGCGCGATGCTCGCTCTTCGAGGCTTCATCCGAGACGACATGACGCCCGAGCAGGTTAAAGACGGGGCGCCGACGATACGGATTACGAAAGCGCATCTGTACGATGCAATCAATCGGGTCAAGCCGACGGCGTCGCGCGACATGCTTCACCAATATGAGAACATCGCAACGGAGTTTGCAAAGTTCTCGGTTACGGAAGAAGAGCCGAAGGACCAGGCCGCAAAGCCTGAATTTGCAGGTTATGCGTGAGATGAAACACACTCACCAAAAGCGTGAATGAAGAAAAGGAGGCTTAAGAAATGGCGAAAAAACGAAGGAGTTTTTTCGATGACTTTTTCGGCGAAGGATTTGAACAGCTGATGGATCAGATGCTGCGAGACCTGCAGGAAGGGAGGCAACCAAAGCCCTTCATTTACGGGTTCTCAATGACGCAGCACCCGGGCGAAGCGCCAGAAATGCGAGAATTCGGGAATATCCAGCCCTTCGGCAGGAACGTCAAAATGGAGGACGAGAGAAAGCCCCTGATTGACGTTATGGAGACGACTGAAGAAGTTCACGTTATTGCCGAGATGCCCGGCGTGGATCGAACGGATGTGCAGCTCGACACCACGGAGAGCAGACTAGATATCAAAGCCCAAAACGAGTTTAGAAAATACTCTGAAAGCGTTGAACTCCCCGTCAAGGTTGACCCACACAGCGCGAAGGCAACCTACCGAAATGGCGTTCTTGAGGTGAGGCTGAAACGCGTCCAACCTGAAGAAGAGAAGTCGCACATTAGCGTCGAATGAAGGGGTTCACCCTCTTCAAACTTCCTTTTTAATGGCATCGGGCAATTTGCTCACGTCGCGCAGCACGAAATCGGGCTGGGCGCGGATCAGCAACTGACGCGTGGCAAAGCCGCAGAGCACTGCGGCCGTTTTTGTCCCCACTTTTTTTCCCATAAGAATATCTTCGACCATGTCGCCCACGTAGAGCACCTCTGAGGCGACGACGCGCGCTTGTTCCATTGCCATAACCAAGGTTTCCGGCGCTGGCTTTCCGTGCTCAAATCCAACATCGTCGCCAAACAGCATGGTATCGAAGTACGCCTCGATTCCTTGTTCACTGACCTCGCTCGTCACGCGCTCGCGAGACCCGCCAGAGACGAGGCCAATCTTCAAATGCATCTTCTTCAGTTCAAGCAGAGCGTCGGCAGTGCCGTCGAACAGTACGCATTCCTTGTTGTGTCGCACGTAGCAGTCCATCCACGCCGCGTCTGCGATTGCCCAGTCGTCTTCGCGTATCCCTAAGTACAAGTAGTAATCGTGATAGTTGGGACGACTCTCTTGGCGGAACTCTTCGAGGGTTACCTGTTGCAGGCCGAAAGCGTCCATGACGCCTAGATAGCTCTCGTACGTGGGAATGACCGAATTGTAAAGCGTCCCATCCCAGTCGAACATCACTGCTTTAAGCACGTCCCTACTCCTGCGGCAGTTTTTCGCTCACGATGGCATAGCATCTCCACAGTTCTTGCTTGTCATACTCAACAAGCCGCTGTTGGGTGAGCTCTGCAATCGTATTGTTCTCGAGAGCGTCATTTATACGCGCTTCTGAAAGGCGCACCATACGAACGTTGTGTCTTACGCGCGCTTCAGGAGAGCGCTTGAGCTCGTTGAGCACGTCAAGCGGCTTCTTGCTCGAGCAAAATTCGCAGTTGCACGTCCATTCGCCGAGTTTGTCCGCCCGCACAAGCCTGCCTGAAGCCGTTAAGACCGAGCCATACGCGAGTCCTGCGATAACGGCACTCGAGCCGTCTGCTGACGTCACGTTAGCGTATGCGAGAAGCTCGAGGGCGTTCAATGAGCTGCCTCCCGAGGCGTGAAATCGCACGTCTCCAAACTCGCTTAAGAGCTGATTGTATGCGGCGAGCACCTCAAACTGCTTCACGCGATCTTCGGAGCGGAATTTCGCGAGGCGGGAAAACAGTCCAAATCCCGCGGAGAGCTTCGTCAAACCGGCATTTAGAGCTCTCTCAAATATGTAACGGGCATCGCGGAACGTACCGACCTCAAAGCCAGCGTACAACAAATCAGGTCGTTGAGCGTTCTCCTTGGCCCACAAAGCGGCTTCTAGGCTCGTTTCGAGCGCCTTCAAACGATCTGCTTTGACGTGCTTCCAGTAGGGCGTTTTGAAATCGCTGTTGATCGGAACGTTGAGTGTCATCAAACCATCGGTTTGGTCGTTCACCAGCTGTTCCTGCAATAAGAGAACCCGTTCTTTCGTTCGCAGTTCGGGCTTTTTCGAATATGGGGGCGAGAAAAAGTTGCCACTGTGAATGAAATGGTGGGGGAGGACCGTGGGATCACTCGCGCACGCCTTTGCAAAGGTCGTGTTATCGAAGGATAACACAACGGGGTCATTCAGCCCGCGCAGCATCGGGACGAACGTGCGGTAGAATTGAAATGGACTCGCAGACATCGTGTCGTTTTTATGAGAAATAGGCACGCAAGGTTTTTAACGCACGGGTGTAGCTTATATCTAATTGAATTGATATAAAAATGGTGACGTTTCATGCCAAATGGACTTATGGATTCGGACCGAATACGCGAGATGGTGCGCTCGAGCAAAGACTACCTTCAGATCATTTATCAGAACGACACGAAACTCGTGTTAAAGGTACACAGTGATCCTGCTATTGAAGTCAAAGTTGAAGACGAAGGAACCACTGTTTCAGTTGATATAGTTGAACCCGAAAGGCTTGGGCAGTTGGTCCAACAGTTTCGGGATTTGATGTCGTAAGCTCGGCGATGAGAGCGATACAATGATTGGCAATGCACTTTCCGCGCTGAAGACGTTCGGTGTTGCCGCCCGCGCCCTTGATGACGAGGGCTTGACCATCGAAATACGCAACCGGGGCAAGCCCGCCGTTGCCATTGGGCGAAACGCCCACTCCCTAGTGCTGGACAAGGTCTATGGTCCAATAAAAGTGAGAAGCTTCAAAGAAGTCGTCGAATTGATGGGGAAAGTCGCTATCGGAACATAGGAGGAGGACGGCTCACGAGAGAGAGGTGCTTTTTTGGTGTATCTCCTCGGAGCACTGCTGATAATCGCCGGCCTGTTCGTGCTTCTGTCACAATTGGGGGTCCTCGGGCTTCTCCTTAGTACTCTCAATATTCCCGCGATCGTTTTGTTTGCACTCGTGCTCATCGTCGTTGGATTCGTCTTGATCCGAGGGCCGTCACTGATCGCCTATAGCCCCGACCACCAAAGAAAAGATCGTAACGAGCTAGACTATAAGGACCTCACCTACGAAGACCTAGACACGTGGGATTACAAAAAGCGGTACTAGTCACCAGTGAGTTGCGCGCTCAGCGGCGCGTTTATTATGCCTTCGTAGTACCTGATTTTTTCGTCGATCACACCTTCGAATTTCCTATACTCGTGTATTACACCAATCCACATAAGCCCGTAGCATAGGGCGATCGAAAGAAGAAGGATCCCTGCGGCTAGTATATAATTATCGCCTTGCACGAGAAGGGCGTTGCCGTACAAATATTGTGACGTGAGTACGACGTAAACAGCAAGAAGCATTCCTGCCACCCCACCCCACATCGATTTGATGTGCCATATGTGGCGTTCGTGGCGTTTTTCCATTTTTCGAAGATCTAGCTCAAGAATTCGGGTGTAGATATCGCCCTTGTTGACGCCGACGTATTGGTTTTTTCCGCGCTGCGTGGTCACATTCTCCGTGTCGTGTAATAGAAGCCAACCATAAGCCCAACCGCAATAATGCCGACTATCGCTGCGCCTACAAGTGTAGGATCAGCGCCGCTTCCTGTTTGATTCGCTGTTGGCGTCGCACTTACCACCGGCGTAGGCGTCGCACTTACCACCGGCGTAGGCGTTGCGGATGGCGTAGGCGTTGCGGTTGGCTTAGGCGTAGCGGTTGGCGTAGGCGTAGCGGTTGGCTTAGGCGTAGCGGTTGGCGTAGGCGTTGCGGTTGGCTTAGGCGTAGCGGTTGGCGTAGGCGTAGCGGTTGGCTTAGGCGTAGCGGTTGGCGTAGGCGTTGCCGCTACTGCACCAGCGGCCTGTTGTGCGTGCAAAGAAAGCGCCGCTGTCGACGAAGCTACCGCTACAGCAATTAGGAAAGACAGCACTACAACGCGCGAGATGAGAATTCTGGAGCCTCCTACTTGTAACGACAACTATTGATTCCCAGCTAGTATATAAATAAGTTGTCTGCTACGACACACTCGGTGCTGGGCAGAGCATCACGTTTCATGCGCTTCACGGCCAGGGATACGAATTTCGAGTGCTTGTGGGATGTGTCTTCGCTGACGTTTGAATCTTAGTAGTTAAACGCGAACCCGTGCTCCGTCGTCTGTGTCGCCTTTCCTTCGTCGGCAGTGAATTTTATCGCCATGCCCATTACTTCAGTGTTGTCCACCGTTTCGGACTAAACAGTTTGAGAACTCTTAAATCTTGCTCGGAAAGCGTTCGATCGCGGCTGTAACCGGACGCTAATTCAGCGCTTAAATTAAGGTTAACCCTCAAGCTGGGGGACAATACCGCTGACGCGCGTTCATCAGTCCGCACCAAAGGCGCCCGCGTGACGTGGCTACGCCGCCGCCGTTTTCGATACCTTTAATTCGTAGGAACATAAGCACTAGTTATGGACCGAGAGGTTGTTGTCTCCGCAAGCGTGCGAGCTATTGGCTATGATCAAGAAACATCGACGCTCGAGATCGAGTTTTGCGATTCAAGCATCTACCAGTATACCCCTGTCTCCGAAGAAATTTACCACGGTCTTATGAACTCGCTCGGGTCCAACCTCGAAAAAACTGATTTGAGGTACTTTACCGAACACATCAAGGGGAAATATAAGCAGAAGACCATTCGGAGGCCGCGGCTCAATCTCTTTAAAGGCATTTTAGATACGTAATCAGTTGTGCCTTTGTCTCTGCAGTTTTGAAAGTCATCGATCGCAGCGAGTAGTCCCGCGCTACCAGAGTGCTTTGGTCATATACGGACCCTCACTGGCGTAGCCTTTGCTGCGATAGTAATCACGTACTCCGACCGCGCTATTTATCGCGATCTTGCGCATCCCGAAATCGGCTGCGATGCGTTCAGCAGTTCGAAGCAGTTCTGCCCCAAATCCGCGGTGTTGCCATTTTTCTTCGTGCCGCTCCCCAAGCGCAGCCAAGTTTCCGTATACGTGCAGCTCTCTGATCAGCGCCGTTTCATTTGTAATCTCGGGCCTGTCAGAAGTGTGCGGAATCCTCAGCCTTGCAAAGCCGATAAGGAACTCCAAATCGCCACGTAAGCCGACGCTTGAAATAAAGTACTCAACGCCCTTACAGGCCCTGTACTTTTCAACCCGTCGTTCGACGGCTTCAACGTTGGTAATGCCTTGGAGTCCAACCTCTCGACATCGTATGCAGTTACATTCGCACCCCAGTTCGCGCAAACGCTTTTTGGCTAGTTGTCGCAAGTTGCCCTTTTTGACGCCGCCGACGATTCGTTGGGCTGGGATATCTCTCTGCACCCTCTGGAGCCTCACCCATTTGGGGAGCTCCGCCTTGATTTGCGCGATCAGTTCAACGGCATCGCGCAGATCAAGGGCATCATACTCCCCCCTTTTCCACAAGTCGTATAACGGGGTACCCTCGGTCACAAGCGTCGGATATATCTTGAGGTAGTCCGGGCAGAATCGTTCGTCGATGAATAAGTCCCTAAACATCTTAAGATCAGAATCAAAATCTGAGCCCGGAAGTCCGGGCATAATGTGGAACCCCACCTTCAATCCGCTATCGCGGCACGCCCTATTTGCTTCAACAGCGTCGGCAACGCTATGTCCTCGCTCCATGGTGGCGAGGATTCGATCGGAGGTACTCTGAACGCCGAGCTCGACTTTAGTTGTTCCAAGGGACAACATTCCATCGACGTGATGCTGCTTTGCAAAATCTGGCCGGGTTTCAAACGTGATGCCAACGTCTCGCGTCGATGCGCGCTCATTTGCCGCGAACACCCGGTCTAATTCGTGAGACCCGCCGAGCGCGAGAGGAAAGTCGTTCATTGCTTGTATGCAGCGTCGCACAAACCACTCTTGATAATCGCTGGGACGTGCAGTAAAGGTGCCGCCCATAACGATCAGTTCTGCTTTGTCAGTGGGATGTCCAGTCTGACGCAACTGGTTGAGACGGGCTTTTACCTGCATGTATGGATCGAATCCGTGTTGGATCGCACGCATTGCAGCGGGCTCAAGACCAGTGTAGCTTTGAGGCACGCTGAATTCAGGGCCACCGGGACATGGCACGCATTTGCCGTGCGGACACGGATAAGGGGAAGTCATCACGGCTATGACAGCAACGCCGGAGGCCGTTCTCATGGGCTTCCGCTGTAGCACGTCGACAACGTCACGCCGAATCGGGGCCTGTGCAGTTCGGTAGATTTGCGCGTTAGTCAGCAACGAGGACAGATGATAGCGTCGTGCTACCGCTATTTTTGCTGCCTGCAAATTCGTGCGCGTGACCTCGCCTGCGAGAATGCCCTCGATGATTTCCACACAGGCGTCAGTAAGTTGCTGCACCATAGACGACCACTGACAGGTAATGCGGCCGGTTAATAAAACTCTCGGTAGTCTGCTGCCTTCAGCTGAAGCGTCGTTGCAAAAAAGTTAGAGGCATTTACGCTCCGAGCGAGCTCCAGAGCTCGTGGTGAGTGAAACGACTAGGCTCCATTCGGACCGTATGCTGAGGCGACTCGTCGGGGTATCCGCTCGGCAGCATCAGCACAGGACGAATGTCGAGCGGTATTTTCAACGCCTGAGAAACACGTTTTTCATCGAACGCACCGATCCAGCACGTCGCTATGCCCAAAGCTTCGGCCGCAAGCTGTACGTAGCAGGCGGCAATGGTGACGTCTTGGACTGCATAAAGCTCAGCACGCTGTCCATACGCTATGCGCGAGCGCGCAATATTGGCGCAGCCAACGAGCACGATCGGGGCCATCGTGATAAAGAACTGGCCGTACGCTGCCTCAGCGAGTTCGTGTTTCCTGTTAGGGTCACGGACAAGAATGAAGTCCCGTGCTTGCAAGTTGCCAGCGGAAGGCGCGAGCTGGGCTGCCTTAAGAAGCTTGTCCACCAGCGCGTCGTTAATAATCTCTCGTCCATACCGTCTTACAGAGCGCCGTCTTTGCATGACGCCCATTATGGTGTCGTAGTCAGGGGCGACCATGGAAAAGGGTTATTAGACCAATGCATATTAATATAACCAAGTTTGGAGTCAGAACATGAAAATTTCGATGGATTTGGAGCTAAAAGACACGCCAGGTCAACTTATGCACGTGTTAACTCCTATTTCCGACCTCGGCGGGAACATCACGAGCGTCGTTCACCATCACGACAAAAAAACGTTTCGCAATACCGTTCCTGTTTCTGTGATTCTTGAGATTGACGAACAGACGCTTGGGGAACTTCAGGATGGGCTTGAACAAAACGGCGTTACGATCGTTCGGGTAGGCAAAATGAGGCTTCGGGCCACGACGCACATCTTGCTCATCGGCCACATAATTCATACCGATTTAAGGGATACGATCGACGAAATTGATGCTACAGGTTTTGCGGAGGTTCAAGACCTCAGTCTGTCAATGCCTGCCATCGACGGCCCATCGTCAGCGGTTATCACAATAATGGCGACCGGAGATAAGGAACTGAAGACGTCAATCGGGATTCTCAGACAGATCGCTGAGCGCAAGGACCTGCTCATTATCGAACCGCTAGATGAGCGAGGATCACCGGGAGGCACGAGCAATGGGGAATAGTCTATCCCCCCTCACACTCTCCATCATTGGATTCGGGGCAATAGGGCAAGGAGTCGCCACAATCGTGCAAAACGTGCCTCAGATAAAAGTCGTGGCAATCGCCGATTCAAAAGGGGTTGCCCTCATGCCTGATTTAAAGGACGTTCTTGCGCGTAAACGAGGCGGTCAGCCCATTGCGAACTCTAATCTGACGGCGCTCGACGTGATACGCACTATTGACCACGACGTCGTCGTGGAGGTAACTCCTACGAATATCCACGGCGGTGAACCAGGAGTGACACACGTGCGAGAAGCGCTTAAAAACAAGCGAAACGTTGTTACCTCGAACAAAGGGCCTCTGGTAGCCGCCTTTGATGAACTGACGCAACTTGCTTATACGAATGGGGTCGCGCTGCGGTACGAGGCGACCGTCGGCGGCGCAATGCCAATTGTTAACCTCATACGTGACACCCTCGCAGGCGCTCGAGTGCTCGACATACGGGGGGTGCTGAATGGCACGTGCAATTACATACTCACCCGAATGGCCGAGGAGGCGCTCGATTACGATCAAGTCTTGAGCGAAGCCCAGGATATGGGCATAGCGGAAGCGGATCCCACGTATGACGTGACTGGCATCGACACGGCCTGTAAGGTCGTCATCCTGGCCAATGCGTTTTTTGGTCGCAGTGCCACTTTCGCGGACGTTGACGTAACAGGCATTGATCGCATCACGCAGGACGCGCTGCAACTAGCCCGGCAGAGAGGCTTTGTCGTGAAACTTGTAGGTGACGTCCAAGAGCTCACGGTCTCGCCCAAGCTGGTTCCGATAGGGCACCCTCTCAACGTCAGCGGCACGTTGAACGCAGCGTCAATTCTAACCGATACCGCCGGCGAAATTACCGTTGCAGGAAAAGGCGCGGGATCGATAGAGACCGCAAGCGCCATACTGAGTGACATTCTGAGTGTTATGCGAGACCGCAGTTAGCAAGTCGCAGATAGGTCGGGCGCTCGTCAAAATCACTTGTCGCTCAGACTGGACAAACTAGGCTGCTCGAGTGACGGCTGTTGCCCTCTTTTTACGAGCGAAGATATACCAATACCAGTTAAGGCTACAACGATAGCGCCGGCAATAGAAAACATGAGCAGCTGGAAGCCAGTGACGATCGGGACGCTCCGTGAAGTCTGTATAATGAGGACGTCAGCGGGATTGAGGACCGGGACTGCCTTCCCTCCTAGGGCTAGGATGAGTATGCTGGCGCTCCAGAGGATCAGACCGGTTGAAAAGATGAAGAAAGGGATCTCCAAGTATCGCCATACGTTTTTCGCGTCGTTCAGGTAAGCGTCGATCACCCGGCCTATGCTCGCGATGACCGCTGCGGCCACATACCACCATGCGGTGGTGTTAATAAAGGCCGCTGCGGCGAGAACTCCGCCGTAAGCAGCGACACCCAAACCTAAGGTCGTGATGATACCTTGTGCGGTCGCAATGATCGCTAAGGCGATTGCGACTATATAGGTCACGAACGAGATACTGCCTCCGTAAAACGAAGACTTCACGCTTTGAGCAACGCCTACGAGAACGTCGTCGAGGCCAAGCCCTCGAAAGAGAAGATACACGCCAATGACTGCGCTTATCACAATCAAAGCATATTCGGGGTGCTGAGCTACAGAGAATATCGCAAATAATAATAATATCAGTCCGACAGGTATGAAAATGGCGTTGGCGATCTTTGGATCTTCGAATAGTTTCTTGATGGTGTAGTAGGTACTCTCGAGGCTTTCAGACTGGCGTATGACCACGCGCTTTACGCCATCAAGTTTTATCCGGGATTGAACGATAGGGAGAATAAACTCGTCTTCGGCGCCGTCTGAAACGATGATGACGCTGGTCGCTTTGACCTCTTTGAGCACGAGGTCAAGCTGTTGAGACAGGATCTGATCTGATTTTAAGCCAACGTTTGTGTCGCCGGATATGGACGCGATCTGAGCGTCTATTCCTTGTGACTTCAAATCATCATAAACATGGATGCCTTCAAAAATTGCGTTGATATCGGAATCTTCGGGGTCGGTCAATCCGAGCTGTAACGCGGCATTCAAGTTGTCAGCTCGGCCGATAATCGGACCTGGAAGGTGCGCTTTCGATCCCAGATCATCGTCACGATCAATGCACAGGACTAGTTTCATTCTTGCCTATATGGTCGTCGCTAAAGTCTACAGCAGCCCGGAGCGCTGGAGCAAGAGGAGATCGTCGGTTTCGAGTTTTTGCCCCTCTTTAAACATTGCGTAGACCTCTTCTGCGCGTTTAAGCACGTCGACCTTCTCGCGCGATTGGCGGGTTTCTTTGGACCGTTTTTTGAGACTTGATATAATTTTGTCGTAGTCTCTTAACTCCTTTTCCATCTGGATATACTTCTGATGCTGTTCGTCGGCGCTCTCTTGCGCACGCACGAACTCCTTATGTGCGGCATCCGCTTCAGCTCGTACCTTGTCTGCTTCCTTGAAGCACTTGAGCATCTTTTCGTGGCATTCCTGCGCACGGTCTGCGTTATCTGTTAGTTCCTTGTGGAATTCACTGGCTTCATCTCGAAGCTTCCGTGCCTTTTCCAGCGCCTCCTTGAGTTCAACGTTATTCTCGAGCTCGACTCGCTTCTTTCTATATTCCTCCCAGAGGTGCGCAATACGTTCGACAAGCTCGCGCTCCTTTTCCGTGCTCATGACCTCGGTCTGCTGCCTAAACTCAAGCTGGTCAATTTCGCGCTTGAGCTCGCCTAGCGACATGCCGCCTGCGACTCTGAATTTTCTTTTAATTTGGTCCGCTTTTGCGAGCAGGTTGTTTGCCGTCTCATTGAGGCTATCGCGTTTCTCCTTGTTCTCCGAAACGAGCTTGTTGTACTCATCGCGCTTGTCCTTGCTCTGTTGTGCACTATCTATCAGCGCGCGGGTCTTCGCATTCAACTCGTCACGTTTAGCAGCGAATTGACTTGCTTCTGTGTTGAGCCGGTTTCGCTCAAGCTTCGAGGTGTCGGCTTCTTTTTTTAGCAGCGCTTTCTTCTCTTGTAACTCTTTCAGCATACGCCCCTCCCATGATTACAGGTAATATCAAGCTGAGATCCTTCTTTGTGATTATGACGTCTGCAATATCGTATAGAATTGGATTTGCGTTGAATGCTATCGAAAACCCCGAAGCTTCGAACATTGAGATGTCGTTTGCGCCGTCTCCTATAACGATGCAGTCTTTTGGTCGTATCCCCTCCCTCTTAGCAATCGCTTCCAGCGCGTCTTTTTTTGAATTTTGGCGCACTAGCGGTCCAACAACCTCGCCAGTCAAAACGCCGTCTTCTATGACGAGCTTGTTTGCCACTAGGCAGTCGATTTTGAGTTCTTGAGCTACCCTTTCGGCAACTATCGTAAAGCCTCCGGAAACCATTGCAACCTTATGCTCTTTTTTCAACTCGCGTATGAGCTTTTTAGCCCCTTTCATAAGAGGGATGTTTAAGGCTACCTTGTTAACCTCCTCCACCCTGAGACCTTTTAAGAGCTTTACGCGTTCTCGTAAAGCCTCTTCAAAATCCATCTCTCCCATCATGGCGCGCTTCGTGAGCGCTACCACGAGGTCTCCGACATTGGCCGCTTTCGCTATTTCATCGATTGCCTCAGCATCGACGAGCGTGCCATCCATATCAAAAACGATCAGTATTGCACTTCCGTTGAAAAATAATCTACCACGCGGGGAATTGATAAGCTCCGAGCTCATGGCTGAAGCAGTATTCGACCTCCTGGTAGTCATTTTTAAACTCTACCACATCTTTTTTAACCTTTTCGGGTGCCTCGCCGTTCAGCACGCGCGTGATAAGCTTTGCCACGACCCGCATCTCTGCTTCTTTCATTCCGAGTCGCGCAAGCTCTTGCGTCCCAAATCGCAGTCCTGAGGGATTCTCTGGGGCATTATGATCGTCCCAGGGTAACAGATTCTTGTTGACAATGATGTTTGCCTTTTCGAGAGCAATCGCCATCGGACTTGCGCGCCCCACGTCCATTACGATCTGATGGGACTCTGTGAAGTCTTTTTCAGGGCATAGTACATTGAATCCGCTGTTGTACAGCGCCTCTCCGAGCGTCTTTGCATTTTTGATCGTCTGCTGTGCGTACGCTTTCCCAAATTCAAGCATTTCCACGAGCGTGACCGCTAACCCAGCGACGTGATGCAGATGGTGGTTGCTTACGGTACCCGGAAACACTGCCTCATCGATCGCGTCGGCTAGCGCGTTTGTCGAAAAGATGATGCCGCCTTGGGGCCCAGGGAACGTCTTGTGGGTAGAACCAGTCATTACGTCGACACCTTCTCTAAGCGGGTCTTGAAACTGCTCGCCCGCAATGAGGCCAAGGACGTGCGCAGAATCGCACACAATTGTCGCACCAACTTCCCGCGCGGCATCGCGCGCGTCTTGGATAGGGTGCGGGAAGAGAAATAGACTCGCCCCAAACAGTATGATCTTTGGTTTTTTTTCATAAATCGTAGCGATCATCGCATCGCTGTCGATGTTCATCTCTTCGTAGTCGAATGGATGTTTCACAATCCTGAGATGACGGATACCCGCAACCGACTTCGCTCCGTGGCTGATGTGGCCACCGTGCGAAGTATCAAGCGCCATGAGTACATCATTTGGGTTTGAAAGGGCAAAAAATGCGGCAATGTTTGCGTTTACGCCAGAGATAGGTTGCACGTTGACGTGCTCAGCCTTGAACAGTTTGAGGGCCAAATCTATGGCATCCTGTTCCACTTCGTCGATATACTTGACGCCTTGATAATACCGGTGGCCGACCGTGCCCTCGGCATATCTGTGAGCAAAGTCAGTGGCCAGAAGCTGGCGCACGGCAGGACTGGTGATATTTTCACTTGCGATCAAAGGGAGGGATTCGCTGAACCATTTGTGATGCTCTCTCACCGATTGCATCACGTCCTCCACGCGCATAGTATCTACAGATTATGCGTGCCTATGATAAACTTTTCTCATACGGCACAACCCATAGCAAGATCGGATTCGAGTTTTAAAGACTTGAGAAGACGTTACTATTTATATTCGGCATTTGATACGTACGTGCAAGACACTGCCTCCTAGTGCTCTCAGGTGTTCGCGATTAAACCTCTGCGCAAATCTCTACTCATTTATGTTGCGGCCACTGCGCTGCTCGTTGTCGTATATAGCTTCGTCTTCCTCTTCTTGATGGTCTCTGCTGAAGGTAGGTCTTATACGGCAGTTGACGCGGTATATTGGGTGATCACTACGATGACGACGCAAGGTGCGGGAAATATCGTCTTCGTGAGCAGTATCGGCAAGATATTTTCTATGGTTGTGGAGCTCACCGGAATCGTCCTCTTCTTTGCGATCTTGATCCCCATCGTGGTTGCGCCAGTGCTGCAAAGCGTGCGAGCATCAGTGCCGACGAAGTCAAAGGCCCAGGAGCACGTTTTGATTGTCGGATATAGTTCTATGGTAGACACGATTATCGGGGAGCTTAACGAGCGTGATTTACCATACCTCGTCATCGACGGCGACCGTGACGTCGTGCAGGCATTAGTCGAGCGGAAGATCCCCTGCATCTATGGGGATCCGAGCGATGCGGTGACCCTAAAAAACGCTCAGATACAGCGCGCAAAGAAAGTCGTGCTTAATCAGAGTGACGAAAAGAATGCTATTATAGCGCTTGTTGCAAAAAAGCTGACGCGAGCGGATATTATCGGACTTGTTGAAGACATGGCGAACGCGGTGTACTTGCTCTATGCGGGTGCTGACAAAGTCGTATCACCTAAGCAACTCCTTGGCATCGATATCGGCCATAAAGCCGCAATGCCTATAACGCACCAGCTCATTGGCACCACTCCCTTGGTTGGGTCTTTGCGGATTTTTGAGCTCCCGATTCTTGGGGAAAGCGGCCTCAACGGGTCGTCTATTGAAGACGCCAAGATACGCGAGCGAACTGGAGCGACAGTAATCGCCGTATGGAAGGGCGCCAAACTCAGCTTTAATCCATCTGCTTCTGAAATCATCACAGACACCACAGTCCTTTTGCTCGTCGGCACAAGAAAGCAACTAGACGCGGCAAAGGAACTCTCAATTTGTGGGCCTGATGGCACATACTGCGCGATCAGGGGACACTATATCATTGCAGGATACGGCGACGTTGGAAAACGGGTGTCCAGAGTTTTGCGGTCGAACGGCATTGAACATATCATCATCGATAAGCATCAAGGCGATGTGGTTGGCAGCTCTACAGACAGGGCAATCCTAAAACAAGCCGGGATTACCGAAGCTTCTACACTTCTCGTCACGGTCAATAGTGATATGGATGCTATCTACACGACTCTCGTCGCACGAAAACTTAACCCCCAGATTGATATTATCTGTCGTGCAATACGCCCGCAAGCAGTTGAGACGTTGTATCAAGCGGGGGCAGACTATGTGCTGTCGCAGTCCGTCGTGGCTGGCCAAGTCTTGGTAAAATTTGTGGCGCCCAGGCCGCCTGGCACGCGATTGCGGGAGGTCCTGCTCTCAGAGGACATGAAGGTTCTTGAATACCCTCCTAGTCCATCTGTTGTGGGCAGAAGTCTCGAGCATCTGAAGATACGATCGCGCACCGGGTGCACGGTCGTCGCCATCACTACCGGTGGGGCGACCATACCAAACCCGGATCCCCATGAAGTTATCCCTGAAGACTCTTCTCTTACCGTCATCGGTACAAGGGAACAGATACATGAGTTCAAACGCGTTTTCGGATAACTCTTACGTGGACGATTTAGCAACACTTTCAACTGAAAAAGCCGTTTTGTCGAATCGAGACGTGCATTAACTGCGTCCGCCCGAGACAAAAGAGATCGAGCTAAACTGTTCGCTTGCTCGGCTCTTAGTGACGTCGCAGCCACGCAGCGACGAAAGCTATCACGAACAATATGACAAATATTGCCACTATAAACTCAGCGGCTCCGAATGCGATTATCCCAGCCAGTCCGAGCACGTACGCAACAACTGCGATTATCAGAAAAATAAGTGTCCAATAGACCAAAGTGCCACGCCACGCCATAGTCACAGCCACTACTAGATTGCGAAACTGTATATAAACGTTCCTCATGCGAAAGCGCGCACCCAGGAAGCAAGGATTTGTGCAACAGTTCACGGCACAAGCGGTGCGCCATAACTGAACTTCTCAAATTCCAAGACGTACTTCCATAGGAGTTGATCGGTGCAAGCCGCAGTGAACGACGTGCTGTCTTGAGAAAGCGAAAACTCTTTGATTTCTGAGACGACCTGCCGATCGCACTTGCCGCAGTTATGCGGCCCGCGAGCTGTGCCCCCTCCTACGGGATCACAAATGATGGTAGCCATTTGTTTCACGCGCTTGAGAACTTCAACGGCGGTCCACAGCCAAGGGGGCCTATACAGCCTTTTTTTCCAAAGTGCCTCAACTAAGGTGCCTTTTTGCACGTTGCACAAGTTTAGCGAGATTGTATCTGCGTGCGGGGCAGCTTCATGCGTGGATTGGATGGCGTCTTCCAAGGCTTCCAATTCTGTCAGGAAAGGTGGCTTCAGGAGCAGGTAAGCCTTAACAGTCAGACCTTTAGAGTGCGCGACTTTCGACGCTCTGACGAAGTCACGAAACGTAAATCCCTTGTTGATACAGCTATTCCGGATATCGTCGTTCGACGTTTCAAGACCGATCGCGACTTCAAGGTGTCGATTGGATCTAACGACGTCATCCAAAATCTCAGACGTCACGAATTCCGGTCGGCTCTCAACTATGACCTTCGGCGTATCCGCTAACGCGGACAACATAGCGTCCCGCGCGTCGATCGGCACCTCTTCTTGATCGAGAAAGCTGCCTGAGGTAAAGAGCTTTGCAATCTTAAACCCCGTACCGTAGCGTGCAAGCACTTCGAACAGTTGCTTTTGAATATCCGAGCTTTGAGCGTCAGGATTCGAGTCAGCGATGTAGCCGCACATTGTACAGCCATCACGGCGCGCCCACGAGCAGCCTTTGGTCGTGAGAAGGATGGTGAGAGAGGGTACGATTTCGCCGTTGAGCAGATCCAAGCCGGTCCACGCGAATCGGTCGTGTGTGCGGTGGCCGCTCGTTTCTGATGCAGCCTGACGCGGATAGCGCCTGCGCGACGTTCGCCCTGTTCTCATCGCGCATCCACGTGCCGTACAGCGACAGCGGCACCTCTTTTTGACGCTTGCATCTCCCAACCGCTCATAAGGGCTCTTCCGACTGCAATGACGCGCTCGTTGAGCACGATCACTTCGTCGAAAGGCCGTATTCCCGGATCGGCGTTGAGCACGCCAATCGCAAAAACCGTTCCTTTCGGTACAAAGTCATCGATGTGTACGCAATATCGATTTTCGCTTGCGCGGAGATACCGTCGGGCGCCTTCGATTGTCAGGGCAAGAGTGCAGTAGGTACCTACGATGGTCGCTATGCGCGTTCCGCCGTCTGAGGCGTAGTAAGTCGGGAAAAGACCGCGGACCTTCGTCCTCTCTGCAAAAATAGCCGTCGAAGCGTGCGGGCCAAATTCATAATCGGCGAGATCCTGAAGGTAATCAAACCGCAAATCGCGCCGCTTAGGTGAATCGTCGACTATAAGCTCCTGCACGACCGCGCATAAGCGTTGGAGGGAAGCGGAACCCAGAATATTCTCGTCCTCGACAGTATAGATTAGATCAACTCCGAGTGCAGCCGCCGCTTCGTCGCATACCTTTCGGTAGGGGCCGCTCACGTGTGCTACCACCGTGTCGAAGGCGTTGGCCTCGAGATACTTCGTGAGACGTCCGATCACCCACTCACTCTCGTCGCACGTCCATTTGCCGGTAACCGGTATGTCGTAGTTGCTGGCGGGGTACATAATCTCGAGGCCGCGGGGAACGATGCCGATAGGTGACGTTATTATCGCCTCGTGCAGAAACTGGCGCAGTTTGCCCAAGCGATTAAGAATAATCCTGTGAGATCGTGACCGCGAGTATGGTTTGCGCGCCGAGCAGGGAAACAGCATAAGGATCCCATCTCTCTTATTAAGCCTCTCTATGACGCGTTCGCCGAATCGGAGTATTTCTGGCCGATTCAGTGATTCTTGCGAACACGCGAGTAGCGTGGCCGTTCGTACGATAGGTGATCGGCGCTCAAAATAACTATGCTCCTCGTCCAGCAACCGCAGCAGCGCTGTTAGCATTGGGGCAGTTCTGCATCGTGCCTCGACGAGCTCTCGCAGAGTCCCGCGCTCGATGTTTTCACGCACAATACAGAGTTCAGTCTTGAGGGCTTGCCTGTTGTGCGCAGATAGTACTGCCACCCGCTGCTCTGGAGTCAGGTCCGCTACGTTGACGCCTCTGCAGGCGTCGCACAAACAATAAGAACGAGAAATCGCGTCAAACTGGCGTTCGCCCTCAGCAGAGAGGAGGTACCCTTCGCGCGCCTTGACCTCTGCCATAATTGGGTCGACGAGATCCACCCCCGCATAGACGAGCAAGCTCACGTTGTTCGGGGTCGCCAACGCCGGGGCATAAAGCGCTGAATCAGGATTTGTTGATTCTCTAGCTCTTACCAGCGCTTTGGTCAGGCCGCGCGGATCATCGCTAAATCTCGCAGCGCCACCAAGAATGACAACATCGGCATCAATTCGCTCTGCCCTATACTCTTCCTGATTTGTGATGACCGCCACGTCGAGCTCAGCGTTATGAATCGTCGATGCGTTGAGGAACTCAAGTTCCTCTTTGGAGTCAAAGCTAGAAGGGGTGGTAAGCTCTTCACCTCGCCACCTGAGCGTTCCGAGGCGGGCAGCTCCGTCCCGCCGTGTCACTTCAAACTGTCGCTGCATGTGTCCTCATAAGCGTAAGAGCGTTGTAAAGGAGCTTAATTCGGCGAGCGCGTCGTGATCCCATTTCTCATCATAGGCGAAGGTCACTTCGACATTTTTGGATTTAATAAACTCGATCAGGTTTCTCATAGCGGATTTGATTGAGGCATAGTCTGGATCTGGAACTTCAGATTGCCCAATAGGATACGTTTCGGCTAGTTCTGGTGGATAGGGACCAAAAGGCGCTTTCATAAGCAGGATTGTATCGAACTCATGTTCCATAGTCAGTGTCTTCTGCATGTTGGTCGTGATGAGCACTCGGCCGGTCAGGTCAAGTCTGCTGAGCTTTTTCCCGTAGCGCGCAACTTCTGGCCGCGCTGCGGATTCTGTGCTTGTATAAGTGAAAGACCGCTTCAAGGGTTCGATGGCTTCGAAGGAGGCAAAGCCCTCTTGGATCGTTCGCAGGGCTTGTAGCAGCGCTGGATGTCGGCACCGCCTCTCCACGAGCTCCCAGAGTTGTCCGTCGAGTATAGCTTGTTTGATGGTGTTGAGCTCACTAAATGAGACCCAAAGATTGTGTTCGGCAAGTTCCCGTTCCGTCAGCTTCATATCTCCAGACGAGCAGACCGGACACGCGCACGGCAGGTAAGCCAAATCTTTGAGCTTGTGAGTGCCGCTTGGCGTCAGATAGCGCCCATCTCTCGCGTAAAGCGCATAAGCGGCTGAGTCGAACAGGTCACAGCCTAACGCCACTGCGAGGGCGAACATCATGGGATGCCCTGCTCCAAACAGGTGAACAGGCTTATTCAACGCCAGTCCAGCCTTGCACGCCATAATGACGTTGCTCAGATCAGCATACCGATAGGATTCCATGAGCGGAACGACGGCACCGATAGGGTAGACGTCGGCGCTGAGCTTGCTGAGCAGCCCCGCATACCGTTCGCGCAAATCGAGGTGGGTCGAGCCTTGGATGGGCGCTGCTAAGAGCATGTCGGTGCCGCAGCACCTTGTTGCCTCTTCAATGCGTTCGAGCGTCACGTCAAGCTCCCTGAGCGCACGGTGATGTGAAACGTCTGGGGGCGTCGGGATATCAATTGGAGTTCCGATGTCCGACCCTATGTCGCGCTGGAAAGCTACTATCTCTTCTGAATGGATCTCTATCGCACCATACGTGGCGAGTTGAAACGATCCCGAATCAGTCATTATCGGCCCGTCAAATCCGAGCAAACCGTGAATCCCCGCGGAGAGCGCCGCCGCCCGCAAACGGGAACTCCGGTAGATGATATATGCGTTGGTCATGAGCGCTTCCGCTCCGAACTGGCGCATCTCGCTCGGCGGGATGAGCATTAGGTTGAGATTTACAACCGGGAGTAAAGCTGGCGTTTCGATGTGGCCGTGTGGCGTATCAAGCTTGCCAATGCGCCCGAATACGTCCTTGTGTGTGATTTCAAATCGATCAGGCATCGCCACCTCGCGGCATGACGATGATCTCTCTGATTCGGGCATCAAAAAAGTTATTCATGTGCGCGGGACGTATCACTACCGCAGTATCGGAACCGCTGCCTGTGCCGCCTACCGCGACAATGTCGGCGATAGGTATAGCCCCGGCATCGGCTGCCATAATAGCTATCTCCACGCACACTTTAAGCCCGTGTCCAAGTAGTGAACGAAGAGCCTCTGCGATAGTCTCGACGCGCGAAACCCCGCCGAACTTCCCAGAGATACTCCTTTCGATTCCCGAGAGCACGTGTGATTGGGTCAGCACCGTGATTCCCTGCAGCTCGAGCTTTTTCCTTTTTTCCACGTCGAAACGCTGCGCGCCTTCTTGACTGAAACCTGTGTGGTGTGTTACGACGATGAGTTTTGCCTTGTTTTCAAGCGCTTTTGCAAATTCAGTCGCGGTGGAGCCCGTAGTACTAGCTACAACGACTCGCTCGAGACCGCTCCGGGCGATGTAGGCCGTGACGGCGTCGATGACATCTTCCGTGTTTTGAGGGCCGGGCCTCTCTAGATAAATGATTTGTTCCTTTCGCATGGCGCACCTCTCTCTTGAGCCCAGAAAGAGAAGCTCAGCATTAGGACCCGCGGGTCTTCACCACGTCTTTAAGGATTCCAAGAGTCTCTCTCGAGAACATCTCGGCAATATCTCTTCCGATCGAAAGGCTTTCGTCTGGTTCAATGCCGAATGACGTTAGGCTTGTGATAGCGACACCTTTGGGCGTCCCACTCGTTGTTACGTTAATCCCAAGATGCATCTTCTCGCTGGTTATGCTTGCCGTCGCAATGCTCACTGTGAGCTTCTCGTCTGCAATGTAAAGATCATCACCAGATCGCGTAGTCTCAATACCGTACATGTTTAGCACGGCTTGCGCGGAAATAACGAGTAATCGCTGTAACAGGTAGGATATGAACATGTTTCCAGGACTGTCAAAGCGTTCGACGATGAGGTGGAGGACATCGTCTCCGGTTATTGTATTTTTTCCGCGAATATCTTCGCAGTCTTTCATGCGTTCTTCCGAGACGTCCATGCCACCTCGAAAAACGACAATGCAATCGCCGAGTGCACCATAGTTTTTGTAACCCCACAAGGGTTCTATTTGCGATCCATCGTAAAACACGGGTTCTTCTATGACCTCAACGAGCATACCTCATAGTCTTTTTCTGGACTTAAATAGTGATGGTTGCACGGTTAACACATATAAGACTTAGAAACAAACCTAGTTGTAGTGAAGATTATTGGCTTTTCGTCTCTAAACAAGACGCTGCTGGCGTATCCTTCCATGGAGCTGCTGCCGCTCTCCGGCAGTCTCTCGCTTGGGATAGGCCGGCGAACCTGCATCGGCACGTGGCAGGCCGGTGTGTATCGTCCGTGCGATAGTGAAGAAGTCCCGGTGTGCGGCAGTTGCCAGGAGTTTAATGCCTGCGCAATCTGCACCGGGACGTGCCTGAAGGACGAAAAAACGTGTCTAGTGGAGCACGCGGTATATGTCGCAATGTTCAGGCCCGACATTTTCAAGATCGGTGTTACGAAAGCCAGCCGACTTGATGACCGGCTTCGAGAGCAAGGTGCAGATGTGGCTGCCGTAGCGGACTACGTCTTAGATGGCGAACTGGCTAGAAGACGCGAGCGTGAGCTGCAGAAGCGTTACGGGATCAAAGGGACAGTACGGCATTCTCAAAAAATGCTCGTTGATACTGAACTCGACTGGGCAGCTTGGGACGCGATGAAAGCTAAGATGGACATTGATGATGAAACTAAGCTCCGCTATTTTGATTTGCCGCTCTGGATGCGGCCCTTGCAGGTCAAGGATATGCTCCTGGGCCGCGTCATTGGTGTAAAGGGGCGGCTAGTCGTCTTAGAAAAAGACGCCACTCTTTACGGCTTTGACCTCAATGATATCTTAGGTGCAGAGGTGCTTCCGATTGGAAGCTCAAAGAGGCAGATATCGCTTCGCACATCCTAAGGATGCGATCAATTCGGCCAAGCCACGCCGCACGACGTTCAGGGCCGCTTGTCGTGTCCTGCCTTAGCCGCTTTTGCTATCACTCTGACGACTCAAACGGATTTGAGGTAGCAAGAACAGCATACGCGTGATCCTATCTCATTCTGGCTGGAAATCATCTAGTGAATACTGGAGCAAAGAGGAGGGGTACGTTATGTGGGCGCCATCAACCTTCGCAAAGGGGGTGAGCTCGTGGGTCGTAGAGCGAGACGCGTCCACAATATGCACGACCTCCCACCCAAGCGTCAGAAGATAGTCAGCGATAATCCGACGATGGCAACGCGTCCAAAGGATTTCAGCACACATTACGGCGGCGGTTCTTTTTGTGGCAAGAGAAGTAAGTTCAGCCAAGGCGTCAGAAAAGGCGTCAGTTAGCGCGTAATCCGCGTAGTTCTTGAAACTTTTTACCCTCCATGCAGTGTTTGGCGAATCGCTCGACATCTGAGGTCTGAACCCCCCAAGTCCTTCTCCCATCCAGCAATATTGAATACTTGATCGCGGCAGCTCATATTCAAGCACTTCCTTGTTGAAGTGCGGATTAGCGAGTGAGTGCGGATGGCTGCGCACGTCGATCACCGTTAAAACGGTATAATGCGACAAAATTGAAATGAATTCCTGCAGCGATCGATTCGAATGCCCCACGGAGTTGATCACCATCATCAAGCTTCGCCTGTACTGCTAGTGCGATAAATACTCTTTACATTTGCTCTTAAGGAGCCGGCATTCATTGACAAGACGAACGGCAGGTCACGCACAAACCGGGCGCGCAAGCAGCCTGGTGGAGCGAGCAAATCTTATATCAGTGGCGCGCTCATCACTTCTTCGGAACATAAACGGCTTCTAAACGCACGGAATAGTGGTGAAAGCCTTTGTGCGTTGACCGCGCTTATTCGCCGCTACCGAAGTCAGCAGATTGTAAAACGGGAGAAGTGTATGAAGGTACCAGACACCGAAAGCAACAGGAAAAGCTGCATTTGTGATAAAGGGGACTGTCCGACGTACAACCAGAACGCGCTAACTGATACGCTTTTTTGCGCTATCGGCGCAAGTCCGAAGAATCCACGACGTGTTACGTGTCCGTGTGATGTATGCCCCGTCTGGGCAATGTTTGACCTCGGCGATGCCTACTACTGTATAGAAGGGGCACCTAAGGAGTAACGAAGCTTTTAACGCTAAATGTCGCTGGATATTGCGCAGAGAGATCAGCGTAAGAAGCGCCTCTGACAAGACGTCTGCGAAGATAGAAATCGACCACTTTCGTAGTGTCCCCGTTGTGTTCTCTAGAAGGAGAGCCTCTTTCCGCAGTTCGGGCAGAAGTTGGCCACGTCGCAGTGAATTTTGTCGCGCGTGACAAAAAGGTTTCCTCGTTTGCAAGAGGGATAATAGCGTAGTATTCCAAAGCGCTAGGAATGTGCTCTTTTTGGTTGCACCAAAACCGCACCAAAACCACACAAAAACCGCACAAAAACCGCACCATTAAAACGTCCAATAAAATTATAGATTTATTTATATTTTAATTAATAAATAATAATTAAATTCAGTTAATATTAAAATAACTCTCTTCAGAAAGTAGCCAGATAAAGCTCCCAAAAACACAGTTGGCCTCAAACCTTGTCGCACTTTTTGACGAAGGACTGGTGAAGGTTCCCAAAAGTTCAAAAGAAATTGAAGCGATAGTCGAGGAACTGCTCTACGAGATTCACGTGAGCGAGGAAGGATACGATCAATACGGGGCCTTCAAGATCGGAAGCCACGACGATTTAGTATGCGCGCTGAACAGAAAAAAAGAGAAATTATGAACTAAGAGATAAAAAATAGATTAAAGGAACACTCTTTGCTTTATGTCGCTGCCGCCGTTTTGAAGGCCGGCATGTACACCCTCTATTTGCGTCTGTGATGCACTGCAACCGCCGCTCTCTTGTGTTCTATGACGTCATCATCCTTCTTGTCATCATCCTTCTTTTCTCTGTGATGATGAACGGCTGCGGCTTTTCCCACTGGTCCTACCAAGTTTTTCACCTCCCTTCGTTACTACGATGGGCGTTGATTTAACTATTCTTCTTTTTTATAGCGTAAAAATGAAAAAAAGATAGAATGAGTATGTCCTGCAACGTACTTTTCATGCCATCACTCTATATGTTTTGCAGTACCCTGTAAATCAAGCCCTGGACTCAAAGGAAATCGAAAAAAGAGATAGTAAGCTAGGAGATGAGGAGGGGCTAAGAGGTTCACGCTTAGCTGCTAGGTCAAGGTATCACAAATTACGACAGCCGATCCAATAGCTGAAGTTCATGTTGCAGTGCAAATCAGAAAATGCCCTATACGTACCCCCCTTGTCGCTTGCAGATAACAAAGCCAGCTAGTGCCAGCAAAAGCAAAAAAGTCAAGTTGAGGCTTTTATCCATCTTTTCTTTCTTATTCCTCAAGAAACTCTTAAATCTAGGTTTTCCACGCAATAAAGCTAAATAACTATAACGATTAAACGTATTCAATAGGAGGTGAAAAAAATGGCGAGAGATAGAGGACTATTCAGCGGTATTGGGATGGTACTGCTTGCTGTTATACTTGCAATCGTTTTACTGATTCTTCCAGGTATAGTACTTTGGATAGCTTGGCTCGCAGTTATCATATTGTTCTTAGGTGGAATTGCTGCCGTATTCACCCGACGACGATAATCCAGTCATAACCTTGAATACACAAGATTTCTTTTTTTTCTTTGGGCTTAGGTTTGAGTATCTTCCAGCGTTTTCTTAGTATCGTGGATTCCTTTCACTACGCTTCACCTTCGTGGCTTAGCGTTGCACTTGTTGTAGGTGTAGGCGGTGCTGCTTGTGCTGGACGGTCGACGTGATGATAAGCTTATTTTTGAGCAACTGTCCTTTCAGCAGTGGCTTAAGCAAAACGAAGTTCGTCTGGTGCACAGTAACGCTCGCATAGTCAACGGGGATTTAAGGAAATTCTGTAAACAAATAGGCGACCTGTTGCAGTCGGATCAGTCAAACAAGAATTACACACTTACACACGGCGTTTCTGGAGTCGATTGGAGTTTTTATAAGAGTCCAAGCCTGAGCCGGTTTTTGATATTTATATGAAGTATTGGGGGGATGTCGAACTTGCGTGTTGATGCATTTTCAGTCAGCGGGCCAAGCTCGTGAGCCACGTGCAAAGGGTGCTGATCAAAGCCACAAGCTTCGAAGGCGGTGTTTGTCATCATCTAGGGGGTGATTGGCCTTCGTGAGTCACCAATATTGTTACTGTACTGTTATCTGAAACGTGGCCACAGAAGGCTCGTAGTTGCCGTAACCCGCAAAGCTAACCGGGAGTGTTTGTGTGCTGCCCGCGGTCAAACCGTTCGTTTGGGCGCTGGTAAAACTAACTGCTATGCTCGCAATGCCGCCGCTTATTGGTGTCACTTGTCCAGTTATGCTGCCTATCTTAGCGGTGACGGTGCCGGCCGGAACAGCAAGTACGCTGATCGATCCCGTTGGGACTATTACGAACTGCCAGCTTACCGCCAAGCCCTGCGTAATAGTGGGGTTGAATTAAAAGATGGAGTGGCGTAGATTGAGGTGGCCCCTCCCGATACTGGAGGTGACGGAGTGGGCGTTGCGGTTGGCGTAGGTGTCGCGGTTGGCGTAGGTGTCGCGGTTGGCGTAGGCGAACCGCACGCTGGCGTATTGCAGTTCTCAGACGGTCGATAGCCTGCTGCGCAGGCGTCCGCCAATGTGGGGAAGATGACGAGATTCGTCGGCAGAATACTCTTTGCATCCCGGCACCACGGATAGTAGTAGACGTTTGAATTAATACTCCCCACGAACGGGCCGGTGTAAGATTGAAGGTTCGCGAGCCTGTCGAAGCGGCATCAAGGTTCGATCACTCTTGACGGGCAGGGCTGCGCCCACGCAACTCAGCGAGTAGAGTGGCCACCTCTTCTGGATCATAGATCTCCTTAAACACCATAGTGTGACCACTAAAGGTCTCAATAATAACATCTCCTGTTCTCAACAGCCTTTCTAAGAGGCTCTGTTGCTTTGTGAGCATCGCGACTCGATTGAGCGGTATAATAACTTTCTTCTTCTGCAAAAAAAGGCCTTTTTCAATGGATATATCACGCGAAGTGATGCTGTATCTTTCCGAGTAGACGGTGAGGGCGATTCGAGCGGCGACAAAGAGAAGAAGCAGCACCGCGGCCCCCCTAAGCACGGTTGCGATTAAGCTTACGTCTATGAGCCTCTGGACAAAAAAAGACCCGAAAAGGAGGACCACTAGTAAGAGTACAAGTCCCTTATGTTTTAGCGTGCAA
>Ga0208191_1000066_pt1 | contig 96572 bp, 100 predicted proteins | sample June2015DPH_13_5_FD_184709 | JGI IMG/M metagenome (GOLD analysis project Ga0208191, IMG submission 184709) | Peatland microbial communities from SPRUCE experiment site at the Marcell Experimental Forest, Minnesota, USA - June2015DPH_13_40... | ecosystem: Environmental > Terrestrial > Soil >... | reverse complement strand
ACAATGTGCCATAAGCCCCATAACTCCTTTCAATGTTTAGATTTTTGCCAAACCCATTATAGCATTGATTGGCTGTTTTGGGGCTGTTTTACTTGCTATCTCAAGTAATTTCTACCGGACAGCAGTGCTATAACAAATCAAAAAACTGTGCGGCCCAATAGTAAATATCATGTTCTTTAATCCATGAACGCATAGCCAGCATCCGAGAGAGCTTTTCTGCAGGAGGATCGTTCAGAGCCAGATAGATAATATTGGCAATTTCTTCAGTATCATACGGGTTAATCTTATACGCCCACGTTAGTTCATGGGCAGCTCCAGTAAATGTACTGAGGAGCAAGGCACCAGACCCTTCGTTCCGACTGGCTGCATATTCCTTGGCAACTAAATTCATGCCATCTTGGAGAGAACTGATCACCATAACATCAGCAAGTTGATAAAACGCGACTAGTTCTTCCTGAAAAAAGCACGACTTGAAAAGGGTCACCGGCTTCCATCTTTTAGTTCCATATTTTTGGTTGATTGTTTCCACTAATGAATCGATTATATAGCTTAGATTTTTGTACTCTGGAATATGAATACGAGAAATGGGTCCTAATTGAAGAAAGGAGAACCGCTCAAGATATTGCGGATATTTCTGGAAAAAGATATTTACGGCTTCCAGGCGTTCCGGAATCCCTTTGGTGTAATCAATCCGATCAACCCCAAGCCCTACCTGAATTCCCTGAAGGCTGAGATTATTGCGCAACTCAGTTGCACGATTTTTTATATGGCAAGCGTTGGCCAACGATTCAAATCGTTCGAAATCGATGCTGAGGGGAGAAGCCGTAACCCGAGTCACTTTGCCCTGGTAGGTGATAGTAAGTTTCTCATAGTCAACTATTGCTCCAAGAGTCTGGTCGACAGCATGGAGGAAATTCTGACAGTAACTGTGTAGGTGAAATCCCAAAAGATCGTTACCCAATAAACCCGCGAGAATTTCCCTCCCCCATGGACAGTTGCGGAAAACTTCATAGCTAGGCCAGGGGATATGCCAAAATTGGCAGATGGTCAGGTGTGAAGCTGCTTTTTTTAATAATTTGGGCAACAATGCCAAGTGATAATCCTGAATAAAGATAATATCCCCTTTATCGGATGCTTCATCTAAGATAGCGTCAGCAAACTTTCGATTGACCTTTAAATAACAATACCAATTATTTTGAATAAATTGAGGGGATACTGGGCTCGCAAGACACAGAGGCCAGAGGCCCTGGTTGGCAAACCCATAGTAGTAACCCTGCTCTTCTTCACTGTTGAGGTATATCTGACGTATTGTATATTTATATTTTGGGGACTGCGACAGCACCGCGCCATGACAAGAAATGTCCCATTGATCAAGTTCACCGCAACTACTTGCAATCCAGGTGCCGCCGATAGCTTGCATCACTGTATCTAAAGAAAGCGCCATGCCGCTGGCGGGCATTGTAAGTTTTACCGTTTCATTTTGGTAACTGTATGCATAGGGAGCTCGATTACTGACCATGATGAGTTTTCGGTCACCGAATTTATTTTGATACAGTTTCTTTAACTCCCTTTTATTCCAAGGCATAGTTGAACCTTATTTAAAATTAACTAATATTGTTTCCTAATTTATTAACTCGAATCCATGCATAAAAAGCCATGCTCATGCCGGATACCTCAGAATTAGAGCAGAACTGGGCTCAAAGTCGCTTGCAATGATTCATGCCCCTAATGAGGAGACGGAGGAATGCTTGAACTTCCTCCAGATGGCTAAAGCCATATATGGCTGAGCTTGACTCATGATCGCCCCCTACCTTGATCCCTAGACCACCGTTTATCTGGACTGTTTGAAAGGCACTTTCATCGCTGAGGTCGTCACCTAGATAAACAGGGAAACACGGAAATGGTTCCTCAAATGCCAAGATTTTCCCCATGGCAGCACCTTTACTTACTCCAAGTGGCAAGAGTTCAATACCTTTCTTGCCATGCAGGATAGAAAATTGGTGTTCTTTGACCACGTTGTTGAGCCAGGATTCTAGAGAGCGGCGGATCATGACCTCTTGCTGGGGGGTGGCAAGGCGGTAATGGAGGGCCAACCCCAGGGGTTTCTCTTCAATCCACCAACCCTGACAGGCAGCCAAGTGGGCTGCCAAGGCTTGCTGTAACTCCTTCAGTATTAACCCGAGGTGTATCTTTTTCTGAAAAGTCCAAGAGCGTTCAGCTATGCACCCTTCACCACCATGAGAGCCCACATAATTGAGGCCGGAGATGGGCAGGAGGGTTTTTATCTCTTTCAGGGGCCTCCCGGAAATAATGAGAACACGAAAATCGGGCTTGGTTGCCAGTCGCACCAAGAGGCGGAGTAATTCTGGAGTGGGTTGGGCCAGTTCCGGACGGGGAGCATATTCCACCAGCGTGCCGTCATAGTCGAGTGCCAGCAGCAGGTTTCGCTCCTGTAAGCTGGATTTAACTATTGAGACCAAGCCGTAAGAGGTAATTTTTTTACTCACTTTATTAATTGCAAGACTCTGCGGCCAAAGCCTAATACTGCCTATGACCAGCGTCTGTCACCGCCATTCAACCCTCCATGGTTTTTAAGCGTTGCAGAAGGTCCATTTCCCTCACCAGGCGCGCCACCGCCGCGGGCACCAGGTGCTCCCAGGGCTGGCCCAAGCCCATCATCCGGCGGATGGCGCTGGCTGAAAGGCCTTTTTCGGATTTGGGCCGGCGCCAGAGGATCTCCACTTTCAGGCCCAAGGACTCTAACAGGTGGAGTTTCCGTTCTCCCCACTCATCAGAAATGGTCAGGAAAAAAGTGGCATCCATGGGAACGTAATACCGATAGAGTTCAGGGAAATTTATGGGGAGCGGCACCACGGAAAATTCCCGGGATTCAAGTCCCTGGGCCAGGAGAGTTTCCTTGATCATGACGTAGCGTTCGTAAAACGTCAGCGGATTATTCACCTCCCCACTCCGGTGCGGGTCCGCCGGGTCAAATTTGGTCAGGGTTGGGTCTGGGTTGGTAATGGCTACCACCAGATGGCGGCAGCGCTCCTTGGCAGCCAGCACATATTTCAAGTGGTCCAAATGAAAGAGCTGAAATCGTCCGTGAACCACCCCAATTTCACTCATGATAGCGTTCTCCTTATGGGGCAAACGTGACCGTTTCACCGGATCTTTAGGGGTTTATAGTTCCCGGGAAAGAAGGGTTGATCCCGGGGGCTGTCCATCAGGCCGCAGAGTTTTCCCCGGTCCAGGAAATTCAAGATCAGCCACATCAATTCCCCGCCCCGGACCAGGCCCAGAGCCCCTTGGGCGCAGCTGACTTCATGAAACTGCGTCACGTGGTCCCGCCGGGTGTATTTACCTACCATCATCAGAGGCACCGTTTCCCCCGAATGGATCATTTTCCCGTCACTGTTGGTAGCATGGTCGGCAGTGATCACCAGGAGAGTTTCGGGATCGGGGACGATCTCCTTAATGGCAAAACCCAGGGCGCGGTCCAGGGCGGTAATGACGTCCCGCTTGATGAGCGGATCCTTGGTGTGGGCCGCCTCGTCGGGGGCCTTCGTGTGGACATAGATAAAGTCGTAGTTTTTTGCCTTTTTGGCCAGCTCCAGTCGCTCCCGGAGATCCACTTCAGGCCGGTCCGTGTCTTCGACCGGCACAATCTCCATGCCCAGGTATTGGCTCAAACCCCGGTAGATGGGGCCGGCAGCAATGGCCAGGGCCTTAAGTCCCCACTTTTCCCCAAAGGGCATCACCGGTCGGTTTTGCCCGGCCCGCTGCATACCCACCACATTCAAGGGCGCCAGGCCCTGCCGCACTCTCGCTTTATTGAGCGGGTGCCGGGATAGTTGTTGATAGCTCCAGATGGTATAGCGGTTCAGTGCCAGGGCTGTGCGCCCGGCTTTTTCACCGTCTTGCGCCTTTTCCCAGGGCAAGACTTCCATGAGTGGACGCCCTTCATAAATGGGGTTGGAATCGGTGATCTCAGGGGATACGTCCCCCTTGGCAATCACGATGCCCCTGATGCCGCCAGTGGGCACAAATCTGACATACACCCCCTCCCAGTGAAAGGTTTGAATGGCCCCTTGCAGCTCCAGACAGGTTGCTTGGTCAACCTTGGGGTCCTCCACCGCCAACACCAGTTTGTCCTTTTTCTTCTTAACCGAAAAGATTCTGCCGAGGAGTGCCACATCCTGGTCGCCCAGGGAAATATTTTCTCCCAGGGCCTCGATATAGCCCCGGCCAGGAAATTCAGAGAGATCATAGCCAAACAGCAGGAAGTGGGCGATTTCACTGGGCAAGGCCATCCCCTGGAGCCAGGCGTGGTAAAGGCCAGTCATACCCAAGGCCGCCAGGCGGTCCAGGTTAGGAGTGCTGGCCGCCTGCAGGGGCGTTTGGCCGTCCAAAGCGGCGTGGCCCCGGTCTCCCAGGCCGTCCAGTATGAGGAGAATGCATCTCATAAGTGGTTCACCTTATGGATTCTTGGGGAAAATAAGGCGGCAAAAACCCCGATAAAAGCGCCCACGCTGATGACCCGGGCGCGGGAGGCAAAGAATTCCCTTAGGGCAGACATATTACCGCTCCCCCTTATTATTTTTGCTGTCGTTCTGGCACTGCTGCTTATTTACCCTGCGCCACCAGGAATTCCTCCACCACCTGGAGTGTGGTGAAAAGTGGCGCTTCCTCCCGTAGTTCCAGCACCCACCAGTTGCAAAGGGGCAGGCGAAAGATGAGATCAAGGCGGTCTTGCAAGTCGGTCAGGGATTGGGGGGGCATATGCCCATCTTCGGTCTCTTCGTGATAAATATGGGCGTTGACAAAACGTTCCGGGTGCGGCGCCACAAAATCCTTCACCCGAAAGAGGCCACTCTGGACGGCGGGGCTCACCCGGGCATGACCCACGTCCAGGGTAGCCCAAGCGCCGGAAAGACGGATGAGCTTTTCAAACAGGTCCGGCCTGCTGGTCCAGCCCCAGGCCAGGTTCTCAATGCAGAGTCTAAGGCCTAGCTTGTTGGCCCGGTGGACCAACTCCGTCAGGCCGGCCAAGGTCTTCTGCCAGCACAGGTCGAAGGCCGATTCCCGGCCCAGGCCGCCGATATGAATGGTAATGAAGCGCCCTCCCAGCTTGGCAACCAGGCGGCATACCCGTCGAAACAACTTTAGGGTCCGCCGGGTTTCTTCCGGGTCTTCGGCGCCGAGATCCGTGCGCGCAAAAGCGCAATGATACCGGAGCTCCAGGGGGTGTAACCCGGCAATGGCCCGGGCCAGAGCGTTTTCGGCGGCAGGAGTTTCCGGAAAATTCTCCAGAGTGAAGGTCCAATCCACCCCGCCAAAGCCGTGCTCCAGAGCAAAGTCGCGGAGCTGCTCAGCCCCCGGGAGAAAATTACAGCATGCCAACACCGGCTTTCCCATGGGTAATCTCACCTCCACCATGTGTCCATCTTATACGCCACCCTCGTTAGGCAAAGTGCCGGCGGCCTGTTCCAGGTCGGCCAGCAACCTTTTCAGATCCAGGCCATACCTCTGTGCCACTTGCTCCAAGGATTCAAACAGCGCCTGGCAACAGAGGTTTATCCTGCTCTTCCACCCGGACCTCATAGCCGGAACGCTGCAAGAAGCGGCTGACGTTTTCCTTGGCCGCCAAATTGTTCACCAGGTCGGTGAGCTTTTCCATGTCTACCCGGTCGATGACCTCCTTGGTTTTAATGACCGGGTTGGGGCAGGCGAGCCCGCGACAATCAAGCTCCAAGCAGGAGGAGGTTCTTGGGGAAAAATCTTACCCATATAAAGGCTGTTCCAGAGCATATTGACGTGGTGGATATCTTCAGAAATATTGAGGCTATACCGGGCATCGTGAAGGAGTCCATTTCAGTTGGCGCCGGCTGTATCTGGGCGAGTCCCCGCATCGTTAATCGCGCCGGATCGGAGGCCCAAGCGCAGCCTCTGCCCGTAGCAGCCGCCCGAGCTGGGTAGTGGAGCTTGCCTCTATTTGAATTCAAAGGCCAGGATGTTATTCACATCGACTTCCTTGATGGCCGCCAGTTCCTCGGCCGTGGGCGGTTCCATCACCGTCACTTCCGTTTCCTCAATTTCCCAACCCGTATTGTCTTTTACCTCCTGCATCGTGGTGTAAGGGAAGATGCAGTCCAGCTTCAGATACTTCTGGCCGGGAGCCTTCCTGAATATGCAGAGGGTGGTTATTACGGTGAACATCTTATCCAGAGCCGGCGAGGTGGTAGCGAAGTCCACATGCTCCACAAAAATCCTCTTGTCATGACCTGTCTTCCAGATGGTTGTTCTGGGGGTGACCGGGGTCAGGGAGGCGCTGCCTGCACCACCCGGCCCTCTCAGCTTCGGGTGTTCGTAGTCTCCACCCAGATAGGACATGGCGATTCGGCCTTCTTTATCCATTTGGAGACAGGACAGCAAGGCAATGTCCCCTTTACCGGAGCAGAACAGGTCGAATATGCTGTCCAGACCGAAGGTGGCAACAGAACCCTCATAGGTGTTGTCAGTAAGGGTGGAAGCACTGTACGGTGGAAGCGACCAATCATGGTCGACGCCATCCGTTAAAGTCACGTAGGTGAACTCTTTCCCGAGAGCTTTGGCGGCCTTCATAGCCACCATGGGAGTAGGCGAAGCCAGGCCATGGAATACGACATCCCCCTCCTTAATCTCACGTATGATGGCCACTGCCATCATTTCCGCTTTTCCATAATCCTTGCCATATTCCATGTTAAGCTCTCCTTTTCAGCACTTCCTCGGCAAACTTCGGAACCTCGCCAGCCTTGACCGCGCCTTGGTAAGCCTTGTAGTCATCCCAGTCCACGGTGAGATATTCCGGGTAACAGATACCGGGTTTGGCGCCGCCGGGGAGTTCCACTACAGCCTCGACTATAAAGTGAGGAATTGCAGTCAGTTTGGGCTCCTCCTGCATCCGATAGGTTCCCACCAGGCGTTCCGTGGTGATTATGGTCTTTTTGGCTGCCCTGGTTAGCAAGATATCCTGGAAGGTGGGCCCCAGAATGCGGCAATTGCCATAAATGTCTGCTTCTTGAACGTGCACGATGGCATAGTCGGGTCTGAGGGCCTTTACGCAGACCACCGGTTCGCCTTTGAAGGGGCTCTTCATGATCTGGAAGAATTCTGGACGGTTAGCCACCAGGTCACTTCCCCACATGCCGCCGACAGGCATAAACGGTATGCCGTATGCTCCCGCACGGAGAGCATGAATCATGGCAGTTCAGGAGCCTTCAATGGCTCGACATGACCCGTCTTTTTCCATGGCCCGGCGCATTCCGGGTGCCAAGCCGGCCTCGTTTTCCAATCCGAAAAAACCGAAGTAAGCCGTGTCAACCTGATGCGTGGCCACCAGGATATCGCCTGCGATACCGATGGCGGCGGCGCAGAGCTTGAGGTTCTTAACGGGTCGGGTGGCAAGTTCCAAGGAAAACAGGGTTGGATTGCGGTGCATGGCATTTCCACCCGCCGCCAACAACATGCCGTCCTGAATCAGATCGGCGGATTTAGATAGAGACATCACCTTTTCCTGCATGCCGGTTCTCCTCTGCCACAAATCAGAAAATAAGCGTGATCTGTGGTTTTATGATATCGAGTTGGCGTTTCGTGCACCCCTGGGGGTACTAGATCAGTCCTTTTTTCTTGAGAAGCGGCAGGGGGCTGACGATCAACCGCCGCAAGCCCATCCGGCCGCTGGGGTAGCCATAAGCCAGACCCAACAATTGCGTGAAATAGACAATCGGCAAATTGTATCTTGTTCCCCGGCCCTTCTCCACAGCCTCCTGACGGGTGTCGAGGTTAGCCTGACACATGGGGCAGGCCACGACAATGGCTTCCGCGCCGGCCTGCCTGGCCGCTTCCAGGACCTGCCCGCTGAGGTCCAGGACGATGCTTGTTTCTGAAGCTGCAAAGCCCCCTCCGCAGCATTCGGCTTTATGGGACCATTTGACGGTTTGGGCCCCGAGTACCTCAAGGATACGGTCCATGGACGAGGGTTGCTCGGGATCGTCAAAGGCCACCACCTTATGGGGCCTGGTGATCAGGCAACCATAATAGGCTGCCAATTTCAGGCCGCGCAAAGGTTTGACCACATGTTTGGCGAGGCCTTCGGGGCCAATGTCCTGTACCAGCAATTGCAGCAGATGCACAATCTCAGGCAAACGATCCAATGGGGCATCAATTGCCTGCTCGATCTTGGCTTTCAAGGTTGCCGCATTTTTCAGTTCGAAGCTCACGCTTTTTAACCGGTTAAAGCAACCCGCACAAGGCGTGGTCACCCGGTCCAGGCTCATCCGGTTGATAATGGCCAGATTGCGGGCACAAAGACTCACCGCCAGCTCATGGTCCAGGCTATGGGCCGCGGTGGCGCCACAACAGTTCCAATCCTGGACTTCTGTCAGGTGGATACCCAATCGCTGGCAGACAAGACGGGCGGACCGGTCGTATTCGCGTGCCAGGGCATGGGCGGAACATCCCGGATAATACGCACAGTTCATCGATTGTTCCCCCTAGATTCCACCGGGCTGCCATTGAACAAGCGCCGCACCTTTTCCTTTTCCTTGACGTGGGGGGAGAGGAAACTGAGCTTGCCTTTGAGAAACATCGTCAAGCCAAGATGGGCATCTTTCAGGTACTGGCCGGTCTTCCAGTTGAACTGCAATATCACCGGAAATTCTGAGACACGTCCGATCTTTCTGACTGAGGAAAGCATCAGCTCATAAAAAAGCTGCACTTGGGGACGCGAGGCCCGGAGACCTTTGCGGTAGGCTTTGGCTCGCAGATAATCGAGGAGGCGCGGTAGATCAATGCCCGAGGGACAGCGGTCCAGACAAAGCTGGCAGGAAAGGCATATCCAGAGGGCATCCATACTCAGCAAAGTCTCTTCATCATTGAATTTCACCAACTGGACGATTTTCCTCGGGGTATAATCGAAGCTCTGCCCATTGGAGCAGCCCCCCGAGCATTTGCCGCACTCCAGGCACATTTCGAGGTCGACGCCAAGATTCTCCTTGATTTCCTTCTGGAGAGAATCATCCACTTCGTTAAGACGCATAGGTATATAAAAATCCGGACCCATAGTTTATGCTCACCGGGTGTTGAACAGGGCGATGACTGCCGCCGCCGCTGCCGCACCCTGCTGCAGGGCCAGGGGGGTCTCAACCGCAAACCCGCATCCGCCGGCGAAAAATACCTTGTCAGCGGCCTTTACCGGCTCAAATCGCTCGTTTTCCAGGAAACCGTACTCGTCTGTCTTGGCCCCGAACATCTCTGCCAGCTTCCGGGTTCCAGGATGCGGAACCGCGGCGGAAGCCAGGACCACCACATCCACCAGGACTTCGACGGGCAGGCCGACCAGGGTATCTTCGGCCCTGACCAGTAATCTTCCGTTTTCGCACAGGACTTTGGCCGGGCGGCCTCTCACATAGCGGACATGCTTCTTTTCGATGACGTCCCGTACGAATTCCTCGTATTCCTTCCCCGCTGCCCGGTAGTCCATATAGAAGACATAGACCTTGGCATCAGGGAACATGTCCTTCACCAGCCCTGCCTGCTTGGCAGTGTACATACAGCAGATCTTGGAGCAATAGGGGTTGCCTTTGGATCGGTCCCGGGAGCCGACACACTTAATGAGGGCGACTCCTTGGGGCGCCTGGCCGGAACCCTGGCTCCACTCCCGCAGCCGAGCTTCAAACTCCAGGGCGTTCAAGACCTCGGGATAGATGCCGTAGCCATATTCGCCATAGATGGAAAGATCCATCAGGGCGAAGCCTGTTGCCAAGATGACTGCATCGACGTGCAGGTCCTTGGTAGTGCCATTGCGGCTATCCCGGAGAGTGACGAGAAAACCCCCTTCGTGGAGCTGACTCGCTTCTACGGTTGAATGCTTCATAATGGAGACCCGAGGGCAGTTCTCCAGTTGCCTGATCTTTGCATCGAGCAGGTCCCGAGGATCTTCCCAGCGAGGGAAGCTGCTGTATAACTGTCTCAGGGTTCCTCCCAGCTCAGCCTCTCTTTCGGCGAGGACAGCTTGATAGCCAGCCTGACCGATCTTCAGGGCTGCTTCAATCCCTGCAGGTCCTGCCCCGATAACAATCGCCGTCTTTTCCCGGTTTCGCATCAATCAGCTCCCTTCCTCGAGGCCGAGCTTCTTTAAGACGCCATTGAGCGAAGTGGTATTGGCCGCAAATCCCAGCTTTGGGAGAGGGACGCCCAGCGCCAGGGCAATGAGCTGAGAGAGATCAATGACGGGAATGTTGAATTCCTCACCGTAACGCTTGCTGAGATGGGGCTGCTCCCGGTCCATGGCGACGTTACAGCCCGGGCAAACTGTGGTTATCAACTCCACAGCCGCATCCTTGGCACTTTTGAATTTTTTATACAGCTGGGGTTGCACGGTTTCTTCCTTGTGGGTGAAGCCCCTTCCCACTGAGTAGCCGCAGCACAATTGCCTCTCTTTATAGAAGACGGGCTTTCCTCCCAAGGCTTCAATGATCTCTTCATGGAAGGTAGGATATCCCCCATCATCCAGAATTCTATATTGCCTGGCGAGATAGTGGCATCCGTGGTGGGTTCCAATCCTGAGACCATTAAGGGGGCGAACGACTTTTTGGGCAAGAGCGTCCTTCATGCGGTACCATAAGTCCTGAACATGGAAGATTTTCGTCTTACCTTCGTATTTATACCCCCAGTCGGCAATCATGCTATTGGCCATATGCAGATAATCTACATTGTGCAACATAATGTGAGCCAGTTCGCTCAGATAACCGAAACAACCGTTGCAAAACGTGTAAGTATCCAGATGCTTCTTTTCCACAATGGACAGATTACGGGCCGTGGCCGCCAGGGAAACCTCCGGCTTGTGGGCCGAACAGGTCAAGAGGTAGCCCGAACAGCAGGTCTGGTCCGGGTCCATTACGGCATCGATACCAAGGATTCCCAGACACTCCTTCACCGCGCTCTCCGTCCCCGGGTACTCAAGGCTGCCGGTACAACTCCGGAAGAGGAAGAGGGTCCTGGGTATCTCTGGAAGCCTTTCTTCCGGTTTAATCATCCTTTCGTCTTGCATTGATGATCTTTCCTTCCAGGTAGGTTAACTGCACAGGTTTCTCATCTTCTTCTTTTATGGCCTCCAGAAAGGCGGTGGCACCGGTCCTGTCAAACAGGGCCTTGTATTCGTCCCGGGCCTTTTGAGACACCTCAGGCCAGGGGGTCGTGCCAATACTCTGGCGAATTTTCACAATCTTTTCCCGACCCTTTTTGCTCGCCGGGGCGAACGTTAGGCCATCTTCCCTCGCCCTCAGGGCAAAACGTTTAAAGGGAAAAAAGTATTTGAGGCCATAGCCGCTTTCAATGGCCCGGTAACGCATCTCCATCATCAGCAGAGGGAAACAGATATCCATGGGACACAAGGTGAAACAGTTAGCACACCAGAAGCAGCGCCAGATTTCCTCGCTTTTCAACCACCTCTCCTCCCTGCCGCTCAAGATGTCGTTGATGATTTGGCGGGGGTTGTAGGATGGCGAAAGATTGGCCACAGGGCAGACGCCGACACATTTGCCACACTGGAGGCATTGCTCAAGGTTTTCCACCAGTCTGTAGGCATCCACTTTGGCGTAAAGATTTTCCACCCGGTCTGTATCTTTCTCTCTGAGCATGGATTGGACAATTCCTTATTTTATAGTCTTAAAGATTTCGCGTCCCTGCAAGGAAAAAACTCCCCCCTCATCCACAACGTTACGAACCGCCCCAACGTTGGGATGTGATTCGCTGGCTGACTTCTCCTGATTTGGAATCTCAGTCTGTTAGGTTATGGGCCTCTCCCGGAAGAACGAGTACAAAATCATGCCAAAGATCAGACCGGCAAGGGGGATGGCAAAAGCGGCCTGGTAGGCGGCAGCTGAGTAAACCCCTGCCTTGACCACCGGAAATTTGCCGATGACGATTCCCATGATCTGTTGATAAAAGGCACCGCCGACAAAGATGAAAATATTCAGCGACCCCACGGCTGTACCAGCGAACCTGGGTTCGCAGGTCTCCTTCGCACAGGCAAAACAGGATACGAAGAAGCCGCCGGACAAGCCATACCAGAGAAAGAGGTAATAAAGCGAAGTAACCGACAAGCTGTGAGTGAAGAAAACCAGCGGGATGTAACTCAAAGCGTGCAGGAAGCAGCCCAGTAAAAGCACCTTCTTCCTCGATTTCATTATTTTGTCGGAGATATAGCCTGAGAGGGGGCAGGCAAAAACCATCCCCAGCGGGAACATCATGATGATGTTGCCTGCCGTCTGCTTGGTCAGCCCGTATACGTTTTGGAGATACGGTCCGGCCCAGAGAGACCCCACACCCATAAAGGTCCCGTAATATGAGAAGAGCAGCATGCCCAGCAGATAGAATTGGGGGTTGCCAAAAACTGCCTTGAGGGCCTCTCCCAACCTGACCTTGGGCGCTGGCGGTGCCGGCGCCAAACCCATCAGGTCCCGAGGTGTGGGGAAACCCATTTCTGAGGGCTTGTTGCGCAGGATCGCATAGGTGAAGATGGCCGCCAGGACGGTGAAGACTCCCACCACGTAAAAAGAATGGCGCCAGCCGATAGCACCCATGAGAGCCACCAGGGGCGCGGCCGCGATCAAGGCCCCGATGTTTCCCACTGCCAACAGAACCCCGGAATAGGTGGCCAGCTCGTCCGGTTTGTACCAGTCAGCCAGGACCCGCACCGCGGGCACATAAATGAAGCCCACGCCGAAGCCGACCAGGAACCGGCCAACCGCCAGGGTATCCACACCGGGTGCGGCTCCGAATACAAACCCGCCGATCGCGGCAACGAGAATAAACACGGACATCGTCTTGCGCGATCCCCAGGTGTCGGCTAAGACACCCGCCGGCAGCATGGCCGCCGCATAGGCCCAAAAGTACATGGAGGTCAGAAAGCCCAGAGCTGCCGGTAGGACCCCCAGGTCTCTGATTATCTCCGGCCCCACTACTGCCGGAGCCGCCCGATGGAAATAGGAAACCAGGTAAGCCGCAGAAATAGCGAGGAATATCCATACCCTGTATCTCTGCATGGCGCGCACCAGCTCACTCGTGAATGTCACTTCAACCGCGACTGTTTTTTCCATGGGGTGGTCTCCCTTATTATATCCTTGAGTTATTAGGGCTCTTAGCGCCATGGGTTACCGCCTGAAGGAAACAGGGCCGACGCCTTCCCCGGGAAGGCGTCGGCTTAAGCCCTATTTCCTCTTGAGCATGCCGGTGGCGTCCACCGCCCGCAGTGCCTTCAATTCTCCTTCAGTGGGCTCGGGGGCAACACTCACGGTGGGTGAGATTTTCAGGTCCCATCCGGTGTTGGCTTTGATTTCCTCAATGCTGGAAAAGGGGTAATAAGAATCGAGCATGAATTCCTTGGTTACCGGATCCGGTCGCAAGATCCCCAAAGTGGTGACGATGGCCACCGGTCCGCCACCGACAAAATGGTATTTTGCCCGTGCGTTGCCACCAGTCAGAAATCCGGGGGTCGTGAGATAATCTATCTTCTCCGAAAACCTCTTCTGTTCGTGGGCCATCATAATAACTACCCGTTTACAGCCGCTGGCTATATCATTGGCTCCTCCACTGCCGTTTAAACGTGTTTTGGGAGCGCGGTAGCACGCACACCCCGGTTCCGGCCAGAAACCTGTGGTATTCACGTTGCCGAACCTGTCAATTTGAGCTGCGCCGATGATCCCGAGGTCGCATTTTCCTGACGCCACCAGAAATCCCAAGGCATCGATGGCATTGGTAAAACACGTGGCGTTGGCGGATATTCGGTTATCCTCAATGCCCCACGGCAGTCCTCCTACCGGGGTGGCGCCGTATATACCGCCTTCCGTCATGGACTTGGCATTGGGTGCATGGTAGGCCAGGGCAAAGAATCCGGCCAACATGCTCAGCCCCACTCCGAAGACACAAAGATCACCGTCGCGAATCTCGCGTCCCGTTGCGATGGCCATCATTTCTTGTCTCGTGTACTCCATGGCATTCCTCCATCAGGCAAATTTAGACTCTTTCATCAGGACCTTGATTTCTGTGTCACTCTTGATCCATTTGCGGTAGGGGTCCATCAGATGCGTGGTGGCGTTGTTCATAATTCTGTCAATTTTTTCCTTGCCGATGAGGGCCAGATATTCCTCATGGGTGTGCCAACTGTGGACGTATTTCTGCAGGAATTCCTCTGTCCCCTCTGGGGTACTCAGCATTTTGTTCATGGCAAACATGTGTTCTTGGTCACTGTCGTAGACCCCAACGGAGCACTGGGGCCACGCACCCAACTGCCATGGAATAACCGCCTCAACCAACAGGTCAGGAATTCTCACCAGGTTCGGATATTGGCGCATGCAATCGGTATCAACCAGAAAGTCAGTCTGCAGAATGACCTTGTCTGCCGCCCGCGCCAATTCGAAGCGGCTCCATTCGGTACCCAGAATGATGGCGTTCCCCTCGACATCGGCCATGGTCACGTGGATTGCGGCCAGTTCGGGTTTGGCCACCGGTAAGGCGCCGTAGATTTTTCCCGTAAAGGGATCGATAATCTCGGGAATTTTGCTTTTACAGGGATATTCCTCGGGGTTAAAGGCACTGCGATGCTGAATATCGGTCCCGATGTTTACCGTCGTCGGGACGAATGGCCATCCCAGCGCGGCCCCCAGGAAACGCAGGGGCATGCTCAGGTTTGAATAATCCTCCCAGAGCACGGCCCCGGATTCGCAGGCCCTCCTCACCCCGCTGGCAAATCCATAGACTTCGAGACCCGAGAAACCACCTTCGATCTTGTCGCAGGTCCCGGTGGCGCAGAACAGATTGACTTGCTGGCTGCAGCAATGGGCGAGGTAATGGAGATTTTTGCGGCCCTGTCGCACCATTTCCTTCCCGAAGACGACCGAGTCTGAGCCCACGGGCAGGGCGGCGCCACTGGCATACAACATGCCATCTCGGGTATATCTTGAAACGGCTTCATGAAGTGTAGTGAGTTTGTTCGCCATCTCTACTCCTCCTTTCCTTATCTGGTGGCGTTCTTTTTGGGATTAACGGGTTGTGACTCTAAGCCTAGCCCATTGATAGTCTGATTTGTAGTGCAATTGCAGCCATTAGATTTCCATCCCAATTCTTCCCATAGGCCGGGGGTCTCCCGGCAAACAGCGGGTTGAAATCCCAGCCACTCAGCCAGACTATTAAAAATGCGGGCCTTAAGGTGCGAGGGGTACCGTTTTATCCCGTTATGGGATTCCGCCAGTTGCTTCCGAGGTCCTTCCCGCCGGCAACGGGGAAGCCTGGGAAAATGTTTGAGCACTCCCACCGTTACTCGTTCAGGGGCCAGGCCGCTTACCTTCTGGGCTACTTCCCGGTAGTGGCTGATCGCAACCTCTGGGATTACCGGGTCGATTCTGATTCTGACTCTCCAGCCTGCTTCTTTTAAGCTCCACGCGGCGGCCAACCTCTCATCGGGATGGGGAGTATTCTTTTCAAATAGCTCCCAGGTCTTGACCGCATTCACCGAGAAAGAAATCCATACCTGCGGGGTTGGTTGCATCCCCAGGAGCATTTTTATATTTTTGCTCTTGGTAGTGAGAAAGAGGAATTTATCTCTCTGCCTGCGGAAGTATTCTAGGGCCGGCTGGAGCAACGGCGGGGTAACCGCGAGGCTGTCGGCCAGCTCCCCGGTGGAAAAAACCCCGGTGGGAATTTTCTCCAACTGCCTTTCCACTTCCAGCCATGGATTGGTAAAGATCACAGGGCCTTTGTTGCCCCCCAGGATAAGTCTGAGATAACAATACTGGCAGTTAAAAGGACAGCCATTGGAGAGGATGAGCTGATAAAACTTATTGCACACCAGTCCCGCGGTCCCGTCAAAGCGCCTGATAAAGCCTGATTTTCTCGGTCTTGCCACCACCGCATCTTGAGCATAATTTCGCCCGGCGATGGCTGTTTCATCCCTTGCCGATTCAATCACGGTTCTCAGGGGCAGAGGCTGCTCTAAAATGGCTTCCTCAAGAAAAGGCAGGTGGTGCAGACTGCCCTGCCTCTCCGGGCCCTCGGCCTTTATCCCCAAAAGGCAATCTTCAATCATTGGCAACAAATTTTTCTCCATAAAGGGCTGCGCCCAGGGCGCCCACCAGGTCGGGGTGGTCCGGAATCAGGACGGGTTCCCCCAGGCTTTCTTCCAAAAGAGATTTGATGCAAGGGTTATGGGCCACCCCGCCGGCAAAAAGCACCGGCGGCGTCACCCCTACCCGGCGCAGCATGGCCATCGTGCGGGAGATGATGGATAGGTGCAGCCCCATAGCGATATTGGCCGTACTTTCGCCCCGGGCCATGAGGCTGGTGGCCTCGCTCTCCGCGAAAACGGTGCACATGCTGCTGATCTGAATGCGCCGATCGGCTTGCAACGCGAAGTCGCCGAATTTCTCCAGTGGCATCTGCAGGGCCACAGCCATGAATTCCAGGAACTTCCCGGTGCCCGCGGCGCAGCGGTCGTTCATTTCGAACTTGGTCACCTTGCCGTCCATGGTGAGGGCGATGACCTTGGTGTCCTGGCCGCCGATGTCCAGGATGGTGCGCACTCCGGGAAACAGGCGCCGGGCCCCCAGGGCGTAGGCCTGGATCTCAGTGATGGCGGTGATTTCGGGATGATCCAGGTTTTCCAGGAGGAGTTTCCTGCCGTAGCCGGTGGCCACAATCCTGGCGGCCCGCACCCGGTCCAACAGACTCCGGCATTGGCCCAGGGGATCGAAGGTGGTGGGGAGCAGGTCCCAGTGCACCACCTGGCCGTCCTGGAGCATCACCAACTCAATGGAGCGGGAGCCGATGTCGATGCCCGCCACCAGGGGATGGTTCGCCGTCACCGTTTCTTCACCCATTACAACTCGTGCACCAGTCGCTCCCGGGCTTCGTTCAAAAGCGCACAAGCCCGTTCCAGGATGGTCACCGCCCGGGGCGAGGCGCCGCCTGGTCCGGCAGCATGGTCCAGGGCCACCTGGACATAGGCCAGGGTTTCCGTCATCAGGGCGGTTTTCAGTTCCTTCACCCGGTGGCGCTCCTGAAATCTCGGGTGGAGGTGCAAGGGAATGATTTTTGGGGTCTTGTCAGCCATCATGGCGTTAACCCCCTCAACGCACCATCTCCAGGAAGGCTTCCACCCGGGTCTTGAGCTGCTCCATGTCCTCCATGCTGTAATCCGTTTCGATGCTGAGCATGGGAATGCCTGCCCCTTCCAGGGCCCGGCCCACCTTGAAGGCCTCGATGGCGTAAGGCTGGCAGAAGTTCAGGGCAAAATGGATCACTCCCTTGACTTGGAGGTCCTTCGCCATGGAAACGATGTTTTGGAGCCGCTCCTGGTTAGGGGTGAAACAGGCGCAGTCAATGCGCATATAGCGGTCCACCAGGGAATCCAGCATCTCCTCCAGGGTGTCCCCCGATTCATCCACCAGGTCCCGGATGTTCCTGGTGCCGATGCAGGACTCTTCACCGACGATGACTGCGCCGGAGGATTCCACGATATAGGGCAGCTTCCAGTTGGGCACCGCCATGGGGCAGCCTGACAGCATGAGCCGCGGCGTCCCGGCGGGCACCACGCCTTCCCCGGCTTTAACTCTGTTTTCCAGTTCATCGCACAGCTCCCCGATCTTGCCGGTAAAGCGCACGGGATCGTCATAGAAGCTCACCTGGTTGATGAGCAGCACATCCCGCCCGGAGATGGGGGTGGGGACCGCGGCCCGGAGTTGGTTGAGACGTTGCAATACCCGCCGCCGGCGGTTCACCAGCTTGATGGCCTCCTTGAGGCTGGCCGCGGTGATCTTTTTGCCGGCGACCTCTTCGATTCTCTCTTTAAAGCGCCGCACTTCCGCCTTCCACAACTCCCGGTCGCAGGCCTGCTTCATCTGGGGAATTTCCATGACGTAGACCGGAGCGTAGTCGTTGAAAATTTCGTAAGCTTTTTTCTTGCCGTCGCAGGTGGTCTCCCCCACCACCAGGTCGCAGGACTCGATGAAAGGACAGAGGCGGGTTAGCTTAAAACCTACAAAGGATTTGATCAAGGCGCAGGTGTTCCGGGGCAGGATTTTCTCCGCAGCCTCCTTGCCGATCTCGGCCCCGGCGCACAAGCCCACGTGGACGGCGTCCGCCGCCAGCACCAGCTCTTCCGGCACAAAGACGCAAAAGGTGCCGACAACCTTGCGCCCCTGGGATTTGGCCTCCTGGATCTCCTTGATGCGCAGGCCGTGGACCTCGGAGAGGACAAAATCCAGGTATTCCATGCCCTTGAGGCGGCCTTCCTGGCTCAGGTAGATGTCGCCGTAAAACTTTCCCAGGACCTGCAGCAGCCCCTCATGGGCTGGCAGGTCCAGGTTTAATTTCTCCCACATCTCGTCGTATGGGGTCGGCATAAATCCGGTCTCCTTTGATGGTTGGCGGCGGGCCGGAAGAACTCGTCCAGTTCCGGCCATATATAGTTATGCTGAACTCCGGTAATCACATTGTGGAGCGGGTTGCCTCAGCCCCCTTTCTCCACCGGATAGGCGGCCTCCATCCAGGCCTTGATGCCGCCGGGATAGCGGTAGACGTTCTTATAGCCCAGCTTCACCGCCCACATGGCCCCGTTGTGGCTGCGGGTGCATTTGGTGAAGCCGCAGTAAAACACCAGGGTCAGGTCTTTGTCTGGTCCCAGGACTTGCTCAAACTTGGCCTTGGTGGCCTCGTCCATTTCCTTGACTTCCGGGATGGGGAACTCGAATTGGACCGCGCCGGGGATGTGTTGCTTCTTGTAGCTGGCTTCCAGGGGCATGGTGTCGATGATCAGCATGGGCTTCTTCTGATCGAGCCATTCCTCGAGGGTCGAAGCCGGGATGACCTGATAGCCGCCCCGTGTCACTTCCTGCACCAGATTGACTGCGGTCTTTTCCGTCTCCAATTCCTTGGCCCCGGTGGGAGCTTTGCCGCAGCCGGTGAAACCCCAGAGCAGTGCCAGAGAAAGGATGGCCAGCAACCAGACGTTTTTTTTCAGATCCATATATCTTCTCCTTTAGTTGGTTATTTATGGCGTTTACTCAGGAGGGGCGGGGCGCCGTGGACCCGCCGTACCCAGAAAAGAAAAAAGGTGGCCGCCACCATGACGAGATCCCGCCAGAAGGCCGCCTTGACACTATGGCGGGCCCCGATTTCCTCCAGCAAGAAGCAGCCGCAGTCGATATCCAGGTCCAGCAAGATGGCGTAACCCAGGACCGCCAGAAAGATCAGCAAGAGAGAGGAAATGACGGCCAGACTGCCTCGCACCTGGAGGACCAGGCCCAGGCCCGCCAGTAATTCCAGCGCTGGCAAGGCCAGGGCCACCACAGGCACCAGGGCGTCGGGCAACAGGTCGAATTGGGCCAGGGAGTGGGCAAAGGCCTGAGCCTGGAATAGCTTGGCCACTCCAGCATAGATGAAGATACCCCCGAGGCCGACCCGGAGCACCTGGTAAGCCCAGGGATAGAGACGGTCCCACAGGGGCCGTCTGGCCGGGCATTCCCCGGGATCATGGCCCCCGGGCTTTCTGTCTAAAATTTCCCGTTCCATGGGCGGTCGCGGCCTGATGTCCGGCGGGAAAACGCTGCCGGAAAAATCAGCCGCGGGATGGAATCGGCGGGATGATGGAAAGATCTTCGGTGAGCTAAGGCTTCCGAGCGCCGAACCCCCAAACCCTCTAAGGGGAATGGACTTAGGCGGGAGGCCCTCCCGGGGAACAGTACACCCCGGCTGGCCAGGCTCCCTCAGATAGCGGCGTGCGCAGCGGTAGGCCGGAAAATGATACGAGCGGTGAACCTAATTCAGGGAAGGAGTGGCCCGGGAGCGGACCTTAAACGGCAGGTGTCCGGGTGAACGACCTGTCCCTGCTCCGGCCTCCGGTTATAGAGCCTTACCAAGGCTCCACGGACGCCGATTCTTCAGGATTTTACGGGAGCAAATCTCACCGGCCGATTCACCAGGATCACCTCCTTTTCTAGTTCTCGGTGGAGAATATAGCGATAGGGTACAATTGTCAACAGATTTCTGGTCTGCTTACCGGCTACTTGGTTCTCTTTGCTAAGTTACGTACAGCTACAATAAACACTTAGCAGTGGGGCGCGCAAAATTGCGGATTGGCCCGCTCCACCTTGGCCAGCACCAGGCGCAGCACCCCGTCGCCAAAGCTATCTCCAAGGATGCTTTTAAACTTTGACAAGAAGAAGGTAAGCCTCCCGGTGATCTCCAAACTCCTGCGCCACCAGAACTTGCAGACTACCGAGAGGTATCTTCAGGCTATAGACCCCCGGTTCCGGGACACCATGCGGCTGTTGGAGGGCAATGTTTTATCTCTCCTGGACACACTACTCACCAGCGGCTCAGAACAGCAACCTGCTCACCACCTACTCACCGATGCGCTCGCCGCTGATGCGGGTTTAAATCCTTGAACCGGAAACCATTGATTTTACTGGTGCCGAAGCGGGGATTGACTGAGCAGGTGATAAGTTGCTAAAATAGCTACAAGCCATTTTTCGATTTCGGGGCCAGGGCTGCCTCATAATTTGGGTCAAATATCCGGGGTGGGCACATCTTTCCACACTGTGTCCTTGGCCACCTGCTTGATTTGGACGATTTTTCCGGTTTGGCTGTCCAGGTCAATGAAGCCCACCGGGGTCCTGACGGTGCCGCTGGATAGCAGGCTGCTCCCGGAGATATGCCCCGCCTGGTCGTGATCTATCTCCACCAGGATAACCCGCCGGTAAGAACAGGTGTCGCAGGACATATCAGGCAGGTCCAGCCCTACCGGGCAGTGATGCCGCCGGGCCATCGCCGGGTTGACCCCCTTCATGGCCGCCATAGGCGGTGAGTCCCAGGGGCAAAAAAGCACGAAAAATTTCCTTTACATCCGATCCCAAAACTTCTCCGTCCGAACGCTTCGGTTAATCGAGATGCAATATTACGGAAAAACTATTGAACATGGCCCAGACCGAATCATTTTCTTTGAGAGCAAGGCGGCTGCTGTTTTCGCCGGTCACCAGGGAGCACAGTATCGTCCCGTCTGCAATACGCACGGCGTACTCAGTAGTGATCTGGCCTTTATTGATTCGGTCAATGGTTCCCTTAAACTTATTTTCCGCAGTGCATCTGGGTTCCTCATCGCCTTTTTGCAAGACCACCCAAGGGGCTTTAACTTCGGCTGTGATCAGCATTCCTGGTTTGAGACCAAGCCTGGCCAGGCTGTCATTGGTGATCAGGGCGGTTACTTGATCTCCGCCGATGGTTAATAGTTTCACTTTCGCCTGGATATCTCCCCGTTGGATAGCGCTGATTTTACCGAAAAAAGTGTTACGGGCACTAGTCTTCCGAGAAGCTTCTTTTTCAAGAAAAAATTTGGCCACTTGTTGAATATCATCATCAGAAAACGAAACAAATGAAGCAGTTAAATTGGGCGTAGAATGCCCCAGAATTTTTTGAACGACCGGCAAAGGCATGTTGTTTCGCATCAGTTCCACTGCACGGGATTTCCGAATTGCGTCCGGTCCTCCCAGTTCTTTGGGAAAACCACAAGTTACGGCGCGTTCATAAAACTTGCGGCGGACGTGGCCGGGGTCCACGTTAAACAAACCATCCCGAGATTTCTGGAAAGCGGTATCATCCAGCGCCGCCTGAATCTCTCGAGCCAGCGCTTCCGGTATTTGTACTTCCCGCGCTGGGCGATCAGGGGTAGCATCCGGTTTCCCAAAAACCACCGATTGTCTGTCAAGGTTGATTTCCCGAAGTGGATTAAGAGCCGACACCTCGTTCAACTTGGCGCCGGTATAACGGATCAACAAAAAAATTAGCAAGATGCGCTTACGGGATAATCGCACATCCGACCTGGGCGTGCCCTGGGCCCACTCGCGGAATGCCTCTTCCAGCTGGTTGAGCTGAACCGGGTCCAGATACCGGCTCCCCTTTGGTACGGAAACGATGCGCGCGTGACTGGTGCGCTCCTGCATCGACAAAGTCTGACCTTCCAATCTCTTCGGCTCCATATCGTATTTTTTTCCATCCATAATCACCTCTCAAGGGTCTGCTTCTCACCTCATCCGGTACCATTTTTTCCTGTAATTTTAAGATATTTTGTAATTTTGGCAAGCCGACCAAAATCTTCTTGACACCTCTTTGAACTCATTGATAAAATTGACATGAATTATATATTATTCGTGTCTCTTTGTCCAATAAAAATTTTCCGGGCCGGGGCGGCCTTATCGGGTTAACACTGCAGCGTTGATTGTTAAGAAACCGCTTAAAGCCTGGAACCATTGTCCACTGCGGAGCACTTAGGAATGGAAGAAGTTGTCTTGATGAAGGTGCCAAAGCCGGCTACGACGGATGAAGTGCCCCGGGTAAAACTCTGGCATATCGCCCGCACCTTTCTGTGTATCGGACTGACGTCTTTCAGCCTTGCAGCCCTGGGAGAGGCCAAGAACTGGATGACTAAAAAGAGGCGGTGGTTCAGCGACGAGGAATACCTGCAGGGCCTGGGACTGGCTCAATTGATGCCGGGTGCGCCTACGGTCAACCTTTTTTGTTATCTGGGTTTCCGGCTGCGAGGCTTGCCGGGGGCGGCGGCAGCCACGGTTTGTTTTTTGATCCCCTGCTTTCTGCTCATGCTGCTGCTTTCCCACCTTTACTTGAAATATGGCGATATGCCTGTAATTTCCGGCCTTTTCCGCGGCCTGGGAGCCCTGGTCGTCGGCCTGGTTTTTAATACCATCCTCAACCTCTGGAGATCCGGGGTCAAGACTATCTTCAACTGGATGATGGCGATCATCGGCTTTGCCATGGTCTTCTGGTTCAAGATGGGGGTGATCAAAATACTGCTCATCGCCGGAGGCGCCAGCCTGATGATGGTTTTGCTGAATCACCGCCTTCCAGGGTTGACCCGCTGGACGGGCAGTTGGAGCGGTCTCTGGAGAAAGAGCGCTAAGCTCTCAGACACCCCCGGCAGCGGCGGGGGCAAACAGACCGCGGCAGGGGTTGCCGCTGGTAAATCCAACTCACAGCAGCCCAGTCCAAGCAAGATCAGGAGGTTGTGGAAGACAAAAAGCAGGCAAGCTGCCGGCGTTGTTGATACCGAATATATCTCCGTCTGCAGCCAAATGCCCTTGCCCCTGCATTGGCGCAAGATCACAATGCTCGTCATCTGGTTATCTTTATTCCTTGCCGCCGACCTATTTTTAATCAGTCTCAAGCCGGAGTTGATGCAGATGGGCAGCAGATTCCTGGGGATCGGCGCCCTGGTCTTCGGTAGCGGTTACGCCATGCTTCCCTTCATCCAGGACACCGTGGTCAATCAGTTCAACTGGCTTACCAATCAGCAGTTTGCCGTCGCCCTGGCTCTGAGTCTGATCACCCCTGGCCCCGTGACCATCATCGGCACGTTTATCGGTTACAAGGTGGCCGGTGTTGTTGGCGCCTTGGTGGGAATGGTGAATATGTACTTCCCTGCCTGGGCTATGACCACCATAGTGGCCGCCCCTTATGCCAAAGCCGGCCAGGTTGGTTACGTGAAGCAGGTGATCGGGGGCATCGTGGCCGCCTTCATCGGCACTCTCGTGGTTGTGCTGATTAAACTGGCCGGGGGAACCCTGGTCGATATCCCTGCTATTTCCATGGCCGCTGCAGCCTTTGTGGTGCAACGCTTCATAAAGATAGACACCGTTTGGATTGTTTTAGGGGGCGCGCTGGTGTCGCTGCTGGCGTTCCGATGATTTGTAGCCGGAAGCGAACCTAGTCTGATACGATGTGCACTTCAGACCTGAGGAGAGCGATATGGATTCTCAAGTATGCCCGATGGAGAGAATGGAGAGGTTGCTGGTGGCTACGGACTGGTCCGAATCCAGCCGGAGCGCGGTGGAAGAAGCTATCCAGCTTGCCAAGGCATGTTCCAGTAAATTGATCGCCATGACGACGGTATTAACCAACATCGAAAATGTCACGCCTTGGGTTATCGAACGGGCGGAAAAAGAGATGCAGGAGAAGCTTGAATCCATCAGGGGGATGGCCTCGGAGCAAGGCATTGACTGCGAGACTTACGTTTATCGGGGTGAAGATCCCTATATGGACATTGTCAACGCGGCAGTTATGGAACATGTCGATATGATTGTGATGGGCACCCACGGCAGGAGGGGAATCAAGAAGCTCATCATGGGTAGCGTTACCGGGAATGTCATAGGGCATGCGCACTGCAATGTCTTGGTCGTTCCTCCGGATGCAAAGACTGACTACAGGAGCATCCTCATTGCCACAGACGGCTCCATTCAAAGTACTGCAGCCGCTTCCGAAGCAGTCGCCATTGCCAAGAGATATGGAAGTTCGCTGATCATCGTCTCCGTTGCTCCTTCAGCCGCAGAAGTTTCATTTGCGGGAGAGAATTTAAAGCAGGTCATGGAGCTTGCGGAAAAAGAGGGCCTGAAAAAAGAAGGAATGGCCTTACCGGGCAAGCCGCATGAAGTCATCCTGGAGATTGCAAAACAGAAGCATGTAGGCTTAATAGTCATCGGCAGTCATGGGAAAACGAGCCTTATGAGCTGTTTAATGGGCAGCGTGACCGAACGGGTCATTAGCCTGACTGAATCCGCTGTTCTGATCGTTAAAGCTTCATAACTTCAAAGGAAGCCCGGGCCTGGCCCTGGCCGCGCTCTTCGGCGTCGGCGGCTTCTGCGGCATTTATATCGGGGTCAGGTTGCAGAAGTTCATCACGGCAAATATCATCCGCATTGGCCTGGCCTGCGGGAGATCCGGCTGCACGATATTCGCCACACCTTTGGCAGCCTGCTCCTAAGCGATGGGGCCAGCCCGGTCTATGTCAAGGAGCAGTTGGGCCACACCAGCATACAGATGACCGTAGATATTTACGGCCACCTCATTCCGTCCAGCAATCGGGAGATGGTGAACCGGCTCGATTCGCAACCATCGGCAACCTATCCGCAACCCGCCCAAATAGAAAAGGCGTAATCTGTTAAGATTACGCCTTTTTCATATCAACTGGTGCCGAAGCGGGGATTTGAACCCCGACGGGGAAACCCCCACTGGACCCTGAACCCAGCGCGTCTACCAGTTCCGCCACTTCGGCCTGATGCCAGGCTCCTGCCTGGCGTTTTTCGAATAATTAATTTATTATAGACTATTAGGCTTGTCAAGGTGGCCCACTCTACCTTAGTTCCCCTCCCCGGAGGAATAGTGGCTGTTTAGCTCTTCGGGGGGAAATTCTGGAAGACGACGGCGGGCAGGGAGCTCAGGGAGATTGCTTCGGGCAAATTATGGCCCCGGGAGAGCGTTTGGGGGCGGTTCGTTTGGCGGCTAGGCAAAAGGCCGGATTTTCAACCAAAACTGACAACTTCAGGGATGCGTTCCGGCAAACCTGAAACGAAACCCAGGGCAGAGGAGGCAGGGGTGAGGGTCATTGAGGATCTCCCTCCGGGGGAATCGCCCTTTGGGCTTACGGTGATCACCATCGGCAATTTCGACGGGGTCCATCTGGGACACCAGGCCATCCTGGGCCGGGTTTGCCAGCGGGCTCGGGAATTGGGGGGCCAGGCGGTGGCCGTCACCTTCGATCCCCATCCCCTGAAGCTGCTGCGGCCGGAGATGGATCTGCCGCTGCTCACCACTCCGGCGCAGAAACTGGAACTCCTTAAGGGCTGCGGACTGGACGCGGTGGTGGTCCTGCCCTTTACCCGGGAATTTGCCGCCCTGTCGGCCCGGGATTTTGTTAGCGGGTATTTCTGTGAGCGGCTGCGGGTGCGGGAAGTGGTGATCGGCCACGACTACTGCTTCGGGCGACACCGGGAAGGCAATGTCGACCTCCTCAGAGAGATGGGCCAGGTCTGCGGGTTCACGGTCCAGGTGGTGTGGGCCGTGGAGAGTGACGAGGCGGTGGTGAGCAGCTCATTGATCCGGGCTCTGCTGCGCCTGGGGAAAGTGGAGGAGGCCCGCCACCTCCTGGGACGTCCATACGGGGTGGAGGGCCAGGTGGTCCGGGGCAAAGGCTGGGGGGGCAAACTCCTGGGAGTGCCCACCGCCAATATCCGCCCGCTGAACGAACTGCTGCCCGCTTCGGGCATCTACGCGGTTTGGGTGCGGCGGGGGGCGGAAATCCTGCCCGGGGTGGCCAACATCGGCACCTGCCCCACCTTCGACGGCTGCGAATTCTCCCTGGAAGTGCACCTGTTGGAATTCGACGGCGATCTGTACGGCGAGGACCTGGGGGTGGATTTCGTGGCCCGCCTGCGGGAAGAGCGGCGCTTCCCCTCGGTTGAGGCCCTGGCCGCCCAGATCCATGCCGATATAGCCGCAGCCCGGCAATTTCTGTAAATTACCAGTAGTGTCCGGCAACAAAATGGCGCGAGGAAACTTATACTTAGTCGCACGGCCTGGGTGAAGCCGGGGGAGCCGGCGTCGTATCGAATCATAGAAATCAAGTTTCGCACCAAGTATTAAGGGGAGCGGATAAAGAGATTAAATTACCCCTCACCCGGTGTCGTCCCCCATTAAGGGAGAGGGGATAAAGATGGAACCCCTTCCATGCTTCCGTTAATAACTGACTACACAGGCCAGAGGCCCAGGCTACCAAGTCCAGGTAGTTTAGGCGTCCTGCCTGTGTATTAAATTCAGGGGTGCGAAACTTGAGATGGAAGAGCGGCTCGGGCGATTATATCCTGGAGCCCTATCTGGATTACTGCACCAAGTGCAGCCGAAATTTCTGCAGCTTCCCCGCCGGGTACCTCGACGGCCTTGGCGGCGGCTGGGTCTGAGACCTGGAAATTACGGCGGCCGCAGAGGCTGCTACCGCTGCCTCTACCAGAGACACGCTTGACTTCTGCCAGCAAATTTAATAAAAATAAAAATTGAGCGGGCATAGCTCAGCTGGTAGAGTACAAGCTTCCCAAGCTTGGTGTCGCGGGTTCGAATCCCGTTGCCCGCTCCAGCCCGGGGGCGAGCAGGCGTTAAGGGGCCTGATCGTTTAGCCGGGGGACCCGCTTCCCCCATCGAGGTGGACGGCCAAAAGGGGCAGGATGGCCGGCTTACTTTGAGGGCGGAGTTGAGTAGTTGCTCTGGGGCGCCCCGAGATTAAACAACGTCTTGGAATTTCCCGGAAGTGGGCTACAAGCCCACTTTTTTTGTGACGGCAGTTGGCAAGAGAAGGTGGTAAATGGGACCATTCACGCCAGGTGAATATTTCTGGCTCATCGGACTGGGGGTGGCGGTGGGGCTTTTCGGCACCCTCATCGGCGCCGGGGGGGGCTTTGCGTTGATGCCGATACTCCTGCTGGTGTATCCCCAGGCAACCCCTGACGAACTTACGGCCATTTCCCTGGCGGTGGTTTTTTTCAACGCCCTGGCCGGCTCCGAAGCCTATGCCTTTATGGGGCGGATAGACTATAAGTCGGGCCTGATTTTCGCCGCGGCCACTATCCCCGGGGCGGTTATCGGGGCGCTTAACACCTCCATAGTGCCCCGGCACCTGTTCAACGGCATCTTCGGGATACTTTTAATGGCCGTGGCTATATTTCTAGTCCTGCGCCCCGAAATCAAACCCCGCTCCGAGCTGCACGTACACCGCGGCCATACCTGGCGCGTGGTGACCACAGCCGACGGAGAGAGGCATTATTACAATTTCAATCTCTACGTGGGCATAGGGATCAGCTTTGTGGTAGGCTACCTCTCCAGTTTTCTGGGGATCGGCGGCGGCATCATTCACGTGCCGGTCCTGATTTACTTCTTAGATTTTCCGGTGCACATCGCCACGGCAACGTCCCATTTCGTTCTGGCCATCATGGCCTTGACCGGCACGGCGGTGCACCTCTGGCATGGTTCGTTTCATACGGGAGTAATAAGGCATACCCTGTGCCTGGGCATTGGGGTTTTACTGGGGGCGCCCATTGGGGCGCAACTATCCAATCGCATACAGGGACCCTGGATCATCCGCAGCCTGGCGCTGGCCTTGGGGCTGGTGGGAATACGCATTTCGATCATGTTCTTCGAACATTAGAGTCAGAAAACCCGAAAATCTAGGTGAATGGCCATAAGTGATGTAATTTGTTATAGTAATGAAAGATGCAAACTAAGGAAGAGATTATTACCCGGGTGAAGGAGCTGGTAGAGCCGCTCCTGGAGGCCCAGGGAGTGGAGCTGGTGGACCTGGTATACGCCCGGCCGCGCCGGAGCCGGGCCACCCTGCGCCTGTTTCTGGACCAGCCCGGCGGCATCTCGCTTGAGGTCTTGACCCGGATCAGCCGGGTGGTAGGAGAACTGCTGGACGTTCACGACTCTATTCCCGGATCCTACCATCTGGAAGTCTCTTCCCCGGGGCTGACCCGGCCGTTGCGAAGGCCGGAGGATTACCAGCGCTACTGCGGGCGGCTGGTGCGTCTCACTACCCACACTCTCTGGGAAGGCCGTCAGGTGCACCGGGGCATCCTCCTGGGCCTGGAGGGGGAGACGGTTTGCCTGCGGATGGGGGAGGAGACCTGCCGCATCCCCTTGCAGGAAATCGCCCGGGCCCGGCTGGAGCTGGATCTAAAAAATCACCGCAAGGAGGGCTAGCACCTCAAATGAACCTGGAATTAAAACGGATCATCGATCAAGTCAGCCGCGATAAAGGCATCGACAAAGAGGTGCTGATCAGCGCTATCAAGGATGCCATTCGTTCCGCGGCCAAGAAGAAGTTCGGGCCCCGCTTGGAGATTGAGGTGGAATACAATGATGACACCGGAATGATCGAGGTCTTTCAATACAAAGAAGTGGTGATCGAGGTGGAGGACCCCAGCCAGGAGATTTCTATGGCCGAGGGCCGGGAATTGGACCCGGAATGCGAAGTGGGGGACAGCCTGGGGATCAAGATGGACGCCTCGGCCTTCGGGCGCATCGCCGCCCAGTCGGCGAAACAGGTGATCATGCAACGCATGAAGGACGCGGAGCGGGACCTGGTTTTTGAGGATTTCAAAGACCGCAAGGGCGAGATCGTCAACGGCATCGTCCAGCGGGTAGACCCCGAGGGGATCATCGTCAACCTGGGGCGCACCGAGGCCCTGTTGCCCCCATCGGAGCAAGTGCCTCGGGAGGTGTACCACAAAGGAGAGCGCATTCGAACCTTTCTCCTGGACGTCAAGCGGCAGACCCGGGGGCCCCAGGTCATCCTTTCCCGTACCCACCCGCAATTCCTGATAGCCCTCTTCGAGGCCGAGGTCCCGGAGATTTCCGAAGGGATCGTCCAGGTGTTGGGCTGCGCCCGGGAACCGGGAAGCCGTGCCAAGTTCGCGGTGGCCTCCCGGGAATCCGACGTGGACCCGGTGGGGGCCTGTGTGGGCATGCGCGGTTCCCGAGTGCAAAGCATCGTCCAGGAGCTCCGGGGCGAGAAGATCGACATCATTCCCTGGCATCCGGATGCGGCCAAGTTCGCCACCAATGCCTTGTCCCCGGCTCAGGTGAGTCGCATCATCCTGAACCAGGTCTCCCAGTCCATGGAGGTCATCGTCCCGGACGACCAGTTGTCCCTGGCCATTGGCAAGCGGGGTCAGAATGTACGACTGGCTTCCCGACTGGTGGGCTGGAAGATCGACGTCAAGAGCGAGTCCAAGTACTCAAGGTCTTTGAAGGAAGGCTATCTCTCCTTGCTGCGGATTCCCGGGGTGGGGGAGATCACCGCCAATCTGTTGCATGAGGGCGGCTATAACTCGGCCAGGGAAGTGGCGGAAACGAGTTTGGAAGAATTAATTCAGGCCACCGGCCTGAGCGAGAAAAAAGCGGGGGCCCTGATTGCCTCAGCTCAGGAAATGATACGAGGCGCGGCGGAGGAGGAGACCGGCGAGGAGGCCGCTCCCCAGGAAATCCAGGAAGGATAAAGGTTGATCTGAAGCGTTGGCAACGAAACCAGTTTTGGGGGTATGGTTAGTATATGGCGAAGACCAGGATTGCCAATTTGGCCAAGGAACTAAAAATAGACGTCAAGGAGCTGATCCAGCGCCTGAAAGACGATTTGGGACTGCAGGAGCATTTCACCTATCTCAGTTCTTTGGATGAGGCGACGGTGTCTCGGGCGCGGCAAAGCCTCAGCGCCGCCGCCACGCAGATGGAAGAACTGCGGGTTGGGGAAAATGTCAAGCGCCGCCGCCGGGTGGCCTCGGCGCCGCTGACTTCGCCGGCCCCGGAGCCAGAGCCGCAGGTCGAAGCGCCGCCGGCCCCTCCTCCCAGGGAGGAGGTCAAGCCGCGTAAGGCCAAAGAAATGGCCCGAATCGTGGCCTTACCCCACAAAGAAAAGGGCTCGGAGAAAGGTGCGCCACCTTCTGAGGAAGTCGAGCCCGCCGCGGTGGCCGCGGCCGCGGCGCCCAGGGGTCCGAGCCAGGCCTCGTTGGCCGACTCCGGAACCGCCCTGAAGCGCCAGCGCGGCAAAGCCAGGAAGAAGGAGGTTCCCGCCCGGATTATCAGCCTGCCCAGCGAAAAACCGGCGCCGCCTTCGCCGCTGCCCTCCAAAGAGGGTCCCGGGGATGGGGTTCGGCCGCGGACCTCCGCGGGCAGGTCCAGCCCTGGGGCGGCTAAACCGGGTACCGGCATTACCCAGCCGCTGCCCGGCGCTCTCAAGCCCGGGTTGCCGGAAGAGAAGAAAGAAATCAAGGGTAAGAGGAAGAGCAGACGCCCGGAAACTCCTGAAGCCATGCGGGCCAAGCCGCTGAAGAAGCGCGAAGTGCGGGAACGGGCGGACCTCTACAACATCGCCGAAGGCGAAGTCCGCGGGCCCCGGCGCAGAGGCCTGAAAAAGGCCATCAAGAAGATAAGCAAGGGCGAACTCACCGTGCCTAAAGCCATCAAGCGCCGCATCAAGGTGGGGGAATCCATCACCGTGGGCGAACTGGCCAAGCGCATGGGCATCAAGAGCAGCGAAATCATCAAGCAGCTTCTGCAGATGGGGGTGATGGCCTCCCTCAACTATGCCATCGACTTCGAATCCGCAGTGATCGTGGCTAGCGAATTCGGTTATGAAGTGGAACATGCCACCATGCAGGAAGAGGACCTGCTGGCCCTGGCGCCGCGCAAGGAAGGGACGAGCAGGCCGCGGCCGCCGGTGGTCACCATCATGGGCCACGTGGACCACGGTAAGACCTCTCTGTTGGATGTCATCCGGCAGACCCGGGTCACCGAAGCGGAAGCCGGAGGTATCACCCAGCACATCGGCGCCTACCATGTGAAGCTCCCCGGGAGCCAGGGCGAGGTGGTCTTCCTGGACACCCCGGGCCACGAGGCCTTCACCGCCATGCGGGCCCGGGGTGCCAAGGTCACCGACCTGGTGGTCCTGGTGGTGGCCGCGGACGACGGCGTCATGGAACAGACCGTGGAGGCCATCAACCACGCCAAGGCCGCAGGAGTGCCATTAGTGGTGGCGGTCAACAAGATTGACAAAGCCAACGCCAACCCCGAGCGGGTCAAACGGGAGTTGGGGAACTATGGGGTGGTTTCCGAGGAATGGGGCGGCGATGTCCTGTTTGCCGAGGTATCCGCCAAGAAAGGTATCGGCATCCAGGAGTTGCTGGAGAAAATTCTACTGCAAGCGGAAATCCTGGACCTTACCGCCTCTCCAGAGGCGCCGGCTTCCGGCCGCATCATCGAATCCCGGCTGGACAAAGGCCGGGGCCCGGTGGGCACCGTCCTGGTGCAGCAAGGCAGCCTGAAGGTGGGCGACTACTTTGTCTGCGGTTCCCAGTACGGCCGGGTGCGGGCCATATTTGACGACCGGGGCCACAAGCTGGATGAGGTTACTCCAGGACTGCCGGTAGAGGTTCAGGGATTCAATGGCATCGCCGAGGCCGGGGACGAGTTCATGGTCCTGGAGGATGAGCGCCGGGCCAAGCAGATCGCCATGATGCGCCAGCAGAAACAGCGGGAGGCCACCTTGGCCCGCATCAGCCGCGTGACCCTGGAGAAGCTCTACCAACAGGTGAAGGAAGGGGCGGTCAAGGAGCTAAAGATGGTGCTCAAGGCCGATGTCCACGGCTCCATCGAAGCCCTGGCCAAGGCCCTCTCGGAGCTGGGCTCCAGGGAGATCAAGGTTAACCTGATCCACGCCGGCATGGGGGAGATCACCGAAAGCGACATTATGTTGGCTTCCGCCTCCGATGCCATCGTGGTGGGCTTCAACGTCCGGGCCAACCCCAAGGCGATCTCCCTGGCGGAGGCGGAACAGGTGGACGTGCGCTACTATGAAGTCATTTACAACCTGCTGCAGGATATTCACGACGCCCTGGAGGGCCTGCTGGAGCCCGTGGTCGAAGAAAAGGTCCTGGGCCGGGCCGAAGTGCGCCAGGTCTTTAGCGTCAGTAAGATCGGCACCGTGGCCGGCTGCATGATCCTGGAGGGTACGGTGGAACGCAACGCCCTGGCCCGGGTGCTGCGGGACCGCAAGCCGCTCTCCGAAGGCGGTCGGATCAATTCCTTGAAGCGCTTTAAGGAAGACGTGAAGGAGGTCCAGGCTGGCTATGAATGCGGCATCGGTATCGACCGCTTTAGCGACTTTAAGGTGGGAGACCTTATTGAGGCCTATGTCCAGGAGAAAGTGAAGGCCATCCTGGAAAACCTGCCCAACCGCGGGCAGAGCGCGGAATAGGGTAGGGGATCCGGCCTTACCGGTTCAGGGAGGTGAGACATGATCGTCGCCGCGGCCTGCCTAACCTTGATCATCCCGGAGAACGACTCCTTAAAGGGAAAGCGCAAGGTGGTGAGGAGCCTCATCGAAAAGGCCAGGCACAAGTTTGACGCGGCCATGGCAGAAGTGGGAGACAACGACCTGTGGCGCAGGGCCCAGGTCGGGGTGGCCCTGGTAGGCAACGATCCCCAATTGCTGGAGACCCGGATGCAGCAGATTATGAAATTCATTGAGAACCAGTACGTAGTGGAGATCATCGATAGCCAGATGGAACTCTGCTACCTGAAGGATGAGTGAGCGATGCCGCCGCGCCTGGTTAGCGGCCGTTCCCGGCGGGCGGCGGAACTGCTTCGGGAGCGCCTGGCCCTGATTATGCTCCACAAGTGCGCCGATCCCCGGCTTCGGGAACTCACCCTGACCCGGGTGGAGATGAGCTCGGATTTGAAGCAGGCCCGGGTCTTTTACGCGGCCCGCCCCGAGGCCGACCCCAGGCAGTTGCGCCGGGCCCTGGACCGGGCCCTGGGGTTCATCAAGCAGGAAGTGGCCCGGGAGAACCTCTTCCGCCTGCTGCCGGAAATCGGTTTTTTGCCGGATACGGGTCCGGATCAGGAGGCCCGGCTGGAGGAGTTGTTTCGGGAAGCGGGAATTTCCTCATATTCCAAGGAACCAGCGAAGCAATAGATGGACTTAAAGGAATTTTTGGAGCAATTATTCGGGTGTAAGGTTGATTTAGTCACGAAAGATGCCCTTAAACCTCGGTTGCGGGAACCGGTATTAAAAGAAACGATTATTGAAGGCTTTTGTAGTGATCCAAGGACTATTGATGCAGTAAACCGTAATTTATGAATAATCGGAGAAGCTGCGAATAGAATTCCTGAGGACATTAAAAATAATTATTCTGGTATTGAATGGTCGAGAATTATTGGGTTGCGCAACATTCTTATTCATGATTACAGCAATGTCGATCTTGAAATTATTTGGGACATTATTCAAAATAAATTATTCATGTTCGAGAGACAAGTAAAGGAAATTCTCAAAGGGTAAGATTTTTATATGATCTCCGGCATCCTGCTCATCGATAAACCCGAAGGGATCACCTCCTTCGAGGTGGTGCGCCGGACGCGACGGGCCTTGAAGCTGCGGAAGATCGGCCATCTGGGTACCCTGGACCCCTTCGCCACCGGGCTTTTGCCTCTGTGTCTGGGGGAGGCCACCAAGCTGGCGCCCTATTTGCTGCCGGGGTCCAAGAGCTACCGGGCCACCTTGAGGTTGGGGGAGGCCACCGACACCCAAGACCTCACCGGCCGGGTGCTGTCCCATACGGAGACGCTGCCGGAGCCGGAGGAGGTGCGCCGGCTGGCCGCCACCATGGTGGGCGAGATTTGCCAGGTGCCCCCCATGCACTCGGCCCTGCACTATAAAGGGGAGCGCCTCTACCGTCTGGCCCGGCGGGGACAGATGGTGGAGTTGCCGCCCCGGGCGGTGACTATCTATCGCCTGGAGGTGGAGAAGGTGGAGATGCCGCGGGTCACCTTTACGGTACAGTGCTCCCAGGGGACCTACATTCGCACCCTGGCCGCCGATCTGGGGGCCGCCCTGGGTTGCGGCGCCCATCTGGAAGTCTTGCGGCGCTTGCAGGTGGGGGCTTTTCGGGTGGAAGAGGCCCTGGAGCTGGCCACTCTGGAAGAGGCCGCCGGCGGGCGAGACGCCCGCCCCACACTGGCGGAGGCGCTTTTAGCGCGGATTATTCCTTTGAGCAATTGTCTACCGGGAGTCAGGCAGGTGACCGTCAGTCTCGGGGAGGCCGCCAAATTGCGCCAGGGGCAGGAGATCATCCCGCCGCCAGAAAATTGGCCCCCTGGGGAGTTGGTGCAAATCCTGGCCGCCGGCCAGTTACTGGCGTTGGCCAGGGTCCGGCTCCGTGGCGCCGGGGTGGTATTGGCGCCCATTCGGGTGTTTGGCGTCAGCCCGGATTCAGCAGCCAGGGATCAGGACCCAGAAAGGACCTGTGTCGCTGGGACCGTGGCAGACGAGAGGAAAAATTTATAAGATGCCAACCTTGCAGCTTGGCGCTGCTGGGAAAACCCATCAGGTAATTAAGGCCGCCATAGGCATTTTGGGTTGTTTTAAGGGACTCAGGTTGAGGAATCATCCTGCAATCCTTGTCTGAGCGCTGACTGCTGAAGACTGACCGCTAAAAAAGGAGGAAGACGTGGGCTTAACAACCGAACTGAAGCAGGAGATCATTGACCGCTATCGGCTGCACAACTCCGATACTGGCTCTCCGGAGGTGCAGGTAGCCATCCTGAGCGAGAGGATCACTTACCTGACGGACCATTTCAAGACGCACGCCAAGGACCATCACTCCCGTCGAGGTTTGATCAAGCTGGTGGGCCAGCGCCGGCGGCTCCTGAACTACTTGAAAGATAAGGATATCGAACGTTACCGGACCCTGATTGAGCAATTGGGGCTGAGAAAATAGGAGGCTCATCTGACGGCTATGCCCAAAATATTTAAGGTGGAAATTGGAGGTCGTGACCTCAGCTTCGAAACGGGCCGCCTGGCCCAACAGGCCAGTGGCTCCGTTTTGGTTAGATATGGGGAGAGCACGGTCCTGGTCGCGGCGGTCATCTCGGAAGATACGCGCGAGGGCATCGACTTTTTGCCCCTGACCGTGGATTACATGGAGAAGGCCTATGCCGCCGGGCGGGTTCCCGGGGGCTTCTTCCGGCGCGAGATCGGCCGCCCCAGCGAAAAGGAGACTCTCACTTCCCGATTCATAGACCGGCCCTTGCGGCCCTTGTTTCCCAAGGGGTTGAAAAATGAGATCCAGATCATTGCTACGGTGTTGTCCGGCGATCTGGAGATCGACCCGGACATCGTCGCCCTGAACGGGGCGGCGGCAGCCCTGGAAATCTCGGACATCCCCTTCCAGGGCCCGGTGGCCGCGGTGCGGGTGGGGAAGATCGAGGGCCAACTGGTGGTCAACCCCACCAACTCGCAACTGAAGGAAAGCACTCTCAACCTCATCGTGGCAGGGGCGCCCCAAGGATTGGTGATGGTGGAAGCCGGAGCCCGGATGATCTCGGAAGATGAGGTGTTGGAAGCCCTGTTTTACGCCCAGGAGCAGCTTAAGCCCATCCTGGAGCTGATTAGCCGGATGCGCCAGGAAATCGGCCTGAGCAAGCGGCTCCCCCCGGAAGCCCCGGATTTTGGGGACCTGGCGGAAAGAGTAGCGGCTCAGGCCCGGGACCGTATCCTGGAGGCGGTACAGCCGCATGAGAAGAAAGCCCGCAACCAAGGCCTGGCGCAAGCCTATAAAGAGGTATTGGGCGAGCTGGGAGAGGAGGCCCACGGAAAAGAAAAGCTGGTGGCCAATCTCTTCAAGGAGACCCAGAAGCGAGTGATGCGGCAGCTGGTGCTGGACCGGCAGCGGCGCATCGATGGCCGCAGCTTCAGCCAGGTCCGGGAGATCAGCGGAGAAGTCGCCATGTTGAGCCGCACCCACGGCTCGGCCATCTTCACCCGGGGGGAGACCCAGGCCCTGGTGGTGACCACCCTGGGCACCCCCTCCGATGAGCAGAAGATCGAGACCCTGGTGGGGGAAACCTTCAAATCCTTCATGCTGCACTATAATTTTCCGCCCTATTCGGTGGGAGAGACCCGGCCACTGCGGGGCCCGGGACGCCGGGAAATCGGCCACGGCGCCCTGGCGGAGCGGGCCATCTCGCAGGTATTACCGTCGGCGGAAGAGTTCCCTTATACCATCCGCATCGTCTCCGAGATCCTCTCCTCTAACGGCTCCTCCTCCATGGCCACGGTCTGCGGCGCCTCCATGTCCCTGATGGACGCCGGAGTACCTATCAAAAGCGCGGTGGCCGGGGTGGCCATGGGCCTCATCAAGGAAGAGGACCGGGTAGCGGTGCTCTCGGACATCCTGGGGGATGAGGACGCCCTGGGAGACATGGACTTCAAGGTGGCCGGCACCACCGCCGGCATTACCGCCTTGCAGATGGACATCAAGATGACCGGCCTCACCCGGGAGATCATGGGCCAGGCCCTGACCCAGGCCCGGGAGGCCCGGCTGCATATTCTGGGAGAAATGAACAAGATCATTGACGCCCCCTCTCCCGAACTCAAGGAACATGCTCCCAAGATCATCGTCATCACCATCAACCCCGACAAGATCCGGGATGTCATCGGTCCCGGCGGCAAGATGATAAAACAGATCGTGGCGACCACCGGGGTGAAGATCGACGTCGAAGACGATGGCCGCATTCACATCTCCTCGCCGGACCAGAAGGCTGCCGACGAAGCCATCCGCATCATCAAGGAGATCACCGCCGAGGCGGAGATCGGCCAGGTCTATCACGGCACGGTGAAGAAGATTATGGACTTCGGCGCCTTTGTAGAGATCATCCCAGGCACTGACGGTCTGGTGCATATCTCGGAGCTGGCCCATGAGCGGGTAAAGGCCGTCACCGACGTGCTCAGGGAAGGCGACGAGTTGGATGTAAAGGTCCTGGACATCGACCGCCAGGGGAAGATTCGCCTGTCCCGCAAGGTCCTGCTGCCGGTGCCGGAGGGCCTGCCGCCGCAGCCGGCGAGGGATAGGGGACGCGGCTATGTACCGAAAAAGCGTTCTGACTAACGGCCTGAGGGTAGTTTCTGAGGAATTGCCCCACTTCCATTCGGTGGCCGTGGGGGTTTGGCTCAACATGGGCTCCAGGGACGAGACTCGGGAAGAGAACGGTCTCAGCCATTTTTTGGAGCACATGGCCTTCAAAGGCACCCCCAGGCGCACCGTCTTGGAGATCGCCCGGGAGATCGACCAGATCGGCGGCTCCTGCAACGCCTTCACCAGCAAGGAGCAAACCTGCTTTCATGGCAGGGTGTTGGCGGAGCATCTGGACCGGCTGGTTGACCTGATGGGCGACCTGTTCTTAAACCCTCTTTACTCCTCCCAGGACCTGGAGCGGGAGCGCCAGGTCATTCTGGAGGAGATCTGCGCCCAGGACGACAACCCGGAAGACCAGGTGCAGATTGCCTTCAGCCGCCATTTCTGGGGGGATACCCCCCTGGGCCGGCCGATCCTGGGGGAGGCCGGGCACATCGCGGGGGTGAACCGGGAAGATCTGCTGGCCTACCGGCAGGCCAGTTATCGCCCGGAGGAGACGGTAGTGGCCGCCGCGGGCCGGGTGCGGCACCAGGACCTGGAAAATCTGGTGGGCCGCCATTTCCAGGATTTTGCCAATGGCCGCCCTCCCCGGGATCGCCCTGCGGCCAGCTACCATCCCGGAATCAATGCCGTACCCCGGGACCTGGAGCAGGTCTATCTCTGCCTCGGCACCCGGGGCCTGGCCGCCAGCGACTCCCGCCGCTTTGGCGCCACCATGCTCCAGTTAATCCTGGGGGGCAATATGAGTTCCCGCCTCTTCCAGGTGATCCGGGAGCAGTTAGGCCTGGCTTATTCCGTTTTCTCGTTTATCAGCTTCTTCCGCGACACCGGCCTGCTGGGCATCTCGGCGGGGGTTAGCCCAATGAAGCTGGAGGCCCTGCTGGCCTCGATCAGCCCCGAATTAAAGAGGCTAAAAAACCAGGCGGTCCCGGCGGCGGAACTGCAGGCGGCCCGGGAATACCTGCGGGGGTCCATCTATCTGAGCGCTGAAGACGCGGACCACATGATGATGCGCCTGGCCAAGAACGAAATCCATTTCGGCCACTATATTCCTTTGGAGGAAATCGTCGCCGGCCTGATGAGGGTTACCACGGCCGAGATTCAGGAACTGGCCCGGGAGCTGTTCCGCCCGGAAAACTGGGCAGCTACCCTGATGGGACCGGTAGCGCCGGATTTTAGCCGCACCCTGGACTTCTAATTCGGAAATTTCTTCCCTAAAAGGGGATTATATATCTACCTCCCCTCCCCTGCGAATTATCTGTTGTAGGGGCGGGGTTTCCCCGCCCAGGGCGGCGAGACGCCGCCCCTACGGGAGAGACGGAATAGGGAGTCAAATATATAATTCCCCAAAAAAATTCCCAGGCCCAGCCTGGAAACCAAAATTAAGGATAAGGCGATGGATATAGATAACCTGACCATCACCAAACTGGTTATGGACCTGAAGCTGGCCGCGGAAAATTGTCCCAGGTGCGCCGGGAGCCGGGAAACCATCTTTACCTCCCGGGGCCGGGACAATATCGTCAACTGCCTGGAGTGCGAGCCGATTTTCAATCTCCTGGCGACCCTGGAAGCCGCCCTGGAAATTCTGAAACAGAGGCAATAAAAACAGGGGTTAGGGGGCAGGGGCTAGGGGTTAGAAAGGCAAAAGTAAAAAGGAAAAAGGCAAAATTCAAAGAGTTCCAGGTTTCCCTTTCCCCTGGCGGCCGATCGGGTCGGACGCCCCCTTTTAAGACCTCTTAAAAATCCTCCCCCTCTTCCAGGATAGCCTTGTTGATGAACTTATAGAGGCTGCCGATCCATTCCAGTTCGTTTTCCAGCTCCGAGTTGGCGAAGATCCACTCGCCCTCCCGGTCTTTGGCAATGATGACGATCTCTTCGATGTCATCCAGGTCTTGATAAAATTTCTCCACCACCTCTTTCACGGATCGCTGCGCCTTGGCAAATGGAATGATATTTTTTTTCATGTCGGTATCCGGTTTTTCCTGTAAAGGAGCCCGTTGCCCTCGGATTTTGAAAAAGCTTCTAGATTAATTGTTTAATGAAGCGGTCAAAAAATCAACGATAATTTTGTTAACCTGCGTTGGGGCCTCCTCCTGCGGGGCGTGCCCCACCTCCGGGAGCAGGTGAAACAGAAAACCGCTTTTACAGGCGGGTAGTTTTGGGGAGAATCACCGGAAAGTGGGTTCCCCGTTGCACTTCATCCCCCACCCGGTTATATCGTTCCCGCAATTCCTCGATCAGCCGTTGTCCCCGGATCAAAGTTTCCCAGACCCGGAGCCGGGAGGGATTCTCCGGCGGCTGCGACCCGGCCAGCTTCTTGAAATAGGGCTGGTTCAAGAGTTCTTCCCAGAGGCTGAGGCATTTGGCAAACAGGTCGGGATAAAAGTAGGCCAGGTCCCCCTGGTTTTCTTCCAGGAAGGCCACCGCCTGGTTCAGGCGCCGGGTGGGGGAGCCCCGGTGTTTTCCATCCACCTGAGCCAATCTTTCCAGGACTTGCAACCGCTGCGCCTGGGTGAGATAGGTCAATAGCTGCAGCACCTCCAGATGCAGGTCCGGGTGTTTGACGAAGGCCTCCCGGAATTCCCGGTTGAGCAGGTAGCTGTTCAGGAGCTTTTTGGCCGCCGTAAAGGTCTCGTGACTGTAACGGCCCAGACGGCGCATGTTCTTCCGGAGCCAGGCCGACAAAAACTTGAGGCGTTCCTCATGGGTCTTGGTGGTGTTGATGAGCTCGCTGCGCTTGTAGGAAATGGAGCCGCTGTGTTCGCCACGGATGATGTCGGTTAGCTCCTTCAGGCTCCGGCGGGTGTCCTTCAGGATGTTGGGGCTTGCTTCCCGGCCGCCGTGCACCGGGTGGATGAGTTCCTGCTTGACCACCGACAGGGCCCGGTCCTCCAGGACATTGAAGCGGTTGTACTTGTGTTGCTGATAAGTGACCTTGAAGATCACCACCCGGCGCCTCCGGTCCAGATAGAAGCCCTGTTCCTGCAAATGCGGGTTGGCCTCCACCATGGACCGGGGCAGGGAGATGAGGGCGGTCTTTTCCACCAGGGGATATTGCCTATGCTCAAAGCCGGAAAGGCTGGTAATGGTGCGGTCCGAGGCCCCTAAGACCTTGATGAGGTACTGCTCCTTCAGGCGGCTCAGCTTGCGGGCGAACAGGGCGGCGGAGGTGCGGCGCTCGGCGGCGATGGGAAAGCCGTAAAGTTCCATGAGAAACTGGTAAACGAACTCCCGTTCCCGCTCGTAGGAAGCGCTGTCCTGGTCTTTGAATTTTCCCAACTTGGAGCCGAAGGATTTGAGTTCGGTATCGAGCTCCGAGGGAAAGGAAGCGTACACCCCCAAAAGGCGAAAATCTCCCTGGGGCGCCTGCCGGGCAATGACCTGGCCCCGGTCCATGTGGAAGAGAAATTCCACCAGTTCCTCATAATGGCTCAGATCGGTGAGATCCCGGGAAGCGAACCTTGATTTAAAGGCGGTGCGGCGGTCCCGGTCCAGGTGCGGCAGGATCTTCTCCAGGCTTTCCCTGGCGTTGCGGCGTTTGTCGTCGCCCCAAGGATGCAGCAAATCGAACTGAAAGATCTCTTCCTGGTATGAGAGGGGCCGGTTGAAGGCCACCAGGCTGAAGCTGGGAAGGTGATTGTATTCGGCAAAATTCTTCTCGAAAGACGGCAGGAGTTCCCGAGGCTCCACCAGGGGATAGGCGGCGTCGTAAGCCTCCAGCAGGCCTTTCTTAATGTGGACGTATTCCAGAAATTCCTTGAGGAGATAACGCTCCCGGATGGTCGCCTGGCCCAGTTTGACATCTGCCAGGGAGCAGCCATTCAGCCTCACCTCGGCAAAGAATTTCTCCCGCGGCATCAATCCCCCATCACCTTGAGGTGCAGACGCCGGGAGCGGGGCCCATCGAATTCACAGAGATAGATGCCCTGCCAGGTTCCCAGCACCAGGCGGCCGCTGCTGACCATCAGGGTGAGCTGCGGCCCCAGCAGGGAGGCCTTGATATGGGCCGGGGAATTGCCTTCCAGGTGGCGATAAGGCTCCTGATCGCTGATGATTTTGTTGAGGACCATCAGAATATCAGACTTGACGCTGGGGTCGGCGTTTTCATTAATGGTCAGAGCCGCGGTGGTGTGGGGCACGAAGAGGTGGCAGAGACCTTCGCGCACGCCGCTTTCCAGGACGGCAGCCTGGATTTCCCGGGTCACGTCCAGAAATTCGTTGCGGCTGCTGGTGCGCAGCGTCAGGGTTTGCAACATGCTACCTCCGGATGAGCCGGGAGTGGCCGGGCAGGGTCAGTAATCCGCCCGGGGCGGGGGCCTCATGGGCTTTGCGGAAGTCCTCCAGGGCCAACCTGAGGGCCACTGATACCAGTCCTGTCAAGAAGGGGTTTTCCCTGGCCAGGATGCCACCTTGGGGGTTGGCCAGGCCAGCGGCGGCGGCCCTGGCGATCCGGGCCATCTCCTGGCGCTGGCTCAGGTCCAGGTAGTAGGCGGTGGCCAGCAGCCGGCGGCGCCAGCGCCCCCGGGTTTCCGGGGGATAAAGGGCCAGGGCGGCCTCCTGCACCAGGGCGTCGGCGCGCCCCTGCTTCTGATGATCCGCAAGGACCAGGGGACTTTCCAGAATCTCTTGAAACTTATGGAACCAGGGTTCAATCTCCTGCAAACCGGGTAACCAGTAATGGAAGATGGGCGTCTCGGCTAATTGCCGGGATTGCTCCAACAGCCGGTTCCGTTCGCCGGGGTCCCAGGCCGGCAGGGTTTGCTCCAGGTCCGGGGCCTCATCTGGGCGCCCCCAGTATTTCCAGATACGCTCCCGGAGAGTTGGATAACTGCCGGCGGCGGCCCCGCCCCGGCCTTGCTGGGCGTAGGCCTCTTCCAGGAGGCGCACCGCGTATGGTCCGGGCACCGGGAACCATTCCGTCAGGCCCTGCTCTCGGTAGTGATCCCAAAACTCTTTTTGTTGCTTGCTATTCAGCGAGAGAAGCTGGCATTCCTGGAATCCCGCGGCATCGTTAATGAAGGCCACCAGGAAGGCGCCCCCCAGGATTTCCCTGGGGGCCTCCAGGACGACGATGCTGTCGCCGTTTCCCAAGATGGGGGAAACCCGGGCCTGGGTTGCCGGGGGATGCTCCTCCCCGATAACCGGCTCTTCCCTGGGCAGCACCTCCCGAGGTACGGGAACTCCCCGGGTCTTGAGTAGGTGCAGCGCCCGTTTCAAGGCCTTGCGTCTGAGAACGTCCGGGTTTCTCCCGAACATCTCAGCCAGGAGGCCCGGAATCGCCGGGTTGCGGATATTTACCAAGGTGGCCATAAGGTGCAGGTCCCACAGCAGGTCTTGCGGCGAGTCAGCAACCAGGCCCTTGAGGCCTTCCAGGTCCGCACCCTGCTGGCAAGCCGCAATCACTGCCTCTAGCTGGGATTGCAGGGCGGCTGCCGCCGCGGGCGGCAATGGGGCCAAGGTCCAGCCCAGGCGGGATCGGGCCTTTTTCGCCCCTGCCATCACGGCCTCTCGGGGGGGGCTGACTCGATGGCCACCGCGTCCTTTCGGCCCATCTCCTTTAGATAGACGTTGACCCGTTGACCGGAGGGAAGCCTTACGGTTTGGCCCACGAAGTCCGCCTGGATGGGCAACTCCCGCCCGCCCCGGTCGATGAGCACCGCCAGTTCGATGCGCCGCGGCCGGCCGTAGTCGATGAGGGCGTCCAAGGCGGCCCGTACGGTGCGGCCGGTGAACAGGACATCGTCCACCAACACCACCTCCTGGTCATCGATGGAGCCGGGCAGCTCCGTCTTGCCCACCAGTGGTTTATGGCTCAATTGGGTCCAGTCGTCCCGGTAGAGGGTGATGTCCAGGATCCCCACCCGCACGGGTTTCCCGGTGCGCTTGCTGATGCCGGCGGCCAGGCGCTGCGCCAGATGCGCCCCCCCGGTGCGGATCCCCACCAGGAGCAGGCAGTCTGTATTCCGGTGTTGCCCCATGATCTCGTCGGTGAGTCGCTCCAGGGTTTGTTTCAACTTGGCTGCGGTCATGCCGGAGGGCTTCTTGGCAGTCATATCAGGCAAGATCCTTATTTTCTTTAATTATTTGTCAAGTCAGATGGGATGGCCCGCCAGTTTTAGGCGGGTTTGGCCATTTTCGTTTTTTTGGTTAAGCGAGGCATAAGCCCCGGGGCTCTCAGATTCAGGCCGGACCTGAAAAAACCAGGCCTGAAGATAATCCCATGGCCCCAACCAGTGGCACAGGCCTCCGGCCTGTGAATCAAATTTTTTTTAACTTAACACGCACGCCCCGGAAAGACAAGCGGGATCAGGATTTCCCCAGTGCTCCGGGAAAATGCTGAAAGCGGTAATGTTTATAGATCAGGGCCGGCATGGAAAGAGGCGCAGGCGAGACGCCGGCGCCGCCCGACCCGGGATTTGCCCCGGGGCGGAAACCCGGATATAATTAATCAACTCAAGTTTCGCACCCCTGAATTCAGTACACAGGCGGGACGCCCAGGCTACCTTGACTTGGTAGCCCAGGCCTCTGGCCTGTATAGTCAGTTATTAACGGAAGCACGAAAGGGGTTCCATCTTTATCCCCTCTCCCCTTCGAGGGGGAGAGGGAAGGGTGAGGGGGAATTCAATCTCTTTTCCGCTCCCATTAATACTCAGTGCAAAACTTGAGTAATCAATTTATTAACCATGGTCCTCCCGGGGCGAAAGCATGACCTTAGAAGAAGCCCGCAAATTGTTAGGGCTGGGTCAAAGAGCCAGTCATCATGAGGTCCGGGCCGCCTATCGCCGGGCGGCGCGGCGTTGGCATCCAGACCGGGCCCCGGCTGCTCAGGAAGCGGAATATCGCCGCCGCATGCAGCAGCTTAACACCGCCTATCAGCGGATACTCCAATATATTGAAGGCTATCGCATTGAGCTGGTGGAAAGGTCTGCGCAAGAGGACCTCATGAAGTGGTGGCACAACCGCTTCGCCACGGGGGTCTGGAGCCCGCCGCCCCCCGGCGATCCGGGGGAGGATCGGGAGTGATGCCGGTCATCGGTTTTCTGATTTTGGTGTTCCTGTCCAACCTCTTTTGTCCGGCAGTAGGCCTGGCTGAGCCGGGGGCAGGGAACCACCTGGAGGAGTTGCACTATCGCCTGAATTTGGGGGCCCTCCATGATGTGGCGCGGGTGCACCTGCTCCTTACGGAGGTAGGGCCAGGGCGCTTTACCGGGCTGAATTCGCCGGCGCCGCCCAAGGGGCCTGGAGTCTCCTGAGCCGCTGGTTGCCGGAGCGCTACGAAACCGAGATGGCCCTGGAGGAAGGAAAGCTCAAACCCCTGGTCTATCGGGAAGAGTTCCAGGCCGGGGGGCATCACGTCTGCAAGGAATACCGATTCGATTATTCCCGGAGGCTTCTTACGGTCTGGCGGAGCCAGGATGACCGGGAACTGGTGAAGAAGTTACAAGTGCCGTTGCAGAAGCCGGTTTACGATCCCTTGACCCTCTTTTACAACCTGCGTCGGGGGGCCTTTGGTCCGTTAACCGCGGGCAAAACCCTGAAAGTGCCCCTGGTCCCAGCCCCTGAGCCTCGGGAGCTGGTCTTGCGCATCGGGCCTGAAACCCCTCAGGGCCAGAAGATCATGCTGGAAGTGACGGGCTCGGGGAGCGACGCGGAGGCCGGCACCTATTATCTCGTTTGCACCCCCCAATGGCTGCCCCGGCAAGTCTGGACCTGGGTCCTCGCCTGCTGCAAGCTGTCCGGGCAATTGGTGTCCCGGGAGAGTCCTCCAGGGAACGGCTGCCAATTAATCCCAGACTATCCCGCAATCTAGAAGAAACTGAGTGAAGGAATTAGATTTTATGTGTGCAGCTACGATGCGAATGGGAGCCGGCGCTAAGCCGCGCCAGCCGCGCAGCTTTTGGGGGCTGCTCCTCCTGGCCCTGGTGGCGGCCCTGGTCCTGCAGGCCTGGCCGGGGGCGCTGGCTCCGGCTGCAGTGGCCCAGGGGCAATTGCTGGAGGATTTGAATTTCCGGGTGGAATATCTCTTGTGGAAGGAGGTGGCTCGGGCCAGGCTGACTTTGACCAGCCTGGGACCCGGCCGCTACCTGGTGGAACTCTCCGGGGAACCCCTGGGATTGATGAAGGCCCTGGTCGGCCCGCGCCGCGATAGTTACCAGACGGAGATGATCTGGCGGGATGGGAGGTTCGTGCCCCTGGTTTACCGGGAGGAGTCTCGGAAAAAGAATAAACGCTACCTGAAGGAATACCGCTTCGATTATGAGAAAGGCCAGTTGGAGATGTGGCAGTTGAAGGAGGACAGGGGCGTCATGGTGCGCAAATGGCACACTACTCTGAAGGGCCCCATCCAGGATCCGCTAAGCGCCTTCTACAACTACCGCCTGGGCCTCCTGGGACCGATCAAGGAAGGTGAGACCCTTAGATTGGAGGGGATACCTTATCCCAAGCCGGAAGAGATCGAGGTGCGCATCGGTCCGGAGACCGAATGGGGGCGGAAGGTGATGATCTCCATCAACAACGAGGCGTTTGCCAACGAGCGGGGTACCGTGTTCGCCTACCTGGACGGCCGCAGGGTGCCCAGGAAGGCCTGGACCGATGTCCCTAATATGGGCACCATCAGCGGAGAGCTTCTCCCCGGCGGGAAACCTTTGAATGGCACTCTGCCGGAGATGGCCAGGACTGCTTCGCCGGTAGCCGGCGGAAATGACTAATCCTGGCCTTCGGCCATGTTTATTCAGGAAAACTTGGTTTTTCACGGTGGTGACCTATAAACGATGAATTTTTTGAGCACGGACGCGGCCGGGCCAGCAAAGGCGGCGGGCACAGCCCGCCCTGGGAGCTGGTAGGGAGGGGGATTTTATAGGGCGGCCTGTGGCCGCCGATTATCAGGGGCGAGCCAAACTAGATACGCTTTTTGAAATTAGCAATATAAAATGCCTGGATTCCCGTCCCTCCCCTTGATTTCCCCAAAATGATGATTATTTAATGATCAGTGACCTGAGGACCGGAAAGTCTGCCGCCGGCCCCCCGAAGCAATTATAATAGAAGGGGCGCGATGCGGGGGTTGCAGTCCCGCCAGGCCATTTTAGAAAGGCTATGTCCTGCGGGGCATGGCCTTTTATTCTGCTAAGGTCCTGGGCAGGGTGAGAGTAAATTTTTTTGGGGGCTGTCTGGCTCTGCCCGGGCGACCCAATCACAGGCTGGAAGCTTGTACCACTGTCGCCCTGGCGCTGGTCGAGGAAATTTCTTTGGGAAAGGGGAGGCTTGACAAAATCTCCTCGCCTGGATAATAATCCTGACAAAGTGAAAAAGGGTGAGAAGATGGCAAAGGGTGGTTATCTTATCAGCGAGAGTACCGCGTCGCTCCTGGTAGCCGTCGTCGCGGTAGGCGCGGGCGCCTGCCTGTCTGGCTCGGCTTCCCTGGGGCTAAGGAGAGTTTCTCATAATTAACCCAGATCCTCCCGGTTTCCGAGACTCCCAGGCAGGGCCGCAGGCGGCCCTGTTTTATTTTTGCTGCCAGGCGATTCGCTGAGTCGCTGGCCGCGGACCCCCGGGGGGCTTTTTCCGAGAAGCCAGGCTGCCGGCAATTGACAATTATCCCACATTATTTTAGCATCTTGGGTACCTTGGAGAAAAAAACCCCAGAGGCAAGGGAAACCATGGAGAAACAAGACCTGGAGTTGATAGAGCGACTGAGGGAACAGGACCCGGAATTAAAGAAATTCTGGGACGAGCACCATGAGTATGAGCGGCTTTTGGATCAGTTCAACCGGCGGCCGTACCTCACCGCCGCGGAAACCCTGGAGCGGAAGCGGCTGCAGAAGCTGAAGCTGGCCGGCCGCGATAGGATGGAGCAAATTCTGGCCAAATACCGTGGCAAGGAACGGATGTCATGAAATTGACCGGGGCCCAGATCTTACTTAAGTGTTTGGAGCGGGAGGAAGTCAAACACATCTTCGGTTATCCCGGTGGCGTGGTTTTGGATATCTACGATGAATTGACCCGCACGCCGCAGATCAAGCATATTCTGGTGCGCCACGAACAGGCGGCGGTGCACGCCGCCGACGGTTACGCCCGGGCCAGCAGCAAAGTGGGGGTGGCCCTGGTGACCTCCGGCCCCGGGGCCACCAACACGGTGACCGGCATCGCTTCGGCCTACTTGGACTCCATACCCATCGTGGTCTTCACCGGCCAGGTGCCCACCGCCCTCATCGGCAACGACGCCTTCCAGGAAGTGGACATCGTCGGGATCACCCGGCCCTGCACCAAGCACAACTACCTGGTGAAGGACATCAACCAGCTGGCCTATACCATCCATGAGGCCTTCCACATCGCCCGCTCCGGCCGACCCGGTCCGGTGCTGGTGGACCTGCCCAAGGACGTGATGCAGGCCAGCGTCGTGCCCAAGTTCCCCGAGGCCATCAAGATCAAGAGCTACAACCCCACTTACCACGCCAATCCCCGGCAGGTGAAACGGGCCCTGGAGTTGATGCTCAGCGCCAGGAGACCGGTGCTCTACACCGGGGGTGGCATCATTCTTTCGGATGCCTCGGAGGAGTTGAGCCAATTCGCCCACCTCTTGCAAATGCCGGTGACCAGCACCCTCATGGGCCTGGGCGGCTATCCCGGGGACGACCCCCTGTGGATGGGCATGTTGGGGATGCACGGCACTTATTGCGCCAACATGGCGGTCTCCAAGGCCGACCTCCTCGTGGGAATCGGGGCCCGCTTCGATGACCGGGTCACCGGCAAGCTCTCGGACTTTGCGCCCCATGCCAAGATTATCCACGTGGACATCGACCCCAGTTCCATCAGCAAGAACGTCCAGGTGGACATTCCCATCGTCGGGGATTGCCGTGATACCTTGCAGCAGTTTAACAACCTGCTACACGAGATGCCGGCCCAGGATTGGACCCAGATCAGAGCACCCTGGCAGGAAACCATTGCCGCCTGGGTGCAGGAACATCCCCTGACTTACACCTGGAGCGATACCACCATCAAGCCCCAGTATGTCGTCGAAAAGCTCTGGGAGTTGACCAAGGGGGACGCCTACATCACCACGGAGGTGGGCCAGAATCAGATGTGGGCCGCCCAGTTCTACAAGTTCAAGAAGCCCCGCAGGCTGATGACCTCCGGCGGCCTGGGGGTCATGGGCTACGGCTTCCCCGCAGCCATGGGGGTGCAGGTGGCCCAACCGGAGGCGATAGTCATCGACATCGCCGGGGACGGCAGCATCCAGATGAACATCCAGGAGCTGATCACCGTGGTGGAAAATAAACTGCCGGTGAAGATCGCCATCCTGAACAACTCTTTCCTGGGCATGGTGCGCCAGTGGCAGCAGCTCTTTTACGAACGGCGCTACAGCTTCACTCCCATGGCGGCCCCCGATTTCGTCAAACTGGCAGAGGCTTACGGGGCCGTGGGTCTCCGGGCCACCAAGCCCCAGGAAGTGGAGCCGGTCATCAAAGAGGCCCTTAATACCCCCAGGCCGGTGATCATGGACTTCCGGGTGGAGCCGGAGGAATGTGTCATGCCCATGGTGCCCGCGGGTAAGGCCATTCACGAGATGTTGCTGGCCTAGGGAGGCGAGATGGAACCGAGGCATACCATTTCAGTCTGGGTGGAAAACCTTCCCGGGGTGCTCTCCCGGGTCACCGGCCTGTTTAGCGGCCGGGGCTTCAATATCGAAAGCCTGTGCGTGGCCGAAACCATGGACCCGGAGGTTTCACGCATTACCATCGTCTCTACCGGGGATGAGGCCATCACCGAGCAGATCCTTAAGCAGTTGCACAAGCTCATCAATGTCATCAAGGTGGTGGACTTTAGCGGCCTGGAGCACGTGGAGCGGGAGATGGCCCTGGTGACGGTGAGGGCCGAAGGCGATTCCCGGGCCGAAGTCTTCCGTCTTGCCAATATTTTCCGCTGCCGGGTGGTGGACGTCAGCCCCACCACTTATACCCTGGAGATTACCGGCAACTACGCCAAGATGCAGGCAGTGCTGGACAACCTCAAGGGTCTCGGCATCCTGGACATCGTCCGCACCGGCGCCCTGGCCATTCAGCGGACCAGGAAGGATTAGCTGTCTCCTTTCCGCGGTCAGCTAAAAACCGAGGCAAAATATAGGGAGGCACGGCCCACCATTTACAAATGCTTACGAGACACGTCGCTTAAATATTCGTGCAATTTCAGAGAAAGGGATCGCCAACCATGAAAATGTACTATGATGCAGACGCGGATTTGGAGATTTTTAAGGGGAAAAAGATCGCCATCATCGGCTTCGGCTCCCAAGGCCACGCCCAGGCCCTCAACCTCCGGGACAGCGGGGTGGAGGTGGTGGTTTCCGAAGTGCCCGGGACTCCCAACTACGAACTGGCGTTGCAATACGGCTTCCAGCCGCTGGCCGCGGCCGACGCCGCGGCCGGGGCCCAGGTGATCCAGATTCTTACCCAGGATCATGTCCAGGCCACGCTCTACGAAAACGACCTGAAGCCCAAGATGACCAAGGGCAAAACCCTGCTCTTTTCCCATGGGTTTAACATCCATTTTGGGCAAATTGCGCCGTCTCCGGACCTGGACGTGATCATGGTGGCCCCTAAGGGTCCCGGGCACCTGGTGCGCAGCGAATATGAGAAAGGCGCCGGCGTCCCCGCCCTGGTGGCGGTGGAGCAGAACCACTCGGGTGTGGCCCTGACCACCGCCCTGGCCTATGCCAAGGGCATTGGCGCCACCCGGGCCGGGGTCTTCGAAACCACCTTCCGGGAAGAGACGGAAACCGATCTGTTCGGGGAGCAGGCGGTGCTCTGCGGCGGGGTCTCGGAACTGGTCAAGGCTGGCTTCGATACCCTGGTGGAAGCGGGCTACGCCCCGGAGATCGCCTACTTCGAGTGCCTCCACGAACTGAAGCTCATCGTCGACCTTTTCTATCAGGGCGGCATCAGCTACATGCGCTACTCGGTGTCCGATACCGCGGAGTATGGGGACTACACCCGGGGAAACCGGATCATCACCGAGGAGACCCGGGACGAGATGCGCCAGATCCTTTACGAGGTGCAAAGCGGGGAATTCGCCAAGGAATGGATCCTGGAGAACCAGGCCAAGCGCCCGGTATTCAACGCCATGCGCCGCCAGGAGGCGGCCCACCCCATCGAGGAAGTGGGCCAGAAGCTGCGGGCCATGATGGGCTGGCTGCAGCGGAAATAAGCTCATATGTGGGGCTGGCTCGAGCCCACCAGCGAGCGCCTGGTGTTTGCTTCGTAAATAGTATGGCATTAGATCAGGAAAACCTAAGTTCCAAGGGTATTAAAGTCCCCCTTTTTCAAAGGGGGGTTAAAAACCATAGTTTGAAATGTCATAGCAATTATGAAGCATCACAATAGTTCCCGAGCTCCCGCTTGGGAACCAGCCTGGGGGCAAAGCGCCTGCTTCCTGACGACTATTATGCAGCCACGAGATCATCAGGGACCAAGCTCATGAGCCGCGGGCTCATAGCCTCGCCCGGCTATTCCTTCCTGGCCTCCAGCAGTCTGTTGATTCTTCTGGGCTGGCTGTTGCACTGGGGCTGGCTCTGGTGGCCGGGGCTGGTGGCCTTGATCTTCTTCGGATATTTCTTCCGGGACCCGGAGCGGCGCGTTCCCCCGGAGCCTGAGGTGGTGGTGGCGCCGGCGGATGGCAAGGTCATTCTGACTGATGAGGTCCAAGAGGAGCGCTACTTAAACGGTCCGGCCCGGAGGGTGGCCATTTTTATGAACGTCTTTGACGTCCACGTCAACCGGGCGCCGGCTGCGGGCACGGTGCGGGTGGCCCAGCACCGGGATGGCTGCTTCAAGGCGGCCTTCCGGGAGGAGGCTTGCACCCTCAACGAGCAGCTGGCCCTGGTCCTGGAGGAAGGCAGCCGCCGCCTGCTGGTGGTGCAGATCGCCGGGCTCCTGGCCAGGCGCATCGTCTCTTACGTCCAGCCTGGCCAGCACCTGGAAAAGGGGGAGCGTCTGGGGATGATCTGTTTCGGCTCCAGGGTGGACCTCTACCTGCCGGAGCAGGCCCAACTAATGGTCAAGGCTGGGGACCGGGTCAAGGCCGGCAGCAGCATCGTGGCCCGCTGGACTTGAATTCTTAAACAAGGCGCCATATTTTAATGATATAATCACGGTCAGGAATTGGGTGCGGGGTAACCCCGCTCCCCAAAGCCCCTGCGGCCGCCAGGGGCGGCCCGGGGATCGTCGGGCCAGGGCGGTTGCCTGCGATGGTTCACGGGGCAAGATCCGGGGAGGGTTGGCCATGGCCTTCCGCAGAAGACGCAAGAAAAGGGATCGCCGCCACTTCCGGGGCGTTTTCCTGATCCCCAACCTGATCACCACCGCCAGCCTGTTCGCCGGCTTCTATGCCATCGTGGCCGCCATTGACGGCCGCTTTTACCACGCCGCCTGGGCGATCTTCATCTCCCTGGTGCTGGATGGCCTGGATGGCCGGATCGCCCGCATTACCCTCAGTACCAGCGGTTTCGGGACGCAATATGACTCCCTCTCGGATCTGGTGGCCTTCGGGGTGGCCCCGGGACTCCTGGTCTATCTCTGGGCCTTGAAACCCTTCAAACAATTCGGCTGGCTGGCGGCCTTTCTCTACGTGGTGTGCGGGGCCCTGCGCCTGGCCCGCTTCAACGTCCAGCAAGGTTCCTCGGACCCGCGCTACTTCAACGGCCTGCCGATCCCGGCGGCCGCCATGCTCATTGCCACCACGGTGGCCTTCCATCATGAAATCGGGGAGTGGTTCCCGGGAAAACACATCTACATCCTGGCCATGATTTATGTGCTTTCCTTTTTGATGGTGAGCAATATCAAATACGCCAGTTTCAAGAAGGTGGAGATCTTCCGGCGTCACCCCTTCCAAACCCTGGTAGGCCTGGTGTTGCTGTTTGTGGTCATTGCCGCGGCCCCCGATATTATGGGGTTCCTGGTAATGATCCTGTACGTGGCTTCCGGGCCCCTCAGCACTTACATGTATTATCGCCGGCCATCCTGGACGGATAAGGGAGAGGACGAAGCCCCCGCTCCCAAGCCATCCAACCCGTAACCTGGTAGCCTATGGTGATGCTTCATAATTGCTATGACATTTCAAACTACGGTTTTTTAACCCCCCTTTGAAAAAGGGGGGCAGGGGGGATTTAAAATAACCTCCTGAAATCCCCCTAAATCCCCCTTTTCCAAAGGGGGACTTTAATACCCTTGGAACTTACTTTTCTTGATTTAATGCCATCTCTTTAGGAAGCACAACACTAAGCTCCCGCCTGTTAGGAAATTGGGAGCTCAGGTCACAAAGGACAGAGGCCTGGGCTACCAGGCCGCGGCTGGCTAAAATCGTTAACCCCGGTACTCGCCGCATCCGCAGAGCCCTTGCCTAAATTGTACTTTGTCCCCCGCGATGGGCACTGGACGGCCCTGGGTCAAGCCCTGGCGGCGCAATACCTGGGCGCAGAGGTAGAAAGGCGTCTTAAGAAGAGTCAGCAACCCGGGCACGCCAATTTTGCCAATCTTCCATGAACCGGAGGCTTCCAAGGCAGATAAACCGCATCATTTTCCGCCGCCCCCGGGGTTTTACCCCCCCCGAGGCATCGCGGTAAGCATTTTGGGCTTGATTTTACCTGATCTTCATATTTAATTTAACTATCCTTTGAGGGAGACTGGCAAATGAGCGTTTCCCGAAGCCACCAGCATTCCGTTCTGGCCCTCCAGGGTCCAACCTGGCTACGCTTGCTGCCTGCCTAGGCAGGCAACGTATCTTCCAATCCTCCCAAATTCGGCAAAAGCTTGTTTTAACTGCTTCTTTTTGAACGAAGCAGTGGTATAATACCATTGCCTTTTACGGCCCTCCGGGGCCAGGAGGTTCATATGCCTGAGAAAATTTATATTTTTGATACTACCCTGCGGGACGGGGAGCAAACGCCCGGAGCCAATCTCAACGTTGATGAGAAACTGCAGATCGCCCGGCAATTGGAACTCCTCAACGTAGACGTCATCGAAGCCGGATTTCCCTACTCCTCACCCGGGGATTTCGCCGCGGTGCGGGCGGTGGCCCGGGAAATCAGGGCCCCCCAAATCGCCGGTCTGGCCCGGGCCTTTACCAAAGACATCGACGCCTGCTGGGAGGCCATCAGGGAGGGCACCAATCCCCGCATCCACACCTTCATCTCCACCTCCGATATCCACTTGCAGCACCAGATGCACAAGAGTCGTGAGGAAGTCCTGGAAATGGCGGTGGCCGCGGTGAAGCATGCAGCCCGCTACACCTCGAACGTGGAATTCTCCGCCATGGACGCCTCCCGCAGCGACCTGGATTACGTGGCCCGGGTCTTCACCGCGGTCATTGAGGCCGGCGCCACTATCTTGAATTTCCCGGATACGGTGGGCTACGCCATTCCCCAGGAGTTTGGCGCCAAGATCAAATACCTGGTGGAGCACATCCCCAATATTCACCAGGCGGTGATCTCGGTACACTGCCATAACGATCTGGGACTGGCGGCGGCCAATACCCTGGCGGCTATTATGAACGGCGCCCGCCAGGTGGAAGTGACCATCAACGGCCTGGGAGAACGGGCCGGCAACGCCTCCCTGGAGGAGGTGGTCATGGCCCTGGCCACCCGGAAAGATCAGTTTGACTATTATACCGAAATCGTTACCCAGTACATTGCCCCTGCCAGCCGCCTCACCAGCAAACTGTCCGGGGTGCCGGTGCAACCCAATAAGGCCATCGTGGGGGCCAACGCCTTTGCCCACGAGTCCGGGATTCACCAGGACGGGGTGCTCAAGGAGGCCAGCACCTTCGAGATCATGACGCCCATTGCGGTGGGCATCAAGAAGAGCCTCCTGGTTCTGGGAAAGCTGTCCGGACGCCATGCCTTCAAAAACAAGCTCCAGGAGATGGGTTACTACCTGGCGGACAAGGAATTAAACCGGGTCTTTTCCCACTTCAAGGACCTGGCGGATCGCAAAAAGAAGGTATTCGACGAAGACCTGGTGAGCCTGGTGGAAACCGAGGTCGTTTACAAATCGGTGCCGGAGTATTTTAGGCTGCTTGACCTGGTGGTGGTCAGCGGCACCATGGTAAAGCCCAACGCCACCGTAAAGCTGCAGATAGGCGGGGAGGTCAAGACCCTCTCCTCCTTTGGGGATGGCCCGGTGGACGCCGCTTACCGGGTCATCACCGACCTGGCCAAATCGAGTTGCCGCCTGTTGAAATACGCGGTGAGCTCCATCACCGGGGGCACCGAGGCCCTGGGGGAGGTCTCCGTGCGCCTGGAGGATGACGGTTATCTAGTCACCGGCCAGGGAGTGGACCCCGATATCGTCACCGCCAGCGCCCGCGCCTATATCAACGGCTTGAACCGGCTTCATTTTTTGAAGGAGATGGGCCACGGCCCCAAGAAAAAGCCGGAGAAATTGTAGGAAGCTTTCTGTTAAGGCGGCTGGCACAGCCCGCCCTAGCAGCAGGCAGGCAGAGAGGATTTTATAGGGCGGCCTGTGGCCGCCGATTATCGGGGCCAGGTCAAATTAGATGGCGGGCGATCACGCCCACCCTGGCGAAAGCTCCAAACTGGGCGACCCAATCACAGGCTGGAAGCCTGTGCCACTGTCGCCCCTGCAACTCGAAACTCAAAACTGGAAACTAATATGTCCAGGCCTCAAACCATAACCGAAAAGATTCTGGCGGCCCATGCCGGCAAGGAATACGTGGAACCCGGAGAGCTGATCCTGGCCAGGGTGGACATCGCCCTGGGCAACGACATCACCGCGCCCCTGGCCATCAAGGCCTTTCGCGAGGTGGGAGCCAAAAGGGTCTTTGACCGGGAGCGGGTGGTGCTGGTGGCGGACCACTTCGCCCCCAACAAAGACATCGCCTCCGCCATCCAGGTGCAGATATTGCGGCAATTCGCCCGGGAGCAGGACCTGCTACACTTTTACGATGGCGGGGAGATGGGCGTAGAACACGCCTTGCTGCCGGAGAAAGGGATCGTGGTTCCCGGCGACTTGATCATCGGCGCAGACAGCCACACCTGCACCTACGGGGCCCTGGGGGCCTTTGCCTCCGGGGTGGGCTCCACCGACCTGGCCGCAGCCATGGTCAACGGCGGCATTTGGCTCAAGGTTCCGGAAAGCTTGAAGTTTGTCTACACCGGAGAACTGCCCCCCTGGGTCGGCGGCAAGGACCTGATCCTGCACACCATCGGGGATATCGGGGTGGATGGGGCCAACTACCGGGCCATGGAGTTTACCGGGGACGCCATTGGCCGTCTCTCCATGGCGGACCGTTTTTCCATGGCCAACATGGCGGTGGAGGCTGGCGCCAAGAACGGCATCATCGCCCCGGATGCGGTAACCCTGGAGTATGTCCAAGGCCGGGCCCTGCGGCCTTGCAAGGTTGATAATCTTTATAGCGACCCGGATGCGGTATATAATTATCTCAAGGGTTATGACGTGGCCCGTTTGGAGCCCCAGGTGGCCTGCCCGCCATCGCCGGGTAATGTCAAACCCGTATCCCAGTTGGGAGAGGTGAGCATCGACCAGGCGGTGATCGGCTCCTGCACCAACGGGCGGCTGGAAGACCTGCAGCAGGCGGCGCAGGTCCTTAAAGGACGCCAGGTGGCCAAAGGGGTGCGTCTAATCATCATTCCCGCCACCCCTCTGATCTACCGGCAGGCCATGGACCAGGGCCTGTTGGCCATCTTCCTGGAGGCCGGCGCGGTTATCGGGCCTCCAACCTGCGGCCCTTGCCTGGGCGGGCATATGGGCATTCTGGGGCCCGGCGAGACAGCCATAGCCACCACCAACCGGAACTTTGTAGGCCGCATGGGCCATTCGGAATCCAAGGTCTATCTGGCCAACCCGGCGGTCGCCGCGGCCTCGGCGGTCACCGGGCGCATTAGCGGACCGGCGCAACTGTAGAAACAAGGGTGCGCTAGCGCCGCTGCCCTGTGCCTGGTCTAACTATTTGGACTGGAGGAAGTTATGGCCCGGGAAAGATGGATTTGGCTGGTCACCGTGGCCGCCTTGCTGTGTTGCGGCTGCTCCGGAATCCTGACGGAAAAAGTGGCGGAGAACGGGCAGACGGATAGGTTTCGCCTGGATACCGGCGGCAAATGGAGCACCTATGATCAGAACCCACTCAAGGAAGACGAATCTTCCATCATGCTAAAAAAAGAGTTGACATTTTGATGTAATTGTGGTTAGCTAAATAGCAAATTTTATGAGGCAGCCGACTGACGGCAAGAAGAAAAAGATGCCTGGCAGAAAAATATATGGGGCGTGTTTCGTTGCCTTGGCCCTCCTGATCTTGCTGGTGGGGGGATGCAACGGCGTCCTCTATGAGAAACAGAAGGATAACGGCCAGGTGGAACGCCTGTGCATTGACCAGGGCGAAACCTGGGGCAGCTACAACATCACCCCCCGCTATTACAGTCAGAATCCCAAGGATCTGAATGACTTATGCATCATGCTGAGAACTGAGCAGACTTTCTAATCTAAGCGCCGCATTCCCCGCAGCACCCGCGGGATCCCCTGATAATCCGCCAACGTTTCCAGTCCCTGGTAGGCCCCGGTTTGCCGCAACAGTTCCAGGACCTCGCCCGCCTGACCTTCGCCCACTTCCAGGGCCAGGCAGCCTCCGGGTCTTAGATAGCGGTGGGCCTCCTGAGTCAGAGGCCGGATAAGCGAAAGTCCGTCTTCCCCGCCCGAAAGGGCCTGTTGCGGCTCAAAATCTCTGATCTCCCGGGGGAGCTGTTCCCATTGGGCCCGGGGTACATAGGGGAGATTGGCCACCAGCAAGGCGAAGCGCGGTCCGGGGTTGAGCCCGGAGAGGAGGTCGCTCCGGACAAAGCGAAGGCGGTCGGCGGCGCCATGCCGCCGGGCATTGTCCCGGGCCACGGTCAGGGAGGTTTCCGAGAGGTCCAGGGCCAGCCACGCCATCTGGGGCAGCTCCCTGGCCAGGGCCACCACCACCGCGCCGCTGCCCACCCCGATTTCCAGACCCCAGAGGACGGTTTTCTTTTGCCTTGCGAATTTCTGAGGTTCCTGGCCCTCAAGTTCCAGGCCAATCGTGGTTCGGGCCGCCTCCAGGGCTGAGGCCACCAGGATTTCGGTTTCCGGCCGAGGAATCAGGACCCCGGAGCGCACCTGAAAATCGAGAGACCAGAATTCCTTGTGGCCGGTGAGGTAGGCTACCGGTTCACCTTGGCGGCGGCGCACCACCAGGGACTTGAAACGGGCCAACTCTTCCGGGGAGAGGGGCTGGTCGTAGCGCAGGTAGAGGTCCAGGCGGCTCAGGTTAAGCACGTGCGCCAGGAGCACCTCAGCGGAGGCCCGGGGCTCCAAAACCCCTTTATCTCTGAGGTAATCGGCGGTCCACCGCAGGAGTTCCACGATGGTCCAGGCCGGCTGGGAAGCCGCCTTCATTTAGGCCTGTTCCAGGGCCTGGGTGCGGTAATGGCTGGCCAAACCTTGCAGTAGTTCGTCCAGGTCGCCGTCCAGAATGGCCTCCAACTTGTGGAGGGTGAGCCCGATGCGGTGGTCGCTGACCCGGGCCTGGGGGAAATTATAGGTGCGGATGCGTTCGCTGCGGTCGCCGCTGCCCACCTGGGATTTGCGCTCTTGGGCGATTTGTTGCTGCTGCTGCCGCTGTTTCAGGTCCAGCAGCCGGGCCCGCAGCACCTTCAAGGCCTTGGCCTTGTTTTTGTGCTGGGACTTCTCGTCCTGGCAGGTGACCACCAGGCCGCTGGGCAGATGAGTGACCCGCACCGCGGAGTCGGTGGTGTTGACGCTTTGACCCCCGGGACCGGAGGAGCGGAAGACGTCGATGCGTAATTCTTCCGGGCTGATCTGCACCTCCACCTCCTGCGCCTCAGGCAGGACGGCCACGGTCACCGCCGAGGTATGGATGCGTCCCTGGGACTCGGTTACCGGCACCCGTTGTACCCGGTGTACCCCGCTTTCGTATTTCAGCAGACTGTAGACCCGCTGGCCGGAAATGGCGGCGATGACCTCTTTGAGGCCGCCCATGCCGGTGGCGGAGTGGCTCAAGATCTCCAGCTTCCAGCCCTTGCGCTCCGCCAGGCGGCTGTACATGCGGAAGAGATCGGCGCCGAACAGGCCCGCTTCCTCGCCCCCGGTGCCGGCCCGAATCTCCAGCAGGACGTCCTTCTCGTCGTTGGGGTCTTTGGGCAGCAGCAGGAGGCGCAACTCTTCCTCCCGAGAGGCCGCCTCCTCCCGGAGGATCTGGATCTCGTCCCGGGCCAGGGATTTTAGCTCCTCATCCGTTTCTTCCTTCAGCAAGCTGTGACTTTCCTGCAACTCCTTCTCCGCCTGCCGGTAGCGCCGGAAGGTCTGGATCAGGGGGCTAAGTTCGGCGTGCTCCTTGCGGTATTTCTGATAAAGCTCCTGATCCCGAATGACCTCAGGATCAGAGAGCCGCTGCTCCAGGTCGATAAATTGACTTTCAAGTTTTTGCAGTCTGGCGATCAACATAAAGATTATCGAAAACCGGGGCGCCGGCCAGTGATGCCCGGCAAACCTCCAGCCCTCCGCCTAGTGCACCTAATTTTCGGTGGCGTTAAAAGCAGGCGGGAGCTCCGTCTATTTCAAGCCTTAATAATTAATTATAAAGGAAAATTCGTTCCAAGGCAATGAGGCTTAGAAGGATTGATTACTCCACCCACAAGACTTACTGTCAGGTTCGTCAGGCCAGGGGTCAGGACTCCGCCAGGCGGCGGATGATTTCCGGGATGGTGCGGGTGGCCAGGTGGGAGAGGGAGCCGCCCCCCAGGACCACCTGCAGGGGAACCTGCGCCTCCTCAGCCGCCTTGATCATCAGGTCGCAGATGTCGAAGTAGGCGTCTTCGGTGAGCCCCAGGGAGCCGTAATCTTCGAGATGGGTGTCGAAACCGTAATACCAGATGAGCAGATCAGGCCGGAAAGGGGCAATCCGCACCGCCTGTTCCCGAACCAGGTCGAGGTAGTGCTCGTTAGGGTCCACCTGCCCTGGGAGAAGCTGGACGTCAACGTCCACCTTGCTGCCGTCCTGGGAATGGTAATTGAGACCGCAGAAGCAGATGTGCAGCACCTCCGGATCGTCCCGGATCAACTGGCGGGTGCCGTCGCCGTGGTGCGCGTCGGTGTCCACGATGGCGAAGCGCCGGAAGCTGCTGATCTGCCGGAGGTGGGTCAGGGCGATGACCACGTCGTTTAAACAGCAGGCACCCCAGAACTGGCGGTAGCCGGCGTGGTGGCCGCCGGCCCCGATGAAACAGAAGGCCCGCTGCAGCTCTCCCCGGGCCAGGGCCGTCATCCCCGCCACCACCGAACCCACCGATTCGTAAGCGGTGGCGCAGAGGCTGTCTTCCGCCACCAGGCGCAGGATTTCCGGGGCGTGCACCTTGAGGATCAGCTCCTCGGAGGCGCGTGGGGCCTGGAAAATCCTGACGTTGGCCTTTTCCAGCAAGGGTTCCAGGGCCTCGGGAAAATCCCGCAGCCGGTTGCCGACGGTCAGATAGCTCTTGCGGCTGAAAGATGGATGGTAGAAGATGCCAACTTCCTTCATCTCAGGGAAATCCCCCATCATCAGGTCCCGAATTTATCTCCCACCTGCGGCTGTTTAGCGGCAATAAATTCAGGCGCCTTCACCTTCCCCAGCTCTTTGGTGCGGAAACGGCTGACCGAAATGGCGCCGTCGGCCACTGCCAGCTTAAGGCCCCGCTTGCTCACCGCCAGGATCTCCCCGGCCACGGCCTGAGGAGATTCGACCAAAAAGGCGGCGCTGTAAAGCTTGACCTTTTCGCCCCGGAAGGTGGTGGTGGCTCCGGGCTGGGGGTCGCAGCCCCGGATGAAATTGAAGACCCGCACGCCCGGCTGGCTCCAGTCCAGTCCGGCCACCCGTTCGTCGCAGGGAGGCTCGTAGGTGCCTTGGGAATGGTCCTGGGGAATCCGGGGGGCCTGGCCCTGGGCGACCAACTCCACTGCTTCCAGGAGCGCCGCCACCCCCAGGGGATAAAGCTTGTTGAAATAGACCTCTCCGGTGGTCTCGGAAGGGCCGATTTCCACCGCCTTTTGCAGGAGGATGTCGCCGGTGTCGATCCCCCAGTCCACCCAGAAGATGGTGAGCCCGGTGTGGGTTTCGCCGTTGATCACCGCCCAATTGATGGCGCCGGAGCCCCGATGGCGGGGCAGGAGAGAGGGGTGATATTGGATGGAGCCCAACTTCGGGGCGTTGAAGACCCGGAGCGGGATGATGTCGGTGACAAAGGCCAGCACCCCCAGGTCGGCCCCCAAGGAGACCATGGCTTCGTAAGCCTCAGAGTCCCGAAGATGGGCCGGCTGGAAAACCGGTGCCCCGGCGGCCTGGGCCGCCTCCTTCAAGGGGTCAGGTCTGGCGCCCTGATCCGGCGGGCAAAAGACCCCCGGCACCTCATGGCCATGCTCCAGCAACCCTTTCAAGACGTCGGCGCCGAAAGCAGCCTGACCTAATAAGGCGATCCGCATGGCAGCCCTCCTCTGCGGCGAAAAGTTCAAAGTTCAAGGTTCAAAGTTCAAACCCAAGAGTAAGTGCAGATATTTTCTCGTTCCCAAGCTGAGTACATGATTTCTTAAATACGGCAACGTTTCTTGCCGTCCCCTCAGCGCGCACCTCTCTCCGCCGGCGGGGGGAGAGGGCGTATTGCAGGAGTTCCTTCTTTATCCCCTCTCCCCCAATGGGGGACGACACCGGGTGAGGGGGAATTAATCACTTGCTCCCTGGCGTTAATTAATACGTTAACGGATTTATGAAATTGGGTACTGAGCCTGGGAACGCCCATTTACCCGCCAAGTTAACCTTGGCAATCATTGTCGTTCCCAAGTACAACCTGGGAACGAGTTGAAAAATACCCCTGAAGATTCCTGTCAATGATGGTGCTCGTCGTGGCTCTTTTTCGGTTCCAGGGTGGAGGCCCAGAAGCAGAGGACGCAGGCAGCCAGGATGGCGCCGACGCACACCGGGGCGCTGCCGGAGAAGATGGCGACAGCCAGACAGGCGAAGACCAGAAACACCAGCAGGGCCTGTTTTGGGCGATAACCATGATTGCTTTCCGCCATATGTCAAAACCTCCTTGGAGATAGATCAATTATACGCCGGATGCCGACAATATCCAGAAAGATTTCATCGCTTGCCTTCAGCAAAGCTGATGGCCTGCCCGATCCGGCACAGGGTCTCCGGCTTTCCCAGGATATTGATGATCTCATAGAGCCCGGGGCTGGCGGTGCGGCCGGTAAGGGCCAGGCGCACCGGCTGGGCCAGGTTGGCCATCTTCAGGCCGGTCTCCGCCGCCAGGTCTTGAAAGAGCTGGTTCAAGGCGGGCTCGGAAAACTCCGGCAGCCTGTCCAGGCGCCGCGCCACCTCCCGCAAAGCCGGCAGGGTCTCCGGGGTCAAAAACCTTTTTGCCCCCTTCTCTTCGTAAGGGCGGGGATCCTGAAAATAGAAACGGGCCGCCTCGGCCATCTCCACGAGGGTGCGGCAACGGGCCGCCAGGGTGGCAGCCACCCGGGGCAGGTATTCCTGATCCGGCAACTCAATGCCCAGCCTTGTCAAAAAAGGAGCCAGTTCCTGGGCCAGCCGAAGGGAGCTCAAGGCCATCAGATGCTGGCTGTTGATCCACTTAAGCTTTTCTTCGTCAAATATCCCCGGGGAAGTGGTGGCATGCTCCAGACTGAAGTATTGGATGAGCTCTTCCCGGGTGAAGACCTCCTGATCCCCGTGGGACCAGCCGAGGCGAGCCAGGTAGTTCATCAGAGCCTGGGGCAGAAAGCCTTGCTGCCGGTACTCCAGTACAGATCTGGCGCCCCGCCGTTTGGAGAGCTTGCCCCGGTCCGGGGCCAGCAACAGGGGCATGTGCGCAAAGCGGGGAAGGTCAGCCCCCAAGGCCTGGTAAATGAGGATTTGCCGGGGGGTGTTGGGAATGTGGTCCTCACCCCGGATGATGTCGGTAATCATCATGCTGATGTCATCCACCACCACCGCGAAATTATAAGTGGGGATGCCATCGCCCCGCAGGACTACCAGGTCATCGAGTTCCCGGTTGTCGAAGGTGATGGGGCCTTTGATCAGGTCGTCCCACCGGGTTACGCCGATGTCGGGCCCCCGGAAGCGCACCACGGTATGGGGCCCGGGCTTGAGGCCACGATTACGGCAGCGGCCGTCGTACTTGGGCTTGCCGCCCCGGGCCAGGGCCGCCTCTCGACGCGCCCTCAGGTCTTCCGGGGAGCAATCGCAATAATAGGCTGCCCCCCGGGCCAGCAGGCGGTCAATATATTCCCGATAGACATTCAGGCGCTCCGACTGGCGAAAGGGGCCTTCATCCCAATCCAGCCCCAGCCACGCCAGGACCTCCAGGATTTCCTGGACGAATTCCTTCTGGGAACGCTCCTTATCGGTGTCCTCGATGCGCAGGATAAAGGCGCCGCCGCTATGGCGGGCAATAAGCCAGTTGAACAAGGCGGTATGGGCCCCGCCCAGGTGCAGGGAACCGCTGGGGCTGGGAGAGAAACGAGTCCGCACTTCCGGCATCCCTGACAAAATAGACAAACTAGACAAAATAGGCAAAACCCCTTGAGAGATGCTGCTTGTTTATCATAACTTCCCCGCCTGGGCCAGGGGCAATATTTTCTATCTCTGCCCGGATGAGGCCACTAATGATGTTCTTGGAGCAATAGCCAGGAAAAACAGATTAAAGGCGCCGGATGAATTGCTATCCTGTTTAGAATGGTAGGGGGGACCCGCGGGGTCGCCATTTTAGAGCGGTTTGCTGCGCCCGTGCTACCTAAAGGCGCTTATCCCAGTTCCCGGCCATATCATCTAGCCAGGCGATCGCGAAGGCCGTCAGACTGTCCCGGGCCCGGGCGGCAAATTCCCGGAGGGGCGGTGTTTTCCAGGAAACTTTTATCCGGGTCTTGGAACCGTCAGTCGGCTGCGGGAGGGGCAGGTTAAGCGGGTCCAGGATGGCCCGCACCACCAGAAAGGGGAGGGCGGCGGCCCGGCAAACCTCGGCGAAGGCGGCGCTCTCCAGATCCAGGGCCAGGACCCCGGGCCGCGCCCCGGCGGCGGCCTTGTCCCCGGGGTTCAGGGCGGCCTGGGGCAAACTTACCAGGGAACCCAAGCGGCCGGGGAGGTCTGTTTGCGCGAGAATCCTGGCGGCCCTGGCCACCATCTCCGGCGCCACCTTAAAGACCCGGTTCTGCTGAAAATCAATGAGGTCCGTGGCGATCACCAGGTCTCCGGGGCGCAATTCCTGGAGAATCCCGCCGCCATAGCCCAGCAGCAGGCAAAGACCGGGATAACCATGCTCCAGGGCGCGGCTCAGGGTACGGACCATGGCGGCGGCGCCCACCCCGGTGCGGACCAGCAGCAAGGGCAGGCGGCCCCAGGCGCCCAGGGTCAGGCGGCCGCCCGGGTCCAGGCGGGACTGGTTTTGCAGCCGCAGACGCAGATGGCGGATCTCGTCCTCCAGGGGAGCGATCACCATTAGGGGAATTGGAGCCATAGACAGAACCCGGGGGAGAGGTCGAGGGATTGGGGCCCATTGACAGCATCATACCAAAGATGCCGGCAAAAGTAGAAGAATCTGTTGGAAGTACATACCCTGGCTTGCCACGACTGACCCGCGCCCCATTGAAAGAATGAGCCGCGATCTGTATGATAAGGGGAAATCCAAAAGCCGAGGATAGGACGCCCTAAAGCAGTTCTCCTATGACGAGAGGGAGCAAATCCATGCGCCATCGCCTCTTAGGGAAAACCGGACTGGAGGTTTCCGAGGTCGGCTTCGGCTGCATCCCTATCATTCGCCTGAGCATGGGCGAAGCCATCCGGGTGCTGCGCCGGGCCCAGGAACGGGGCATCACCCTGTTCGACACCGCCAATGTCTATCTGGACAGCGAAGAGAAGATCGGGCGGGCCTTTCAGGGCCTGCGGCCGCAAGTGGTCCTGGCCACTAAGAGTATTAAACGGGACCGGCTGGGGCTGGAAGGAGACCTGGAGCAGAGTCTGCGACTCCTCAAAACCGATTATCTGGATTTGTTTCAATTTCACCAGGTCTCTCAAGAGCAGGATTTTCAGGCCTTGTCCGCCAAAGACGGCGCCCTGGAAGCCGCCCTGCGGGCCAGGGAAGCCGGCAAGATTCGGCACCTGGGGATTACCTGCCATAATCTGGAGATGGCCAGGAAGCTGGTGGGCGCCGACCTCTTCAGCACCATCCAATTCCCTTTTAACTTTATTGAGACCGCGGCGGCGACGGAACTCCACCCTCTGGCCCGGGAGCGAAACCTGGGTCTGCTGGCCATGAAACCCTTCTGCGGCGGGCTGGTGGACAACGGCCGGGTGGCCCTTAAGTATCTGCGCCAGTTTCCCGACGTCATTCCCCTGCCCGGCTGCGATTCGGTGGCCCGGGTTGATGAGGTGGTTGACCTTTATGACACGGATAATACCGTGACCCCGGAAGACCTGGCGGTTATGGAGGGTTACCGGGCCGAACTGGGGGATAAGTTCTGCCGGCGCTGCGAATACTGTCAGCCCTGCCCCCAGGGGGTGATGATCACCCCGGCCATGCTTTACGGCATCGTCGCCCGGCGGATGGGTCCGGACAAGGCCGCCGGCTTCGCGGCCAAGACCATGGAAGCGGCGCGCTCCTGCATCGAGTGCGGGGAATGCGTGGACCGCTGCCCTTACGGGTTGCCCATCCCGGAGATGATCAAGGCCTATCTCGCCCTTTATGATCAACACCGGCAGCAGGGGAAGGGTGAAAACGAATAATTATAGTCAGGATAATCCTGGTGCAGAGGGGCAGCAAGCCGCCCTCTGGATTTTTCAGTAAATCAGTAGGCCGGGAAAATCTTCCTTAAATAAAGGATATGCCATGCCTGAGGTGGAACTCCCTAAACCGGAAGAGTTGGAAGAGATCAAATCGAAGGCCTTCACACGCCGCGTCGCCTTGATCACCGCCATTTTTGCGGTCGTCCTGGCCATCCAGCCACCTGGGGGGCTCCATGGCCACCAAGGAGATGCTCCTGACCCAGCAACAGGCTTCGGACCAATGGGCCTGGTACCAGGCCAAGAACATCCGGGGGCATATCGACCGGAACCAAAAGACCATCCTGGAACTGAACCTGGCGGAAAAGGACTCCCTCAAGCCGGAGGTCAGGAAACGCTACGAAAAGGAGTTGGGGAAGGTGATCGAAGATGCGGAGGGCTACAACGCGGAAAAGGAAAAGATCGCGAAAGAGGCCAGACACCTGGAGCAGGAGCGGGACCTTTACCGCAGCAAGGACCCCTACTTCGAGTACGGCGAGGTGCTGCTGGCGATCGCCATTGTCATGGCTTCCATCGCCATCCTGGCCTACTCCCGGATGGCCCTGGGCTTCGCCCTGGTCTCCGCCAGTCTGGGAAGCCTGCTGGCCGCCAACGGCTTTTTGCAGATAGTGCGCCTAAGTTTCTTCACCCCCTAAAATCCTCAGAAAACCTCAGGCCCCCAAGGCCGCCTGGATGCGGGCCAGCATCTCCGGGGCCCGGAGGGTGGATAGAGAATGGTAGCTGCCGCCCATGATGAGGCTCAGTTCCGGCAGGCAGCCCAGGTCCAGGCACGGAGCGAAGGCCTCGGTATCCAGGACCAGGGAGTTGGTCCCCAGGGTCTTGAGTCGTGCCGCCAGTTCCTTCACTTCGGCCAGGGGAGGGCCGCCCCCCATGCTGAGGTTGGCCCTGCCGTCGGTGATCAGCACCAGGAGAAAGGCATCCTGGGGATGCCGAGCCTTTTCCTTTTGGAGCAACTCCAAGGCCAGCTTCAGGGCGTGGGGCAGGGGGGTTTTGCCGCCGGTGGGCAGGTTTCGGAGGTGGCGTTGAGCCATCTCCACGCTGTGGGTGAAAGGCAGGGTTAGTCTGGCCTCCCTCCCCCGGAAGACGATGAGTCCCACCCGCTCCCGCTTCTGGTAGGCGTCCAGGAGCAGCGACAGGATGGCCGCCTTGGTCTCCGCCATGCGCACGTCGGCCCCCATGGAGCCGGAGGCGTCCACCACGAAGAGGATATGGCGGCCGATGCGACGCTCCCGCATCTTGTAGCGCAGGTCCACCTCGCTGATGGCCAGGGCCAGGTTGCCTTTCTGCCGCACCCCTTGGAAGGGCGCCGCGGCCCGCAGGGTGGCATCAATGGCAAGATCCGGCGGCCCCGCCGGCTGCAGGGTGGGGCGCACGTAGCGGCCGCGGCGCTCGTCGTTGCAGGCCCGGGTGCGGTTGCCTGGGGCCTTTTGGGTCTTGCGTTCCGGCTTCAGATGCAGGGGTTGCACCGGAAAGGCGGCTCCCGGTGCCACCGTCACCTCCCCGAGGAACTGGGCCTCCTCCGGATCCGCGCCTGAGGCCCCGGGCTCCGGGGCCGGGCGCAAGAGGCGCCGGTTTTCCATCTCTTCCTGGTGTTTACGGAAGGTTTCCTCCAGTTTATTCTGATCCATCTCCGAGTCGCTGAAGGGTTGGCGCCGCAACCGGTGCGGCAGTACTAACTGCGCGGCCTCCCGCACGTCGGCATCCGCCACCTCCTCCCGGCCGCGATAGGCCGCCAGGGTCTGGGCCACCTTGAGCATGTAAATGTCGGCCCGGTGCCCGTCCACCCCCTGGTCCAGGCAGATGGCGCTGATCAGCCGCAGGACCTCTTCCCGGTACCCCACCCGCGGCAGAAGTTCACGACTGGCGAGGATGGCCCGGCGCAGGGCCTCCTGCTCCAGGGCCCAGCGGAGCGCGAAGCCTTCCGGGTCCGCCTCGAAGGCCAGACGGCGCCGCACCACGTCCATGCGGGCCTGGAGCTGTTGCAGGCCAGCCACTGCCACACAGAGCCCGAAACGGTCCAGGAGCTGGGGCCTCAGCTCTCCTTCCTCGGGGTTCATGGTGCCCACCAGGATAAAGCGGGCCGGGTGGCTGAAGGAGATGCCCTCCCGCTCCACCACGTTAACCCCCATGGCCGCGGCGTCCAGAAGCACATCCACCAGGTGGTCGTCCAGGAGATTTACTTCATCAACGTAGAGGATTCCCCGGTTGGCCGCGGCCAGCAGCCCCGGATCGAAATGCTTTTCGCCGCTCTTGATGGCCTTTTCCAGGTCAATGGTACCCAGGAGCCGGTCCTCGGTGGTGCCCAGGGGCAGATCCACCACCGGCATGGGCCGCTGCCGCCCAGACAAGATCTCTCCCTGCTGCCGCCGGCGACGGCAGGAGTCGCACATCAGCTCGACCTTTTCCGGATCACAATGAAACGGACAGCCGGCCACCATGGTGATGGGAGGTAATAGCTCCGCCAGACCCCGGGCCGCGGTCGATTTGGCGGTGCCCTTCTCACCACGGATCAACACCCCGCCGGTGAGGGGGTTGACGGCATTGAGAATCAAGGCCTTCTTGAGGCGCTCCTGGCCCACCAGGGCCGCAAAGGGATAGACGGGTCGTTTAGGGGTCATGGAAGCAATGTTCTTATAGTTTCATTCAACTGATAAAAATCTTCAGGTGTGTTTTCTGATAGCCATCGAGCAACCATGCAACATACGTTTTGTAAATCTAATGACAAATTAGCGGATTTACGACATCCTCCGGGTGACCGACCAGGTGCCGGTGGAGGCCAGGGCCAAGATCGGATCCCAGACCGATGAACTCCACATCCCGGTGGGAGATTTGAGCCGGCGCCAATCCACCCACGAGCAGGAATAACCTCTCAGCGCTAAAACTTATGCCTCTGAGTTACTCCGCTTCATAAATCACCGGGCCGCCTTCCCAGGGGCCCGGGGCGCAGAGGTCCTCTTCGAAGCAGGTCTTGGAGAAGGCGGCCTCCAGGGGAATGGGATAATCGCCGGAGAAGCAGGAGAGGCAGAAGGTGTCGCGCTCCATTTCGGTGGCGGCAACCATGCCCTCCAGGCTGAGATACCCAAGGTAATTGAGGCCCAGGAAATCCCGAATTCGCTCGATCTCCTGCTGGGCGGCGATTAGTTCCCCCTTTCTGGAAAAGTCGATGCCGTAATAGCAGGGGAAGCGGTGGGGCGGGCAGCTCACCAGCATGCTCACTTCCCGGACCCCGGCCTCGCGCAGCGACTTGACCCGGGAGCGGGTGGTGGTGCCGCGGATGATGGAGTCTTCGATGACGATGACCCGCCGGCCCTTGAGGAGCTCCTTGACCGGGTTGAGCTTCACCCGTACCGAGAAGTCCCGCATGGTCTGGGAGGGCTGGATGAAGGTGCGACCCACGTAATGGTTGCGGATCATCCCCATCTCGAAAGGGATGCCGGTAGCCGCGGCATATCCCAGGGCCGCGTAGGTGCCGGAGTCGGGAAAGGGCATCACCAGGTCGCCCTGGAGGGGATGCTCCCGGGCCAGGGCGGCGCCCAGGCGCTTGCGCACCTGATAGACGCTTTTCCCGAAGATCTGGCTGTCGGGGCGAGCGAAATAGACAAACTCGAAGATACAGCGTTGGGGAAGCGCCGGGGCGAAGGGCTTATGGCAATGGACGCCGGCCGCGTCCATGACCACGATCTCCCCCGGCTCCACTTCCCGCAAGTAGTCGGCCTGCACCAGGTCCAGGGCGCAGGTCTCGGAGGCCGCCAACCAGGAGCCGTTCAATTGGCCCAGGCACAGGGGCCGGAAGCCGTGGGGGTCGCGGGCGGCGAGGACCTGGTCGGCGGTGGCCAGCACCAGGGAATAGGAACCCTTGAGGTGCTCCAGGGCGTTGATCAGCGAATCCACCACTTGGGCGCCCCGGTGCCGGGCCATGAGGTGGACGATGATCTCGGTGTCCATGCTCGACTGGAAGATGGAGCCGTCCTCTTCCAGGCGGCAGCGGATCTCCCGGGCGTTGGTGAGGTTGCCGTTGTGGCCGATGGCCATGGTTCGGCCGCCGTGCTGCACCACGAAGGGTTGGGCGTTGACCAGCAGGGTGGAGCCGGTGGTGGAGTAGCGCACGTGGCCGATGGCCAGGTGCCCCGGAAGCCGCTCCAGGCTCTGCTGGTCAAAGACCTCGGGCACCAGACCCAGACCCCGGTGCTGGTTGACCCGGCTGCCATCCCCGGTGATGATGCCGCAGGACTCCTGGCCCCGGTGCTGCAAGGCATAAAGGCCGAAATAGGTGAGGCGGGCCGCATCCGGGTGGCCGTAAATGCCGAAGATACCGCAGTGTTCCCGGGGTTGGTCGTCCTGAAGTCCGACCTGGTTTACCGTTTTCCGTTTTCCGTTTTCCATTTTCACATTAAACCCTTCCCGGAGCTGCTAAAAGGTTTGGTAGCCTCAGGCTTCAGCCTGCGTTTAAAAAAGGTGGCACAGGCGTCCCGCCTGTGCCCTTTCCATTCTATGACTCTTGTAATAATAATAACAGTTTTCCCCGCAAACGGCTGGCAATATCAAGGGCCTGCGCGGCTTCCTCCCGGTCGGCGGATTCGGCCAGTTCCCTTCTGGCGGTGGCCAGGTCCCTTTCCGCCTTGTCGATCCACTCTTTAACTGTGTCGTTCATATAACACTTTGCCGTGGTCCAATGCTTCCCTAATCAAGGGGTCTCCTTCCCGGTAGCGTCGTTCGGTGTCATCCGGGCGCCGGGCCAGCAGATCGATGGGAAACCGGGGATTGGTCCCGTTCAAGATTTCCAGGGATTTGCGCAAATTTTTGCCTTCAAAAGGCAGGACCACCAGCAGGTCGACGTCGGAATCCGGGGTCGGGTTGCCATAGGCATAGGAGCCGAACAGAATGATCCGCTCCGGGTGAAACTCCTGGACGATGCGCTGGCAGAGGTCTTGGATGCTTTGTTCGTTTACCATGGGAGTCTCAGTTAGGCAAAGCGTTGAGTTTCCGCCATTATGGTGTGGACTCTCGCAATAAATATCTAAAAACTATTGAACCTTTTTGCCTTCGACTAATAGCCGGACCGCCTAAAAGGTTTGGTAGCCGCAGGCTTCAGCCTGCGTTTAAAAAAGGTGGCACAGGCGTCCCGCCTGTGCACTGATTATTTTAATATAGCATAACCGGTGGCGCGGGCTTTCCATCGAGTATTTCGTTCTAAACAACATGAAAATGTTTTAGTGGCACAGGCCTCTGGCCTGTGTAAGCCAGAAGGATCACCAATGCATAAACCTTCACCGGCCGGAGGCCGGTGCCACTAAAGTTGGAGGAATCGGCTCTCCGTGCTTTTTTAAACTCTCCAGATAGCCGGTGATAGCTTCTTTGATATTGGCCTGAGCTTCCTCCCGGGTAGCCCCTTGGGAGATGCAACCCGGCAAGGCGGGACATTGCGCCACAAAGACGCCGTCTTCATCCTGCTCAATGATCACCCGGAATTTCATCAGAACTCCGCGGCATTAAGCACAGGCGCGACGCCTTTGCCACCCAAATGAAACTACCCCTTAACGGCCCGCAGTTGCGCCGTGGATTGTTTCACCAGGGCGTGGTATTCCTGCAGGCTCTTCACCGTGAGCTTGCCCCGCTTCATGGCCCGGATGGCGTCCAGGGTGGCCCTGGCCGCCGCCAGAGTGGTGGTATAGGGAATGTTGTATTCCAGGGCGGCCCGGCGGATGGAGTAGGAGTCCGCCGGGGTGTAGCGGCCCTCCGGGGTGTTGACCAGCAGGGCGATCTCGTTGTTTTTGATGTGGTCGATGATATGGGGCCGCCCTTCCCGGATCTTGCTGACCGGGGTCACCGGCAGGCCGTGCTCCTTAAGGTATTCGGCGGTGCCGGCGGTGGCATAGAGGGGGAACCCTTCCCGCTGAAAGCCCCTGGCCAGCTCCAGGGTGGCGGGCTTGTCCGGGTCCTTGACGCTGAAGATCACCCCGCCTTGCAGAGGCAGGATCTGGCCGGCAGCCAACTGCGACTTGGCAAAGGCGAGGCCGAAATCCGAGTCCAGGCCCATAACCTCTCCGGTGGAAAGCATCTCCGGCCCCAGCCGCGGGTCCACCCCGGGGAAGCGCCGGAAGGGGAAGACCGACTCCTTCACGGCAAAATAGGGGGGCTCGATTTCCCGGGTAAAACCCAGCTCTTCCAGGGAGTGGCCCAACATCACCTTGGTGGCCAGCCTGGCCAGGGAGACCCCGGTGGCCTTGCTCACGAAGGGCACGGTGCGGGAGGCCCTGGGGTTCACCTCCAGGACGTAGACCTGATGGTCCTGCACCGCAAACTGGATGTTCATCAGGCCCACCACCCCAAGTTCCGCCGCCAGGGCCTTGGTCTGCCGCCTGATTTCCTCCTGGATGGCAAGGGAGAGCGAATAAGGAGGCAGGACGCAGGCCGAATCCCCTGAGTGGATGCCGGCCTCTTCGATGTGTTCCATGATGCCGCCGATGACGGTGAGGCTGCCGTCGCTGATGGCGTCCACGTCCACTTCGATGGCGTCCTCCAGGAACTTGTCGATGAGGATGGGGTGGTCCGGAGAGGCCTGAAGGGCCCAATTCATGAAATTCACCAGGCCCTGGTCATCGGCCACGATCTGCATGGCCCGGCCCCCCAAGACGTAGGAGGGCCGCACCAGCACCGGGTAGGTGATCTCATGGGCTATCTGCAAGGCCTGGTCCACATTGGTGGCGGTGTCGTTGGGCGGCTGTTTCAGCTTAAGATCGACCAGCAGCTGCTTGAATAATTTGCGGTCCTCGGCCCGGTCGATGGCGGTGGCCGAAGTCCCCATGATGCGCACCCCCGCCTGGCCCAGGGGCACCGCCAGGTTCAAGGGGGTCTGGCCGCCGAACTGCAGGATCAGGCCCTTGGGGTCCTCCGCGGCCACGATGTTGAGGACGTCCTCCCGGGTCAGGGGCTCGAAATAGAGCTTATCCGAGGTGTCGTAGTCGGTGGACACCGTCTCCGGATTGGAGTTGACCATGATGGACTCCACCCCCAACTCCTTGAGGGCGAAGGAGGCCTGGCAGCAGCAATAGTCGAACTCGATCCCCTGGCCGATGCGGTTGGGGCCGGCGCCCAGGATGGCCACCTTGTCCCGCGAGGTTTTCCGGGCCTCGTCCTCCCATTCGTAGGTGGAATAGAAATAGGGGGTGTAGGCCTCGAACTCCGCGGCGCAGGTATCCACCAGCTTATAGACCGGGGTGACTCCGTGCTCCCGGCGCATCCCGGCCAGATGCTCCTCGCCGCCGCCCCAGAGGTGGCCAAGCTGCACGTCGGAGAAACCGTATTCCTTGGCCTGGCGCAGCATGTCCTTTAACTGCTCCTGGCCCCGCCCCTGGCGCAACAATTCTCCAAAGATTGCCAACTCCCCGGAGAAGGACACCAGGTCCCGGATCTGGTGGAGAAACCAGGGGTCGATGAAGGTAAGCTGGTGCGCTTCAGCCACGTCCATCCCGGAGCGGAAGGCCTGAAGCAGGTAGAAGAGGCGCTGAGAGTTGGGGACCCGCAGCCGGACCCGCAGCTCGTCGGGACCCACCTCCGGCAGGTCCTTGCCGTCGCTCCCCAGGCCGAAACGGGCGATCTCCAGGGATCGAATGCCTTTTTGCAGGGCCTCTTTGAAGGTGCGGCCGATGGCCATCACTTCCCCCACCGATTTCATGGAGGTGGTGAGGAAGTCCTCGGCCCCGGGGAATTTCTCAAAGGTCCAGCGGGGGATCTTGACTACGCAATAGTCAATGGTGGGCTCGAAAGAGGCGTAGGTCTCCCGGGTGATGTCGTTGTGGATCTCATCCAGGGTGAAGCCCACCGCCAGCTTGGCGGCGATCTTGGCGATGGGGAAGCCGGTGGCCTTGGAGGCCAGGGCCGAGGAGCGGGACACCCGGGGGTTCATCTCGATGACCACCATCTCCCCGGTCTGGGGATGGATGGCGAACTGGATGTTGGAGCCGCCGGTCTCCACCCCGATTTCCCGGATGATGGCGATGGCCGCGTCCCGCATCGCCTGGTACTCCCGGTCCGTCAGGGTCTGCGCCGGGGCGACGGTAATGGAGTCGCCGGTATGCACCCCCATGGGGTCCAGGTTTTCAATGGAGCAGATGATCACCACGTTGTCCCGGAAGTCCCGCATCACCTCCAGCTCGAATTCCTTCCAGCCCAACACCGATTCTTCCAGCATCACCTCGCTGATCATACTGGCGGCCAGGCCCTCCGCGGCCAGCAGCCTCAAATCTTCCAGGTTATAGGCGATGCCGCCGCCGGTGCCCCCCAGGGTGAAGCTCGGGCGGATGATGATGGGGTAGCTGATCTCCGGCGCCGCGGCCAGGGCCATATCCAGATTGCGGACGATGGCGCTTCGGGGCACCCGCAACGAGATACGGGCCATGGCGTCCCGGAAGAGTTCCCGGTCTTCGGCCTTCTTGATGACCTGGGGGTTGGCCCCGATCATCTCCACCCCGAGGCGCTCCAGGATGCCGGTGTCCGCCACGGCCACCGCACAATTGAGGCCGGTCTGGCCGCCCAGGGTGGGGAGGATGGCGTCGGGGCGCTCCCGTTCGAGCACCTGGCAGACCATCTCCGGGGTGATGGGCTCGATGTAGGTCCGGTCCGCCATCTCGGGGTCGGTCATGATGGTGGCGGGGTTGGAATTGATGAGCACCACCTCATAGCCTTCCTCCCGGAGGGCCTTGCAGGCCTGGGTGCCGGAATAATCGAACTCGCAGGCCTGGCTGATGATGATAGGCCCCGAGCCGATGATCAGGATTTTCTTCAGATCGGTGCGTTTCGGCATAATCTGTGGGTGGCTAGACAAAAAACTCCGGGGCCGTCCTGGCCTACAGCCCCTGGATGGTCACTTAAAAAAAACTCCTGCGCAGCCCCGGCGCCAACCTGCCATCGCCTGAGCAAAGCGGGGATGGCTTAATCTCCGGGGAATATGGCGGTCCAAAGATCACCGCGGCCATGCGCCTCCCCGCCAGGCTTTTTAAACCTGGCTCACCATCTGCAGGAATTCCTCAAAAAGATAATGGGCGTCATGAGGCCCCGGGGAGGCCTCCGGGTGGTACTGCACCGAGAAGGCCCTGAGCCCCTGGTGGCGCAAGCCTTCCAGGGTGCCGTCATTCAGGTTGACGTGGGTCGACTCCACCCCGGGGTCCGGGATGGACTCCAGGTCCACCGCGAAGCCGTGATTCTGGGAGGTGATTTCCACCCGGCCGGAGAGCTTGCTCTTCACCGGCTGGTTGGCGCCCCGGTGGCCGAACTTGAGCTTGAAGGTGCGGCCGCCCAGGGCCAGGCCCAGAAGTTGGTGCCCCAGGCAGATGCCGAACATGGGGGCGGCGCCCAAACACTGGCGCACATTGTCGATGGCGTAGGTGACCGCGGCCGGATCCCCGGGGCCGTTGCTGAGGATGATGCCCGCGGGTTTGAGAGCCAGCACCTCATTAGCCGGGGTGGTGGCCGGCACCACCAGAACCTGGAGGCCCTTTTCGATTAAGCTCCTGATTATATTGAACTTTACCCCATAATCGTAGAGCACCACCTTCTTGCCGGTACGCTGCGACCACAAGGTCTCAAGGCCGGTATCCTCGGTGTCCGCCGGAAACTGCGGCCACCAGTAGGGGCGCCGACAGGTGACCAGGGGCACCAGGTCCAGGCCATCCATGCTGGGGAGCTCCCGGGCCCGGCGCACCAGGGACTCGGGGTCCTGGTCCAGAGTGGAGATGATGCCCCGCATAGCCCCCACCTCCCGGAGGCGCTTGGTGATGGCCCGGGTGTCGAAGCCCTCCACCCCCAGCTTGCCCGAGGCCCGGAGATAATCGCCCAGGTTCCCCCGGGCCCGCCAGTTGGAAGGGTAGGGGTGGTACTCTTTGACGATGAAGCCCTCCACCAATATCCCCCGGGATTCGACATCTTCGGGGTTGACCCCGTAATTGCCTATCAAGGGATAAGTCATGGTGACGATCTGGCCCTTGTAGGATGGATCGGTGAGGATCTCCTGGTATCCGGTCATGGCAGTGTTGAATACCACCTCGCCGGCGGATTCTCCTTCGCCGGTAAAGGATCGCCCCCGCAACACCAAACCGTCTTCCAACGCCAATAACGCCTTCAAAGTGATGACCTCGAAGCCACGCTAAATTCCTTAAAAATTATAACATAATCCGCGGGTGGGCGTCGGCTAAATTTTCCAGGGACAAGACCCAAGGCGGAGGGGCGGCCATCTGCGGCGGCCAAATTCACCGCCGCTCGTCGTAGCACAGGCGTCCCGCCTGTAAAAATGTAAGGTGGGCACCGCCCACCATTTTCCTTTTCTCCCTCTCCGCCAGGCTGGGCGCGTGTTTTATCGGGTCCCAGGACTTGCCCAAAACCGGCTGCATATAAAGCCCCTGGCGAGGCGATTTGCAGCCGGGTAAGGGTAAACCATGGCTCGACTCCAGGGGAGGTCCGTAGTGTCCGGCAAGGTTTTTGCCATGAGGCATGAAGGGTGGGCACTGTCCACCAAAACCAGAGAGCTGTTTCAACTTAGGCCTGCCCAACTTGGGCGTGAGATTCCTACCTGCTTCGTTGCCCCAACCCGTCGACCTTCTGGCGCCAAAGCCCGGCGATCAGCTCCGCCTGGCGCCGGGCAGCGCCTTGATGGGGGATCAAGGTCGCCTGGGCCCTGGTCCCCAAATCGCGGCGGAGTTCCGGGTTTCTTAAGAGCTGGTCCACCGCGGCGGCCAGGGAGGGGGCGTCCGCCACCCTGATCCCGGCACCGGCGGGTTCAGCTTCCAAGATGTCTTGGGCCCAACGGAAGTTGGAGAGGTTGGGACCATAAAGGGGCGCCCGGCCCCAGGCCGCAGCCTCCAGGATGTTTTGGCCTCCATGGGGGACCAGACTGCCGCCCACAAAAGCCACGTCCGTGGCGCCATAGAGGCTAAAGAGGTCGCCGATGGTGTCGATGAGCACCACTGGATGGGTCCGGATTTCTAAGCCCGCCTTCAAACGGCTCCAGAGATGACCAGGCAAGCCGTGCCTCACCCTTAATAAATTTTCCCCCAGGCCCGGGGCGCGCTCAGGATGTCTGGGCGCCAGGACCAGGAGCAAAGAAGGGTAGGGGCCCAAAAGTTCCTTATAGGCGGCCAGCACTATTTCCTCTTCGCCGGGATGGGTGGAGGCGGCCAGCCAGATTGGCTCGCCCCCGGAAACTGCCTTGCCGCCGTGCAGCAGCCGCTGAAATTCCGTGGCCTCTTCCTCATCCCGGTCCTGCAACAGGCGGTCACACTTCAGGTTGCCGCTGAGCCGCATCTTGGCCGAGTCCAGGCCCATTGCCAGCAGGCGTTGATAATCCTGGGGGGCCCCGGCAACAATAAGATCGTAATTATTAATTAATTCCGTGGCATACCTTCGATATCTAATGTATCTTCTGAAGCTTTGCTCAGAAACCCTGGCGTTGGCCAGGGCCAGGAGAATGCCGCGCTCCCTGGCCAGGTTAAGAAAATTAGGCCAGATTTCCGATTCCAGGGTAATGACCAGATGAGGCTGCAGCCTTTCCAGGTAGCGCTGCACCGTCCAGGGAATATCCAGGGGAAAGTAGCAGACCAGGGCCCCCAATGGCAAAAAATATTTGCGCGCCAGGGCCTGGCCGGTTTCAGTACCGGTGCTGACGATCAAGGCGGCCCCGGGGAGCAAGCTCTGTAGTTCGCGGACCAGGGGCAGGGCCTCCAGGATTTCTCCCACGGAAATCCCGTGCAACCAGAGACGCGGCTGCCCCGGGGGGGGACCGCCGGGGAGCTGCAGACCCAGGCGGGGCCGAAAACTCTCCCCCCGGCCCCTGGATTTCAGGTGCCAATAAAAAAAAGGCCAGGCAAATAAGCCGGCCAGGGTGCTCAAGCCCTGATATGCCAGGTTAATCAATGTCTTATCAGTCATATCTAAGATAGTTTCTTAAGTTTAGCCAACCAGTCGCGGCGCACCTTAAGGTAGTCGGCCAGGATCTCGGCGTGATCGAAGGCCATCTCTTGGGGTAAATCTTCCAGCCGAAAAATCTCCAGGCTCCGGGCATCGTCCGCCGCCTTGGGTGTCCCAAACGCCCGGGCCACAAATACGGTGCTGATGTTATGCCGCCTCGGGTCTCGCCGGGGGTCCGAATAAGTGTGCAGCTGGCCCAGGAGTTCCACCTTAAGTCCGGTTTCCTCCAGGGCCTCCCGGCAGGCGGCGGCCTCCAGGGATTCGCCGTATTCCACGTAACCACCGGGCAAGGCCCATCCCAGAGGCGGATTGGCCCGCTGGATCAAAACGATCCCCTTGAGGGGAATCTCGATAATGATATCCACCGTAGGCGCCGGCGAGCGCCGCCTCGGGAAGGGCTGCCCACATTTAGGACATTTTTCTACCATCTTCATATGTTTGTTTACATAATATATATTATCAGACGTTATATTTAGGTCCCCTTAAACTCCCGCTTAACAAATTTTCTTAGATCCTGATAATCGACGGCAACAATTTGCCAGGTCCCGCTCTCCGGTTGCCGCTGCATCCGAAAGTGAAACGGCTCTTGGCTCTTGGGGTCCACCAGGGTCACCCGGGCATCCCCGCCCTGGACCTCGATCTGCGCCGTGGTAGCCGCGGCGGCAATCGCCAGTATTCTGGTATTATCCAGATTCAGCAGATACTTCTCCATCAGCTGGCGGCACTGCCTTTCCAGGGCGTCCGACAGGTTAGACAACACCATTCGGGCCAACTGCCGCCCCATTTGCCGGCCTTTCCGGTTCCACGGGTCTTCTGTGCCCCCTTTGGCGTCGTCAGAATCGGGGATGGCGGATTCTGCCATATTATTAGCAATTGCCTTTATATTCAGATACTTAAAGAGACGGGGCATATCCCTGGTCTTGAGGGCCAGGGCCATACGCTGCAAGGCGTAACGGGGTGAGGCGATCCAGCTCCGGTAGAGGCCGCCGCCTAGAACCGCAACCAAAATCCCTGCGATCAGGTAGATCAACAAGGTCCGGCGCCGCATGAGACAAGACCTCCTTAGGGTGAGCTTGGCTTCGGCATGCTTTTCAGATAGATATACTATAACCCGAAAAGGGGGCATCGAGGCCATGAAACCGGAAAAATTGATCTCCCGCCACCTCCTGGAGAACTTCTTTTCCCCCCGCGGCAGGAGCGGACCTTCTTTGAGGCTGGCAGATTTCAGGAAACTATTCAGGAGATGAGCCGAACCGCAGGAGGAAAGGCGCTGCTCCAGTGAGCAAAGCCTCAATAGACGGGAATTTCGAAGCCGAATGCATATAAAGCCCCTGGAGCGGCGATTTTTGATCAGGCAAGGGTTTGGTTAAGGGCAGTTTTCGGTTTTCACATTAAACCATTGTCAAGCGGCTAAAAGGTTTGGTAGCCGCAGGCTTCAGCCTTGCGGCTTTTTCCAATGTTTGTTTGGACTGCTGGCGCCGGCGTGCGGTCATCCTGGCGGATGACCAGGTTTTCTATTTTCGGTTTTCCAAAAAATACGCCGGGCTGAAAATGAGCCCGGAGCCAACGAGAGAGTAACTGAGGCATCATGGAATACTGGGACTCAGGCGGGCCAAGACTGCCGGTGGTGCGGATCAACGCCAAGGGCCTGCGCTGGCAGCGCCGCGGCCACCCCTGGCTGTACCGCGACGACCTGGACGGCGAGGTCGCCCTGCCCTCCGGGGAGTTAGCCGCGGTGGTGGCGCCGGGGGACCGCTTCCTGGGCCAGGCCTTTTACAGCGCCAAGTCCCGGATTGCCCTGCGTTTTGTCAGCCCTGGACCGGGGCCGGTGACTGCGGCTTTTTGGGAGGAGCGCCTCCTCCGAGCCCTGGCATACCGGCAGCGGGTGGTCCGGGACAGCGACGCCTGCCGCCTCATCTACGCCGAAGCCGACGGCTTCCCGGGCCTCGTGGCGGACTCCTACGCCGGGCACCTGGTGCTGCAGGCCAACCACCCGGGTCCGGCCAGGCTCCTGCCGGAGACCTTCTTGCCGCTGCTTAACCGGCACCTGGCCCCCAAATCCATCACCCTGCGCCATGACGGCGAGGCGCGCCTGCTGGAGGGACTCCCCCAGGAGGTCCAAACGGTGTCGGGTGAACTGCCTCCCCGGGTGCAGGTGCGGGAAGGTAAGGTACGTCTCTGGGTGGATATCCGGGGCGGCCAGAAGACCGGGCTTTTCCTCGATCAGCGGGAAAACCGCGCCGCGGCGGCAATGATGTCCAGGGGTCGGGTTCTGGATGCCTTCGCCTACCAGGGGGCCTTTGCCATGTACCTGGCTCCCTTAGCCGAGGAGGTCACCCTGGTGGAGAGTTCCGCCGCGGCCCTGGAAATGGCCCGGGAAAATGCCTTGCTCAATAACCTGAATAATCTGGATTTGGTGCGGGAAAACGTCTTTGCCTACCTGAAGGCCGCGGTGGCCGCGGGCAAACGCTTCGACTGCATCGTCCTGGACCCGCCTGCCTTTGCCAGGAGCCGGGGAGAGCGTACCGCGGCCCTCAAAGGCTACCGGGAGATCAACCGCCGGGCCTTTCAGCTACTCTCGCCCGGCGGGGCGCTGATCACCTGCTCTTGCTCCTATAACCTCAGCGAGCCGGATTTTCTCGGGATAGTCCGGGAGGCTGCCGCTGAGGCCCACCGCCAGGCCCGGATAGTGGAGCGCCGGGGCGCCGCCCAGGACCACCCTGCCCTCCTCTCCCTGCCGGAGAGCCTCTACTTGAAGTGCCTGATCCTGGAAGTGTTGTAGGCTGGGCCCGGCTCCAGTACTTTAAACGTCTAAGGACAAATTTATGGTGTGTGGTACCCACCCCGCACTACCTATGCATAGCCTCCTCCAAGCGCCTTCTCATCTCATCTCATCTCCCGGTCATTGACTCTCCCCTCCTCTTACCATAAAATCATCCCATGCGCCTTTCTGTTTTGGGGATTATGGCCATCGTGCTCCTGGCATGGGCGCTGCCCGCGGTCGCCGAACCTTCTTCCCCGCCCCCGCCACATCCCCGCATCCTGGAGGCTGCCCAGGCCCCCCGGGCCGCCCGGATTCTACGCCAGGTACCCCTGGCCTACGCTCCGCTCATGTCTCAGACGCAGCGGCGCCGCGATTTTCTGGAAAAGATCGAGCTGGCCAAAGGCCTGCTGGGGGTCAGGCGCCTGGTGGAGATCCGCAAGGAGACCCTGGCCATGATTCCCCCGGGGATGGAAGTCTCCTGGGAGTACTTGAGAGGGCGCCGCTGGCCGGACGGCGATCGGGTGGGGGTCACCCTGAGCGTGCCGGTGTGGGTGCCGGCCGGGGCTCGGAAGGTTCAGAGCTTCTGCGCCTTTGAGAAAAAATGGCAGAGCGTGGCCCAGACCCCCAGCCGGCCGTCGGGCTACGTCTGGTTCTCCCCCAATCTGGCCGACATCAATAATAAGGCCGCTTACCGCGCCGAAACCATCCAGTTCGAAGTGAACAGCAGGTTCGCCCCCCTGGTGGGCCTGCTGCTGGAGTACATCTTCCGGGAGGGCTTCTACGACCCGCCCCAACGGCTGCCCCTGATGACGGTGAGGGGCGCCGAGGACACTTACGCGGTCAGCGCCTGGACCACGCCGGTAGTGGCGGAATGCCTCAGTTTCCCGGACAATGAGAGCGATTGCCTGGCGGCCGGTGTGGCCCGGTGCTGCTATAACAACCTGGCTGAGATCTACCACGGCCACCACGCTCCGGCCTCCAACCATCGCCTGGGTCTGGCCTTCGACCTCAATGACTTCAATTACCCCGGGGTGGTGGACGGCGCCCCCAATCCCGTCAGCCACTCCCTCCGCCAGTTCAACCGGGATGCCATGCACAAACTCGACGCCCGCCAGATTCCAGGCTGGGTCTATCAGGCCGCTAAATCTCTAGGGTTGCGCATCCCCCAGGAATGGACCTACGAGGGCTATAATACCGACTGGGAGCATCTGGACGTGGGGACCAAATGAGAGTTTCGAGTTTTGAGTTTCGAGTTTTTAGTAATTTGAAAAGCGCGGTTTTTTTGGTAGCCGCAGGCCCTGGCAAAAAACCTGCGCCGCACAGGCGGGACGCTTGTGCCACCATTTTATTGGTGTATGGCGGGCACTGCCTCCCATGAAGAAAACCATCCATGACCCTATTCGCGTGCCCTTATCTTAAAGGTGAAGTAGAATTAAACGAAGAGCGTGAACGCCACATCTTGGAGCGACACCCGGAACTCGTCCTTGATTTACGCCAGTTGATAGCGGATACCCTGATGACTCCTGACCGAGTGCGCCGGACCGCTCGCTTAGAAAATGCGCGGTTGTTTTCCCGATGGTTTCCTCAGGTTCGAGGCGGTAAGCATGTGGTGATTGTGGTGATCACTGAATCGGGCCAACCGCATCGCCATTGGATCATAACTTCTTACCTCGCACGCAGGTTGGCGGGAGGAGAGACCGAATGGCAGCAAAATTGACCTTCAGATATGATCGGGGGGCGGACATCCTCCATATCGACAAATGTTCCCCTTACCCGGAACAGGAATCGGAAGAGCTTGGGGATGACATCATCGCCCGACTCAACCCGGACACCGATGAAGTGGAAAACCTGGATGTGCTTTTCTTCTCCACCAGACTTCTCCGCCAGGAACTGTTTGAACTACCGGTGACTGCTGATTTGCGCCTGGTGGCTACAAGCAGTAACTGATGGTGAGTCAGCCTCCGCCTTATCTTTTTGCTGTCCATAGTATTTAGGTCCGGGCAGCACAGGCGAGAGGCCCGTGCCACCGTGGTTACAACCAGGCAACGAGCACCATCTCATCATTCCTCATGCTGCAAGATTTCATCAAACAACTGAAAGAATCCGCGGACTACCGCGATATCCTCAGTCACTATCGCTACTTGCCTGAAGTGGCGGCGGACTATGCGCCTGAAGATGCAGGTCTGCCGCCGCCGCTGACCGCGGCCCTTAAACGCCAGGGAATCTCCCGCCTCTATCGCCACCAGGCCGAGGCCCTGGCCGCCATCCGGGCCGGCCAGAACGTGCTGGTGGCCACCCCCACCGCCAGCGGCAAGACCCTGATTTATAATTTGCCGGTGCTGGAATCGCTCTTAAAAGACGGGGCCGGCCATGCCCTGTACCTATTTCCCCTGAAGGCCCTGGAACAGGATCAACTCAAGGCCCTCAAGGGACTGGACGCCGCCCTGCCCTCCCCTTTCCTGCGGGCGGCCATCTATGATGGCGACACCCCGCCGTCCCAGCGCCAGGCCATCAAGGCCAGTCCTCCCCAGGTGCTCATCAGCAATCCTGACATGCTGCACCTGGGGCTGCTGCCCTACCACGCTTCCTGGTCCGGGTTCTTCTCCCGGCTCAAATTCGTGGTCATCGACGAAGTGCACACTTACCGGGGCATCATGGGCAGCCACATGGCCCAGGTGCTGCGGCGCCTGCGGCGCCTCTGCGCTCACTATGGCTCCCGCCCCTGCTTTATCCTGTCTTCCGCCACCATTGCCCGCCCTGAAACCTTCGTCAGTCAGTTAACCGGGCTTAAGGTGGAAACCATCGCCGCCAGCGGCGCCCCCCAGCCCGGCCGGCACTTCCTCTTTCTCAACCCCCCGGGCGGGGCGCCCTCGATCGCGGCCCAGATCTTTGCCCAGGCCATCCGCCAGGGCCTCAATACCATCTGCTTCACCCAGGCCCGCAAGCTCACGGAGCTCATCCATGTCTGGTCGCAGCGGCTGGCGCCGGAGCTCAAGCGCCACATCAGCTCCTATCGTGCCGGCTATCTGCCGGAGGAGCGCCGCGAGATCGAGCAGGCCCTGGCCGCAGGTAAGATGCGAGGGGTGATCTCCACCAGCGCCCTGGAGATGGGCATCGACATCGGCGGTCTGGACGTCTGCATCCTGGTTGGCTATCCCGGCACCATGGTCACCACCCGGCAACGGGCCGGCCGGGTGGGGCGGGCCGGCCGCGACTCCCTCATCGTCCTGCTGGCCCAGGCCGACGCCCTGGACCAGTATTTCCTTAAATACCCGGACGAATTCTTTGGCCGCCCCCTGGAGACCGCGGTGGTGGACCCCGATAACCCTTACGTGGTCAAGGCCCACCTGCCCTGCGCCGCCCAGGAGCTGCCCCTGCGGCTCACAGGGGAGGTCCATTTCGACTTGGCGGCCCACGAGGCAGTGCTTGCCGACCTGGTCCGGGAACGCCGCCTGCTCCATGCCGCCGACGGCGACGCCTGGTTGGCCCGGGACCGCTTCCCCCAAAAGGAGGTGAATATCCGGGGGATAGGGGAAAGCTTCGCCATCTTCCAGACCGGCAAGAAACGGCCCCTGGGCTCCATCGACGGCCACCGGGCCCTGCGGGAGTGCCACCCCGGAGCGGTCTATCTCCACAAGGCCCAGACCTGGGGGGTGGAACGCCTGGATTTGGAGCGGCGCAACGTTTGGGTAAATTTCGTTGAGCCCAACTACTTCACCCGCATCCAGACGGACAAGGAGACGGAAATCCTGGAGATCCTGGAGACCCGCCAGGCGGCCGTCTTCACCGCTCACATCGGCCGCCTCAAGGTCACCGAACACCTACTGTCCTATGAGAAGCGGCGTCTGCCCGGACAAGAGCTTTTGGGAACGGTATCCCTGGAGCTGCCGCCCCAGATCTTCGAAACCGTGGGCATGTGGCTGGAAATCCCCGATGCCGTCAAAAACGCCATCTACGCCGCCGGGGGGCACTTCATGGGCGGCATCCACGCCCTGGAGCACGTCCTCATCAGCATGTTTCCCCTCTTTGCCCTGGCGGACCGCTATGATATCGGGGGCATCTCCCATCCGTCGCACCCCCAGGTAGGCCGAGCCGCCATCTTCATCTACGACGGCTACCCCGGCGGGGTGGGGCTGTCGTCCAGGGCCTTCGAGATTCTGGAAGACCTGCTGCGGCGCGCCCGGGAAGTCACCGCCGCCTGTCCCTGCGAGGACGGCTGCCCCTCCTGCATCCATTCCCCCAAATGCGGCTCAGGCAACAAGCCCCTGGACAAAGAGGCAGCCGTGAGCATCGCCGCCATGCTCCTCGGGTTGGAAGAGCCCCGGGTGGAGGACGATATTACCCTGCAGGAAACCACCGCCGCCCCCCTCACGGTCGCCGAGCCAATCGCCGGCGACACCTGGCTGGCCCGGCGAAAACTGGGAATTCTGGACCTGGAGACCCGCTGTTCCGCAGCCGACGTGGGCGGCTGGGGGCAATGCCACCGCATGGGCGTTTCCCTGGCGGTGCTCCACGAGACCAGCACGGGCGCGGCTACCGTTTACCGGGAAGCCGACCTGGAGCGCCTTTGCCGGCGTCTGCAAGGGTTGGAGCTGGTGGTGGGCTTCAATATCAAACGCTTCGACTACCAGGTGCTGCAGCCTTACACCCGGATAAGGCTTAAGGATTTACCAACCCTGGACATCCTGGAAGAGGTTCAGGCCATCCTGGGCCACCGGCTCTCCCTTAACCATCTGGCGGAGAAGACCCTGGGAGAGAGCAAATCCGGGGACGGACTCCTGGCCCTGGAACTCTTCGCCGCCGGCCGCTGGGAAGAACTGGAATCCTACTGCCGCCAGGATGTGGCCCTCACCCGCCGCATCTTCGAGTTCGGGGTGGAGCACGGCTTCCTCATCTACCAGCATCGCCAGGGCGCCCTGGTGCGGATGCCGTTGGACTGGCGGGAGCAGCGCTTTTTTCAGTAGTGATTTTTTTCACGCTAAAGCAGCTTCTCCTGGTAGCCCAGGCGTCTCGCCGCTGGTCGCCCAGGCGTCCCGCCGGTGCAGGAAATTGGTTTCCCTTGACTCACCGCGACCGCTTCGCCTTCCGTATCTCTTTCCCGAAACTCAAAACTCAAAACAAGAAATTCAAAACTTGACATTGCCCTTTGGCCGCGGTTGTCTTATCATTTGAGAAAATCTATCGATCGTTCCCAGGCAGGAGCTTGGGAACGAGGAGAACGAGGAGGTTATGATGAATTCGAACAAAAAGGGCCTGGCCCTGGGTTGTTGTCTGGCACTGTTGCTCTTCTTTTGCGCTTCGCCGCTGTTGGCAGCCGAGGCTGAACCCACGGTGGGCCAGGTGCTGGGTCCGGTAACCTTCGCCGCGCCCATGTCCGCCGCGGACGCCACCTATCTGGGGCTGGCAAAGCCGGGCCCATTCACCCTTAAGGACGTCAAATCGCCGTATGTCCTGGTGGAGCAGTTCAACACCTCCTGCCCCCACTGCATGCATGAGGCCCCGATCCTGAACCAACTTTTTAACCTGGTGCAGCAGGATCCCAACCTTAATGGAAAACTGAAATTTATGGCCGTGGCCCAGAGCAGTGATACGGGCCCCGTAACGGCATGGAAGGCCCTCCAAAAAGTCCCCTTCCCGGTATTACCGGATCCCAACAGCGCCCTGGGAAAGGCCCTGAATTTCACCCCCTACCCGGTCACCATGGTCGTGAATAATAAGAGCGGCAAGATCGTTTGGGTGCAAATCGGCGCCTTCGATAACGCAGATGAGCCCCTGCAGGGGATTAAAGCAGCAGTAAAATAGAAGCTGTTGTAAGAAAATCCCCAAAAAGATGGGACAGGCTTCCCAATCCCCACCTGGCAGCCTGTCCCTCCCCAGCGCCATTTGACTCCCGGCAAATCCGACCTTAACTTAGATTATTGGTAAGATCGATAACCAGTCTCTCCGTTTAAAATGGGCTCAAGGAATTCGAGATGGGTCGAAAAGTTGCGAGATTATCTCTGCTAATCGGTGCGGCGCTGACCCTGGCTCTGTGCTCCGCCCTGATGGCGGCGCCGCTTGGGGTCGGCTTTCCGGCGGGAAATCTGAAGTTCGCCAAGACCATGGCCCCGGCGGACCAGGCCTATCTGGGGCTAAAGAATCCCGGGGAATTCGCCCTTAAGGATATCCAGGCGGATTATGTGTTGGTTGAAGTCCTCAACGCCGACTGCCCGCACTGCATGGAGCAGGCCGCGGCCCTGAACCGGCTTTACCATTTGGTGGAGGCCTCCGATCTCAAGGACCGGATCAAGTTTATCGGGGTGGTCAGCAATTCCGAATCCAGGACGGCCGGGTGGAAAAGCGCCTACAAGGTGCCCTTTCCCCTAATTCCCGATCCCGAATGGATAATCGGAAACGATATCCTCAAGATCACCGGCACCCCCACCACAGTGGTGCTGGATAAACAAGGCAAGGTCATAATTTTGCATGACTGCGTCTTTACTGATGCCAATAAGGCCTTCCAGAGCCTCCGCGCCAAGATAAAATGATGAAAAAAGGCCCTTCTGCAAGGACGCCAGCCATGGATCTGCAGGCTGTTCTGGTAGCGACGGACTTTTCCGAGTGCGCCGCGGCCGCCTTTCAAATGGCCCAAATCCTGGCCCGGCGTTTCAGCTCCAGGCTGATTCTGCTGCACGTCATAAATGAGCGGCTGCTGGAGCAACTTTCCGGCCACCTGGGGGAGCCTGCGGACGCCTTGCTGCCCGGGTTCCGGGAGCGAGCCCAGCAGCAATTGAACGAATTCCTCAAGGGAGTCAAACCCGGCCCCCTGAAGGTGGAGACCCTGGTGGCCGTTGGCCTGCCCTTCCAGGAGATCGCGGTGGTGGCCCGGGATCTGGCGGTGGACCTGGTGGTCATGGGCGGCTACGGCCGGGGCGGCCGCGGGCCCCTGGAAGAGGTCTTCTTCGGGTCCACCGCGGAAAAGGTGGTGCGCCTCCTTCCCTGTCCGGTCCTGTGCGTACCACTGGCTGCCGCCAGGTCAGATAAGGCGGCGGGCACAGCCCGCCCTATGAACGGGTAGGGAGAGGGATTTTATAGAGCGGCCTGTGGCCGCCGATTATCTGGCGCCACCGGGGGTGGCCCTGGGAGGTAACGAAGCCATGCGACGTCTCCTGCTTTTTATCTTCATCTGTCTGAGCTTATGGATTTCCTCCCAGGCGAAGGAAGCCTGGGCGGAGCTCCGGGTGGGTCAGCGCTTCAGCTCCCTGACCTTCAGCGGCACCATCTCCGACGCCGACCGCCTCTATCTGGGTCTGGCCCGGCCGGGTGAATTCACCGTAATGAACATCCAGGCCCGCTACCTGCTGGTCGATATTTTCTCCGACGCCTGTCCCCATTGCACGGCCCAGGCCCCGGTGGTTAACCGGCTATTCCAAATGCTTTCAGCCAACCCGAAATTAAACGACGGAACCCTGAAGATGGTGGGGGTTGGTTATTATGGCACCCCGGCGACCATGGAGAGATGGCGGGGAAAATATGGGGCGCGCTTCCCGCTCATCCCGGATCCCGGGGGCAAGGTCTTCAAGACCCTGGAGATTTACGGCACTCCCACTTACGTGGTTCTGGATAGCCGGGGCACGGTGGTCTATCTATTTTACGGGGAGATAGAAAATCTCCAAAGATTTATGCGGGAGTTGCAGGCCCACCTGGGGCATTAAAGGGGTAATGAAGGTCATTTAAATCTAATCTGTTCATTAAAGCACCAGGAGCTGCAGGGAAGTCATTTTTTTTGTCATTCTGAGGGAGCCGCCAAAAAAATCTAGGGTGGGCACGAGTCCACTAATTCCAATGTAGCACTGCCCACCAATTCCTTAGAAAAGACCCCCTTTTTTTTCTCGTTCCCAAGCTCCTGCTTGGGAACGGAAATTTCGGCCCAAGCTCTGCTTGGGCAACGTCTGTTAATACGATGATAATTTTCTATCTCGTAATCCTTAGCCAGGCGGAGCCTGGCGTAAAAATGGGTTCCCAATCTCCTGCTTGGGAACCAGGAAAAAAGTCAAAAGTAAAAGGCTACTCAGCAGAAATTATCTAGGGTGGGCACGAGCCCACCAATTCCTTAAAAAAGAACCGCTTAAGTGAATCGTATGGTTTTTAAAGGGAAAAATCGACTTTGATCTTGAAGATTTCCTGGGCCGGCAGGCTCAGGACCTCCACCCCGGAGGCCCCGTAGATCTCGGCGAGGATCTGCTCCAGACGCTCCAGCGATTCGGCGATGAGGGTGAACCAGACGTTGAAGTGGTGGCGCCGCAGGTAGTTGTGGGTAACCCCGGGGTAGCGATTCACCACCTCTACGAAGCTCTCCAGTGACTCCGGCGGCACCCGCGCGGCGCACAGGGTGCTGGTATATCCCAGCTTGCGGGAGGTGAAATTGGCCCCCAGGCGGCGGATGACGCCGCTCTCCATCAGGGTCCGCACCCGGCGCAGGACCTGCTCCTCGTCAGCCCCCACCCTGGCGCCCACCTCGGCATACGGCCGGGAAACGATGGGAAAATTTGACTGGATCTCGTTTAAGATGGCCCGGTCCAGGTCGTCCAGGAATTTGGGAGCCGCTTGGCGTTTTGGGGTTTTCGGTGGGTTCATTAATAAGGGAGCTCACCAGCACCGGTCGCGGGCCTCGCGGCGGCTGGACTTAATGGCGGCCAGGAGCTTTGCAACCTCGCTGCCGGTGAGGTGTTTCCGGGCTTTCATTTAGTATGTGGCCTGTGGGCCTCCACATAAGCCTTGAGAACCGCTTGCATCCGGGAGATGTGTCCTTTTCCCTTTGATCTGAAAAAGGAGATGATCTCCTCCTCAAGGCGCAAGTGAACGGATTGCTTAGCTTGTGGCAAAACCAGTTTTGCCTGGGTCCAGTCGGCCCGAATGCCGCGCTCGTCCTCGTCTTCGGCAACGAGCCGTTCCAGTTCATCATCTGTTTGCGCGTCAACCCGGCCCAAATCGGTACGGCTTTGCGCCCTCTTGGCCTTAAGCTCTGCTGCTGTATAGCTCTTGATATTTTTTTCTCTCTTCATGGCGCGCCCTCCGAAAGGAAATAATCCTGATAGCCTCGGTTCGGGTGGTGTAAACGACCGTCACCAACCGGCCTTCAAAAACCCCCAGGGCAAGGAATCTCTCTTCCCCGCCTGCGTGGGTTGAAGGGACAACAACATGCGGAGCCTCAAAAACCCCGATGACATCGAAAAAATCGAGGCCGTGCTTTTCAAGGTTGGCAAGCCGTTTTCGTTCGTCCCATTCAAACCGCATGATCTATATGTACACATTTTGTGTTTACAGTCAAGACCATTTATCAGCCGCTCCCGAGTCGGTCTGGTTAAGTCACACCAGCGGCAGCCAAGAGGAACCGCTCGGCCTCTTGCGTGATGATGTCCTGCACGGTGCGTCCTGCCGGCGCGGACAGATCCAGCTTACGACCATTGATGAAGAGTTGCGACAATGCCTGGTGCAATGATAATAGAAAAGAGAACAATCTCTGCAATTCTCCGATGTTGGTCTTTGCTAATAGGGCATTGGTTTCCGCACGGTCCAACATTTCTGTATGTGCAAATAGCTTATGTCGGATGTTGCGATAATTGTTTTCATAAATCGTGCGCCATTTTTTGACGCATTTTCGCAGTCTTCGAAAGTCCTCTGGGGTTGGCTCATAGGCACTACGTAGATAGTCTTCCAATTCGAGCGGCGTTAGCTTAGGGCCCAGCTTCAGCTTGCGGCGTCCGAGTGCTTCCTTAGAGAATATATTAAGATTATCTTGAGCAATCTTAAGAAGTCTGTCCAGATTGTAGGTATCCGTTTTCTGGTCAAACACTCGTCCTAAAGCAATAATAGCGGTAATTTGAAGCGCATCCCTAATCGTATTCCAGAACCGAGGAGCCGTATTAAGCAGGCTTTCGACTGACGAGGAACTCGCGGCCACGCTGACCGTTAAATAAGCAGAGAAGAAGCGTGCTCCTCTTTCTACTTCATTATTAAAAATGGTTAGTTCTCGATCAAACTGTTCTTCAGGTATTCCCTTCGTCTTGGGCATTTTCTTCGACTTAACCTGTGGGTTCGTAGGGGCAGATGGGGTCTGCCGCCAGGACGTCGCCGCTGAGGGCATAGGCCCGGGCCCGGCAGCCGCCGCAGACCTTGCGGTACTGGCAGCTATGACATTTGCCCCGGTAATCGTCCACCCGCCGCAGTTGCCGGAACAGCTCGGACGAGGCCCAGATTTCCGGAAAGGGCGTCTCCCGGATATTTCCCGCCGGCAGCTCCAGATAACCGCAAGGCTGCACTTCCCCACGATAGGAGACAAAGGCGAATCCCTGTCCCCCCAGGCAGCCCTTGGTCATGGCCTCCATGCCGTGGCTGGAAGGCGTGACCGCCTCTCCCCGGGCGGCGGCGTCCTGGCGCCACAGGCGGTAATACTGGGGAGCGCAGGTGGGCTTGATGAACAGCCGCCCTTCTTTCTGCCAGGCCAGCAGCCGGCTCAGGGTCTCCTGGTATTCCTCCGGCTGCAGCAATTGCTCCCGCAGCTGCTCCCCCCGGCCGGTGGGCACCAAAATGAAGACATGATGGGCCGCGGCCTCCAATTGGATGGCCCGTCCGTGAATGGCGGCCAGCTCGCCCCGGTTGGCCCGGGTGACGGTGGTATTGATCTGAAAGGGCAGCCCCGCCTCCCGGCAGGCGGCGATGCCGGCCAGGGCTCCCTCATAGGCCCCGGGTACGGCCCGGAGGCGGTCGTGGCTGGCGGCCGCGGCTCCATCCAGGGAGATGCTCAGTCTTTGCACTCCCGCTGCTTTGAGGCGGCCGGCGATGAGCGGAGTCAGCAGGGTGCCGTTCACCGCCATCACCATGCGGTGGCCCTTCGCGGCGCCGTAGGCCGCCAGCTTAAAAATGTCCTCCCGCAACAGGGGTTCGCCTCCGGTGAGGATCACCACTAGCTGGCCCAGGGTGGCCAGGTCGTCCAGCAGGGCGATACCTTCCTCAGTGTTCAGCTCCCCGGGATAAGGCCCGGAACCCGCCGCGGCCCGGCAGTGGAGACAGGCCAGGTTGCAGCGCCGGGTGGTCTCCCAGGCCAGGAGGCGAAGGGGAGGGATGGAATTATGGCTGGATTCCATATTTGCCATTGGCGGCACCGGGTTTCCACCTCGGATTGTTATCCCTGATTACCTTAGTTCAGGATAATCGGCGGCCACAGGCCGCCCTAGAAAATCTATTTAGTGCGCAGTGTGTACCCTACACAGTTCTAGACCACCGTAATTTCAACGATATCAACATATTAAACTAATTAAACTAAATCCCCTCTCAGGGGAGAGGGAAATAGCTTTTAATTCCACGAAATGATTAGCGATTGTGCATTTCTAAGTTCAAACAAATCTCTGCTGCCTCCCTAATAGCAAAAACATTGCCGGACAGTACTGACCCAAGATTAACTTTAGTTCCGCAACAAAGCGGCGGCCTGTTTGGCGAAGTAGGTCACAATCAGATCAGCGCCGGCCCGCTTGATGGCGGTGAGGGACTCCAGCATCACCGCCTCCTCGTTGAGCCAGCCCTTCTGGGCGGCGGCCTTGATCATGGCGTATTCGCCGCTCACCTGGTAGGCGGCAATCGGCAGATCGAACTCCCCGGCCAGTTGGGCCACGATGTCGAGATAGGGCAGAGCCGGCTTCACCATCAGGATGTCGGCCCCCTCCTCCACGTCCAGGGCCGCTTCCTTGAGGGCCTCCCGGGCGTTGGCCGGGTCCATCTGATAGGCGCGGCGGTCGCCGAAGGCCGGGGCGCACTCCGCCGCCTCCCGAAAAGGCCCGTAAAAGCTGGAGGCGTATTTCACCGCATAGCTCATGATCGGCAGCATTTCGAAACCACGCTCGTCCAGGGCCTCCCGGATGGCGCCCACCCGGCCGTCCATCATGTCCGAAGGGGCCACCATATCGGCTCCGGCCTCGGCGTGGGACAAGGCCACCTGGGCCAGGGCCTCCAGGCTGGCGTCGTTGTCCACCTCTCCTCCCTGGATGAGGCCGCAGTGGCCGTGGGAGGTGTAGCCGCACAGGCAGACGTCGGTGATCACCAGCAATGCCGGCACCTCTTTCTTCAAGCGGCGCACCGCCTGCTGCACCGCGCCCTTGGGAGAGGCGGCCTCGGAGCCGGTCTCGTCCTTCTTTTGGGGCAACCCGAAGAGCAACACCGCGGGCAGGCCCAGATCAGCCACCTCCCGGGCCTCTTTCAGAAGCTGGTCCACCGACAGGCGGCAGACCCCCGGCATGGCGTCCACCGCCTGGCGGACCCCCTGGCCCGGGGCCACGAACATGGGATAAATGAAGTCTTCCCGGCGCAAATGGGTCTCCTGCACCATCTTCCTCAAGGTCGCCTGGCGCCGCAGCCTCCGGGGACGAAATATCAGTTCCATAATGGGCACCCGCGCTTAAAATTCATTTTTGACAACCATGTCATAATATTAACATATCACCGCGGGGCTGCATTTACAAAAATACAAAAAAATCCAATCGGGAAGATGCGGGCCGCGGCCCTAAATAATTTTTCGCGGCTCCGGTCACCGGCAAAGAATAGGGGTTGGCGGCTCCCGGCTTAAAAAGAGTTGACGCTGCTTCCGGGTATGGGATACTAAATTTTGGGAAATCTGGGGGATGGGGGGCGGAATGCGCAGCAACGCTTTATTAGTCCTCTGCCTGGCGGCGATCCAGTTGGCGGGCGCGGCTGGTTGCGGGTCGGCGCCGGTTGGCCAGGCGTGGCCGGAGGCCGCCTCCCAGGCGCCGCTGCCCGGGGGAAATGAGCAGGCCAGGCTCGAGGACGCCCTGACGGGAGGGCAGATGACCCCGCGGGAGGTGGCGGAGATGAGTGACCGTCTCCTGGCCGACAGCTCGACGTTCAACGACCAGAAGACCATGGCCCGGCTGGAACTGCTCCTCCTCATGGCCATTAAGTCCCCGGACAAGTCGGCTCACGCCGTCCTCTGGCGCTCGCTGGGCATCCTCCATTACCACCAGCAGAAGTACAAGGAGGCGCGCCAGGAGCTCCAGACCTCCAACGAAATTAACCCCAAAAGTGCCCGGACCCATTTTTATCTGGCCCGCCTCTTCACGCACCAGGGCGAGATCTACGAGCGCCAGGGCCAGAAAGGCAAATCCCGCCAACAATTCAAGCGAGCCGCCATCGAAATGGAGCAAGCCCGGAAGATTGAACCCGGCAATCCGTTATTTCGCCAGGACGTCAAGCAAATGATCGGCGGGGAATAGGTAGAGCGCCATGAAGATCTGCTGCCCATTCTGCGGCAACGATGCAGATTTTTTTGAAGTGGCGGAAGGCGTCACCATCACCACCTTTTACGAGCAAAACGATGACGGCAGCTTTTCCACGGTGAGCGACGACTCCAAGATCGAGGGAGAGGTGCGGTTTTTTTGCGGTGAATGCCACAAGGAGATCAAGGAGTACCACGAACACTTCCTGGACATGCTTTTTTAGTTTCGAGTTTCGAGTTTTGAGTTTTTAGTCTCGAGTTTCGAGTTTTGAGTTGAAAGAAGAGAAATGAAGTCAACCTCATCTAGGGATTTGGAGGTCTGGAAGAAGGCCGTAGATTTAGCTAAAATAATTTATGGGATTGTTCCGGGAAAATATCTAAATTTTTGAGTCTCTGGCAAAAGTCATATTCAATAGCGAAATCAAAGTTATTGACTTGCCCCCTCCCCCTTGAGGGGGGAGGGTTGGGGTGGGGGTGGCGAAAGTAGTTACGCATTATCCGCTAGTCACCAACGCCTGACGCCCCCCTCCCGCTAACCCCCTCCCCCCGTGGGGAGGGGGAAAAGACGCCTTAACAGGCAAAAGTCAGGTTAAACCTTAGATCTCAATGCCTAAGGTCCCGTAATTAATAGGACTAACCGATGAAATCACCCGCATGATTAAAGGTCTCATTAAGTATCTCTCAAAAACTATTTAGCAGTCTCATTTCAGGATATATTCCGGAAACTCGAAACTCGAAACTGGGCGACCCAATCACGGGCTGGAAGCCTGTGCCACTGCCGCCCCTACAACTCGAAACTCAAATGCCCGAGCTTCCCGAAGTAGAGGTAATCCGGCGCGGTTTGGCCCCCTGTCTGGTGGGCCGCCGTTTCCTCCGGGTTTCCGTGGGGGAAAAGTCCCTGCGACGGCAATCGCCGGCCAGGGAACTTGAACGCCGGCTGGTGGGCCGCAGATTGGTGGCTCTCCGCCGCCGGGGCAAATACCTGGTCTTTGCCCTGGAGGACGGCGCCACTTTGCTGGTGCATCTGGGCATGACCGGCCACCTGCTCCTGGGTTCTAAAAAAAAGCCGATGACGAACCTGCCCCACGTCCATCTCAGCTTTCACCTGGAAGGGGGGCTTAATCTCATCTACCAGGACATCCGGCGCTTCGGCCAGGTGCTGGTCTTCCCGCCGGGGACGCCCCCGCCGCCCCTGAAGGAGGTGGGGCGGGAACCCTTCTCCCGGGGAGTGACCCCCCAGTGGCTGTGGGCCCAGGCCCGGGGCCGCTCCCGGCCCATCAAGACCTTCCTCCTGGACTCCCGGATACTGGCCGGGCTCGGGAACATCTACGCCTGCGAAATCCTGTTCGCCGCTGGTATCCATCCAGCCACCCCGGCAGGGGGCCTCTCCGCCGACGACTGGGGCCGCATCCGCAAGGAAACCCGGCGTATCCTCAGGGCGGCCATCCGCCAGGGCGGCACCACGGTGGCCAACTACCTTAACAGCCAGGGAGAAGCCGGACTCTTCCAGGTCCACCTGCTGGTCTACCGCAAGGAGGGCGAGCCCTGCCGAAGCTGCGGCGCCCCCATCGCCCGCCTGATCCAGGCGGGGCGCAGCACCTTTTTCTGCCCGGGGTGCCAAAAGATTTTGCCATGAATTCATCTTCAGTGGTTCCCGGGCAGAGGAATGCCAACCTTATGGTGAGGTGCGGCAAGGAGACTTGGAAAAAGCAGAAACCGGGGATATGAGTCCCGCCCCTCCCGGATTTGATTATCCTGAACGGAACTTTGAACTTTTTAAATAACTTCCAACATCTCCTTCTGGTTTATTGAACCTGGGCCGGCCCCCACTTTAATCAGCCAACCATAGCCGCATTCACCCGAATGGGCGCATTATAGAATAACCCAATTATTTATAGGGGCTGCATCGGAGACCTCAAGAGGCTGCGGACAATCATTTTATTTAGCTTGACATTGGGTAATTTTCTTGTAAAATTTTTTTAAGTTTAGCACATCATACTGAAACCAGGGCCACCAGTTCTGGACAATAATCGGACCGGGGTGCTAATTCCCCGCCGATTTTTTTTCCCTGGCTGCGGTGCGCCCTGCTTTTTTAAAGGTTGAACTTGGCACGGACCCGTTACGGCTGGCAAAAGCGCGCCAAAGAGATGGCCCGAAAAGGGAAGAACGACGAAAAAATCAAACGTCGGCAGGGAAAAGTTCTAACCTCACCAGCAGAGGAAAAGCCGGCGGCGGTTAAAGAAGAAACTTAACATTATTATAAGACTCAAAAGGAATTGCTGGATTGGGTCGAATATCAATGACAGGAAGAAAGGGAGGCGAGACCGATGGCGACCGAGGAAGAGAAAAAGGAATGTGCCCTGTGCGGCTATACCGCTTCCGGCCAATTCACCGGGGATATCTGCCCTAAATGCAACTTGACTTATTACCGGTGTAGCAAGTGCAACTATACGATCAGCGCGAGCAAGCCCCCGGAAGAGTGTCCCAGCTGCCACCAGAAATGCGAGTTCCTGAATATCACCTGCTATACGCCGGATTGTGGCGGCCCGGGCCATATTGATCCCCAGTTGTAATGCCGGGCGGCGGTGGGTTCAAGGATTTCAGGGTCCTGTCCCGGCCCTGGCATTGCCCCGCCAAGAATTGTCAAGATGTGCGCCGGCAAACTCATCCCGATGAGCGGGAGTGAGGTAATAAGAAGTTTATCGGTTCTTTGAGGATTGCGATCAAGCCGCCGCCTTTAGCCGCCCGGCCCGAAAACCAGGGCAGGCTCATCGTGGTGATTCTCCCCAGCAGCGGCGAGCGCTGCCTGAGCACCGAACTGTTTGGCCAGACCTGGGCCAAAGAGTGGCACAGGCCTCCAGCCTGTGATTGGGTCGCCTGACAAGGCAAAAGTTAAGAGTAAAAAGGCAAAACTTTTACCTTTTTCCTTTTGCCTTAATGGCGGGTGTCCCCGCCCGCTATCCCCGCCCGCCATCCCCACCTGCCATGAATCAAGGCCGGCGCCGTACTGAAACAGAGCCGGCAGGCCCTGATCATTGGCGAAGCCCAGAACGTGACCTCCGAGAAAATCAAAACCAAGGCAGAAGGCTTGGACACGGCGACCTCACGATCGACCGGATACAGCAGGCCTTACCCAATTGCACAAGGCGGGATGCGCTTCGCTTTCCCGCCCTACGGCTCATGGTTGGATAAGGCATCGGGTAGGAGGGGTTCTTGCGAACCCCGTCCTCCCACACCACCGTGCGTACGGTTCCGTACACGGCGGTTCATGAAGTATATTGAAGTTGTCGCAGATGAGAAAGCATAGACACGAGACCAAGTC
>Ga0208191_1000064_pt1 | contig 101416 bp, 92 predicted proteins | sample June2015DPH_13_5_FD_184709 | JGI IMG/M metagenome (GOLD analysis project Ga0208191, IMG submission 184709) | Peatland microbial communities from SPRUCE experiment site at the Marcell Experimental Forest, Minnesota, USA - June2015DPH_13_40... | ecosystem: Environmental > Terrestrial > Soil >... | reverse complement strand
TCCAAAATCAACTCGCGCGGTGGTGGCAGAAGCTATTGTCCCGGCAGCCGAGCGGAGTCGAGTCCAGCCAACCGGTTTCCCCTTTGCCTTCGCCACCATCCAATAAAATAACTTTTGAGACAGTCTCTTTAACTCCACCCTCTGCGGTTTATTTCTTCTGTAAAACCAATTCCTCATCCTTCGCGCTAACTTTGATTTTATCGCCGGGCTTGAATTCACCTTCGAGCAGGCGCAGCGACAGCGGATTGAGAATGTGTTTCCGCCTCCGCCGGCTCCGGCGAGACAGGCCTGCACGGCGCTTTTCGGCCTTGCAGCCTTTTTGAATCAGTGAACATCAGCGTCAATCAGCGGTTAAAACTCTGCGTCTCTGCGTCTTCCTGTCCACCGAAGTCCCGCAATGCGGGACGTAGGCGGATGCGTTAAAAAATTCTCGCGTGGTTACCAACTTGACAAGATTTCGCTTCAATTGTTGAATCGTCCGGCCGTGAAATGTCTTTCAAGACTGGCAAAATCATTCGTTGGGAGCAGCACCAGATCCGGGTTGCTTTTGTCCGTCCTGATCCTGACCAATCCGGCATCCGCCCGGGCGCAAGAGGTCACTTGCGTTCTGGTTTCCCCCTCCCAGCCGCTGACCGCCGGCACCCGGGGCGATGTCTGGCTTTATTGCCAGAACAACTCGTCCAACGAGGTCCGCCGGACCTTCGAGCCGAATCTCGATGGCACGCTTACCTCGGGCACCAACTCGTTCAAAACCGTTCTGGCGCTGACCAACCGCAGCGGGATTGAGGCCACTATCGCCCCCGGCAGTTTCGTGAAACAGGAATATCTGTTCGACGTTCCTTCAACCCTCGGCGGCCAGGTGACATTGGACGCAAGCAATTACAATCAGGTGGTCATCCTGGTGAAAAACAACCCTGCCGGGACCCCCGCGACCCCGGCAACCAGCGCCGCGCCCTCACTTCTGCTCATGGAGTTTCTCGGCAGACATATTTACGGCTACGAGCCGATTTATTTCCTCCTGGGCCAGTACCCCGGCGCCGAATTTCAGTTCAGCCTGAAATACAAACTGTTTGATCTCACGGGCGATTGGAATCCCCTGGCACATTCGTATTTTGCCTACACGCAGACGTCGTTCTGGGACCTGTTCTCCCGGGACCCGTCCTTCTACGATACCAGCTACAAACCGTCGGCGTTTCTTTTTTATCCCGGCATTTTTCAGAAGGACCGCTTCCAGCTCGATCTGCAAGGCGGTTACGAGCATGAATCCAATGGCCGGGGCGGGTCCATGGAACGCAGTTTAAACACGATTTACCTGCAACCCACCGCCCGGTTTGACCTGCCCGCCCATTTCCAGCTTACCTTCCAAACGCGTGCCTGGTACTACCTCACCCTGGGCAGCAACAACCCGGACCTGCCTGACTACCGCGGTTACGCCGATCTGCTCGGCGCCCTGGCCTGGACAGATCCCCAAGGTGGAGAAAAAATTCAATTCGCCACCCGGCTTCGCATCGGCGACGAAGGCAGCCATGCCGGCCTGCTGTTCGACTTGAGATTCAATCTGCCGCATCGTTCCCATTTCAACCCGGCCATTCAATTGCAATACTTCACCGGCTACGGCCAGACCTTGCGTCAATACGACCAGACCAGTCACGCCTTTCGCGCCGGTCTGTGCATATGGTATTGACGCGGTGCACAGCGCCGACACTACAATTCCAAATTAAGACACTACCGCACCTTTGCCCGTCTTGACCGGTGATGAAAGCTTGTTCATCATCCCGATTGTTTTCCCGTGAATTCCGAAGCGATTGCCCTGTTTTACGCCGGCGTTTTGGTTCAGGCGGTATTCCTGCTCCTCGGCCAATTGAGCTTGAAAGACGCCCGTATGATTTTGGCCTGCTGCGCCGGCTCGGTGCTGGGCTTGATACCGGGAAAGCATGAGCACTCTTACAATCTGTCCTTCCACCTGTTCATGGTGGCGTGTTTCTTTGCCGTCTTCTACGCCCTTTGCTTCAAGAAAAAAATTCTGGTGCACATCGACAAGGAAATCCTGCTGGTCTGGACTTTGGTCGGCCTTTATATCGCGCTGCAAGCTCCTTTGATTGTCTCCCATCCGCCCCTGTTGATTCCGTTGCTGATTTTAAGCCTCATTGCGATCATCAATGCGTTTGCTGGTTTCGACAATTCTTACAGGTGGCAGGTTTATTTCTACGTCTGGTTCCTGTGCATCCTCGTCGGCATCGCCGCCTCGCGATTAGCCTTTTCGACCATGTTTTCCATCTTTGGCCACAACGCCACGCCGGACGAACCCCTGGAAAGATTTGTTATCGGCATGTCGTTTTTGTATCTGGCCGTCAATCTCTGGTACGTGATCGAACTCATCCCGCTTCCCGGCAAACATCAGTCCTTCAAAGAACGGCTGAAACAAGTGGAAAAGGACATGGATGTGCTGGCCGGGGACTATGATGTCAAACCGGTTCCGCCCTGGAAAACGTTGCTGCTGCTTATCCTCACCGTGTCACTTTTGACCGCCAATTATACCGGCCATTTCGTGAGCGATGACATCCTGATTCCGGTCCTCATTGCCGTCCTGCCGGTGCTGGACAAGCTGAAAATTTTCACCCGGGCACCAGCGGCACCCGTCAATACTCCAGATAACAATTAACGAAACATTTTTGGGGGAGTGCTGCACAATTACTTCTTCGCAAACACGAGCCCTCCATCATTGGCTGAAACTTTGATTTTATCCCCCGGCTTGAACTCACCTTCGAGCAGGCGCATCGACAGCGGGTTGAGGATGCGTTCCTGCACGGCGCGTTTGAGCGGGCGCGCGCCGAATTGCGGGTCGTAACCTTCCGTCGCCAGCAGCTTCTTCGCGGCGGCATCCACGTCGAGCGTGAGCTGCTGTTGCGCGAGCCGTTTCTTCAGCCGTTCAAGCTGGATGTCCACGATGCGCGACAATTCCTCCTCGTCGAGGCTCTGGAAAATAATCACGTCGTCCACGCGATTCAGGAATTCCGGCCGGAAATGCCGTTTCAATTCGGCCATGATGCGATCATGAAGCTCGTCCGAAATTTTGTTCGGAGTTCCGCCTTTAGGCGGTTTTCCTGCTGCACCCCGCCCCGATTCCGCCTGAAGGCGGGACTCCAAACTTTCCTGGATGATTGGCGAGCCGAGATTGCTGGTCATGATGACGATGGTGTTCTTGAAATCCACCGTCCTCCCCTGCCCGTCCGTGAGCCGGCCGTCGTCGAGCACCTGCAACAGCACGTTGAAGACGTCGTGATGCGCCTTCTCAATCTCGTCGAACAACACCACCGAATACGGCCGGCGCCGCACCGCCTCGCTCAATTGCCCGCCTTCCTCGTAACCGACGTAGCCCGGCGGCGCGCCGATGAGCCGCGACACGGTGTGTTTCTCCATGTATTCGCTCATGTCGATGCGGATCATCGCGTTTTCGTCGTCGAACAAAAATTCCGCCAGTGCCCGGGCGGTCTCGGTTTTGCCGACACCGGTCGGGCCGAGAAAAATGAATGAGCCGATGGGCCGGTTTGGGTCCTGCAATCCGCTGCGGGCACGGCGCACGGCATCGGACACGGCCTTGATGGCTTCTTTCTGCCCGACCACGCGCTGCGCCAGCCGTTCCTCCATCTTCACCAGCTTCTGCCGTTCGCCTTCGAGCATCCGGCTCACGGGAATGTGAGTCCACGCCGCCACGACCTTGGCGATGTCCTCGTCCGTGACTTCCTGGCGCAACAACGTGGGTCGGGCATCTTGCCCGACTTTGCCTGCCGGCGGGACGCCGGCAGCACGTTCCATCGCCGCCAGTTTCTTTTCCAAATCCGGAATCTTGCCGTACTGGATTTCGGCGGATTTTGTCAAATCCCCGCGCCGCTGCGCCTGTTCCAATTCCAGCTTTGCCTGTTCCAGTTGCGTTTGAACCACACTGACAGCATTAACGGCGGCTTTTTCATTCTGCCATTGCGCGGTGAGGGCCTTGGATTTTTCTTTCAAATTCGCCAGTTCGCCATCGAGCCGCTTGAGCCGTTCCTTGCTCACGGCGTCCTTTTCTTTGGACAGCGAAGTTCGTTCGATTTCCAGTTGCAAAATCTGCCGGTCAAGCTGGTCCAGCTCCGTCGGCTTGGAATCCAGCTCCATCTTGATGCGCGACGCCGCCTCGTCCACCAGGTCAATCGCCTTGTCCGGCAAAAACCGGTCGGTGATGTACCGATGCGACAATGTCGCCGCCGCCACGAGCGCCGAATCCTGGATGCGCACGCCGTGATGTACTTCGTACCGCTCCTTCAATCCGCGCAAAATCGCGATGGTCGCCTCCACCGTCGGCTCGGCGACCTGGACCGGCTGGAACCGGCGTTCGAGCGCCGGGTCTTTTTCGATGTGCTTGCGGTATTCGTCGAGCGTTGTCGCGCCCACACAGCGCAATTCGCCGCGCGCGAGCTGTGGTTTCATGATGTTCGCTGCGTCCGTCGCGCCCTCCGCCGCGCCCGCGCCGACGATGGTGTGCAATTCGTCAATGAACAAAATGATTTTGCCTTCGCTGGCGGCAATTTCCTTGAGGAACGCCTTGAGCCGGTCTTCGAATTCGCCGCGATATTTCGCGCCGGCAATCATCGCGCTGAGATCCATCGCCACCAGCCGCTTGTTTTTCAGCGATTCCGGCACGTCGCCGCTCACGATGCGCCGGGCCAGACCTTCGGCAATGGCCGTCTTGCCCACGCCGGGTTCGCCAATGAGCACCGGATTGTTTTTCGTACGGCGCGTGAGCACCTGCATGACGCGGCGGATTTCCTCGTCGCGCCCGATGACCGGATCAATCTTTCCCTGCCGCGCCAGCGCGGTGAGGTCGCGTCCGTATTTGTCGAGCGCCTGGAATTTGTCTTCGGGATTCGGGTCGGTCACGCGCTGGTTGCCGCGCAAATCGGCGAGCGCCTTGAGCACGGCATCGCGCTTGAGACCATGTTTGGCAAAAATCTTTTTCAGCGATGACCCGGCACCATCAATCAGCCCGAGCAGCAGGTGTTCGGTACTGACGTAATCGTCCTTGAGCTTGGTGGCTTCGGATTGCGCGGCATCGAGGGCTTTCCGCAAATCTGCTCCGGCATAGGCGTCGCTGGCGCCTTGGACTTTGTGGCGACGCGCGAGTTCGGCTTCGAGGTCCGGTTTGAGGCGGGCGACCGGCACGCCGATGCGTTCGAGCAAATCGGGGATGAGGCTTTCGGTCTGGCCGATGAGCGCGAGCGCCAGATGCTCGCCGTCCATTTCCTGATGCGAATAATCGTGCGCGAGCCGTTGCGCCGTCTGCAATGCTTCCTGTGATTTCTGGGTGAATTTTTCCGGTTGCATGACCGGAATTTAACGCAAAGCCGCCAGGACGCAAAGGCGCGAAATTTCAACACCGGTCTCGGCACATGCGAAGCATTTTGGACTGCGGTGGCAGAGCGCAGCGGCGACACCGCTTTTCGACGGTGGACAGAACTTCCAAAGCGGCGTGGCGCTTCGCTTCCCGCCGCACTCCAAAAAGAAGGCTTGCGTCTCCGCACCTTTGCGGCTTTGCGTTAATTACATTTTCGTTTAGTTTGCCCGCATGAAATATCGCGAACTCGGACGGACCGGCTGGAAGGTTTCGGAAATCAGCTTTGGCGCGTGGGCTATCGGCGGCACCTGGGGCAAGGTGGATGACCAGGAATCACTTGCCGCGTTGCACGCCGCACTCGACGGCGGCGTGAACTTTTTCGACACGGCGGATGTTTACGGCGACGGCCACAGCGAACGGCTGCTGGCCAAGTTGAAAAAGGAGCGAAAGGAAAAGTTTTACATCGCCACCAAGGCCGGTCGCCGGCTCGATCCGCACACCGCCGACGGTTACAATCGTCAGAATCTCACGGCGTTTGTCGAACGCAGCCTTAAGAACCTGGAGACCGACACGATTGACCTGCTGCAACTGCATTGTCCGCCCATGGAAGTTTTGTACAGGCCGGAAGTGTTTGGCGTTCTCGACGACCTGGTGAAAGCCGGTAAGCTGCGGTATTACGGCGTGAGCGTGGAAAAAGTCGAGGAGGCGCTCAAGGCCATCGAGTTTCCCGGCGTGCAGACGATTCAAATCATCTTCAACCTTTTCCGGCAACGTCCGGCGGAATTGCTTTTCCCGGAGGCGCAGCGCCGGCGCGTGGGCATCCTCGCGCGCGTGCCGCTGGCCTCGGGAATGTTGTCGGGCAAACTGACCCGCAGCAGCACGTTTGCCAAAGACGACCACCGGAATTTCAACCGTCACGGCGAGGCGTTCGACCGCGGTGAAACGTTCTCCGGCGTGGATTTCGACACCGGCCTGCGCGCGGTGGAGCAATTGCGTCCGCTCGTGCCCAAAGGCGCAACCCCGGCGCAACTGGCCTTGCGCTGGATTCTGGAATCTCCGGCGGTGACGTGCGCGATCCCCGGCGCCAAACGTCCGGCACAAGTGGCGGAGAACATCGCGGCGTCGGACTTGCCGTCGTTGTCCGCCGACGCGATGAAAAAAATCCGCGCGATTTACGACGCACAGATTCGCCCGCTCGTGCATCAGTACTGGTGACAAGTGACAGGTGGCAGGTGACAAGAAAAGTCCGGTTGGCGGGCAAGGCAATGATGCTTGCCACATGTCACCTGTCACGTGTCACATTCGGTCCGGTCAATCCGCCTTGCTCCCCTGCCCGTTTTGCGCTAGTTTGCGGGCGTTATGGAAAATTTGTCCTTTTCTTCGCCGAGCGCCGTGCCGCCACCATTGACGCCGCCGCCGATCATCGCGCCGCCACCGCCGGCCAAACCGCGCAAGAGCCGGGGCTGGATGATTTTTGCGATCATTCTGGTTGTGCTGCTGTTCATCAGCCTGTTCGGAAATTTCACGCAATTTATCTCACGCGCGTTTGGCTCCGGATTCAGCCGGGGCAACTTTCGCACCAGCATGGGGCGCGAAGTCGGCCCGCGGCTCGAGGAATGCGTGCTCAAAGACAACGACGCGCGCAGCAAAATAGCCGTGGTCTCCGTGGACGGCATCATCACCGATAACGCCAAGGACCAGGCTGGCAACAACATGGTGGACGTCATCAAGGCGCAGCTTGACCGGGCGAAGGATGATGACCGGGTCAAGGCGGTGATTCTCAAGGTGGATTCACCCGGCGGCGAGGTGATGGCCTCGGACGAAATCAGCAAAGCCATCGTGAATTTCCAGAAGGACGATCCGGTTGAACCGGGTAAGCCAGGCAAACGGGGCAAACCGGTGGTCTGTTCGATGGGCAGCCTGGCGGCGTCCGGCGGCTATTACATTTCCGTGCCGAGCCGCTGGATTGTGGCGAACGAGTTGACCATCACCGGCAGCATCGGCGTGCTTTTGCACACGTGGAATTATCGCGGACTGATGGACAAAGTCGGCCTCGCGCCGGTGACTTACAAGAGTGGCCTGTACAAGGACATGCTCAGTGGCGAGCGCAGCACGAATGAAATTCCGGCGGAGGAACGGGTGATGGTGCAAGGCTTGATTGACGAGACGTATCAAAAATTCAAGAACGTCGTCGCCGATGGCCGGAAATACGCGTATGAGAAAAACAAGACCGAAGGCCATGCGCTCGTCAACAATTGGACCAATTACGCCGATGGCCGCGTGCTTTCCGGAACGCAAGCATTCAAGTATGGCTTCGTGGACGAACTCGGCAATTTCGATGACGCGGTGAAAACCACGAAAAAAATCGCCGGCATCCACAACGCCAACCTGATCGAATACCGCGAGCGCTACGACATTTCCGAGTTTCTGCGCCTCTTCGGGCAGAGCGACTCCGCGCACAACATCAAGCTCGACCTCGGCCTGGAGCTGCCCAAGTTGCAGGCCGGGCAGCTTTACTTCCTGTCGCCCACCTTTGTGAACTGACGTGAAAGGCGTCACCGTCATCGCGCACCCGCTGGTGCAGCATAACCTCACCCGGTTGCGCGACAAACGGACGCAGCCCCAGGAATTCCGCCGCCTGCTGGGCGAAATCGCCTCGCTCATGGTTTACGAGGCCACCCGCTCGTTCGCCACCCGTCCCACTTCCGTGCAAACGCCGCTCGCGCCCGCCCGCGGCTTTCGGATCGAACGCGAAGTCGTTCTTGTGCCCGTGCTCCGCGCCGGCCTCGGCATGCTCGATTCCATTTTGCAACTGATTCCCAACGCCCGCGTCGGTTTCATCGGCCTCAAGCGCGAGGAAACGACATTGCGCGCGCAGTCCTACCACAAAAGTCTGCCGGAAAACCTGAGCCGGTTTGAAGTCATTTTGATTGATCCCATGCTGGCGACCGGCGGCAGCGCCGTGGCCGCGCTGGATTTGATCGCCGAGCAGGGCGCGAAACAGGTGCGGCTCGTGAATCTGGTCGCCGCGCCCGAAGGCATTCGCCGCGTGCGGAAAAGTTACCCGCAACTGCCGATTTTCACCGCCGCCATTGACCGGCGGCTGAACCACAAAGGTTATATTTTGCCCGGCCTCGGCGACGTGGGCGACCGGCTTTTTGGAACGTAATTAATCCTCCTCGTGCTCGTGCTCGTGCTCGTCCTCGATTTTTCGATTACGATTACGAGGACGAGGAGGAGGACGATAAAAAACTCAAAATGAGCGACACTCTATTGATGGTCGCGGACAGCGAACGCGACGCGAACATGCTTTACGCCGTCGGCATGTTTGTGCCCGACCCGTTCATTTACCTTCGCACCAGCGGCCGACCCCTCATTGTGATGAGTGATCTGGAAATTGACCGCGCCCGCGCCCAAGCCCCGCACTGCCGCGTCGCGTCACTCAGCCAATATCAGCAAAAACTCCGCGCCCAAGGAATCCTGCGACCCGGCCTTGCCCACGTCATCCGGCAAATTTTGCGTGAAAAAGGAATTCGCCGCGTCATCGTGCCGGATAATTTTCCGCTCGGTTTGGCGACGGACCTGGAAAAACTCGGCATCCCTGTCAAAGCACGTCCGGGGAATTTTTTCCCGGAACGTGAAATCAAATCCGCCGCCGAAGTCAGAAAAATTTCCGCCGCGCTGGTGATGGCTGAGGTCGGCATGGCCGAAGGCATGCAGGTCCTCCGCACGGCCAAAATCGGACGCGACCGCAAACTCCTTTACCACAACCTCCCGTTGACCTCGGAAAAACTGCGGTCGGTGATTGATTGCGCGATTCTTCAGGCGTGCGGGCTGGCCGCCAACACCATTGTCGCCGGCGGACGGCAGGCGTGCGACCCGCACGAACGCGGCTACGGGCCGCTGCGCGCGCACGAGCCGATCATCATTGATATTTTTCCGCGCTCGCAAAAGACCGGCTACTTCGGCGACATCACCCGCACCGTCGTGCGCGGACGCGCCAGCGAAGCCGTGCGGCGCCTTTACGACACGGTCTATCAAGGACAAAAAATCGCCTTCCGAAAAATCCGCGCGAACCTTCCAACCGGCGCCGCCCATCGCGCCGTGCGGGAATTTTTTGAGCAGCAAGGTTACAAAACCCGCCGCCACCACGGGCGCATGGAAGGATTCTTTCACGGCACGGGCCATGGACTCGGTCTGGAAATCCACGAAGCGCCGCGCGTGGGCGCAAATTCCACCGGCAAACTCCAACCCGGCCACGTCGTGACCGTCGAGCCGGGGCTTTATTATCCGGAAATCGGCGGCGTGCGATTGGAAGACGTCGCGCTCGTCACGAACAACGGCGCGCGGAATCTGACGCGGTTTGAGAAGGTGCTGGAAATTTAGACTCGAAAGCTCATCAAATCATACACATTCATGGAAACCGTTACCATCAAGTCAGCACACGACGGAACCACTTTAGAATTCTCTGGCTACTCTGGCGGTTATTACAACGTCAGTGTGAATGGTACAAATTGTCATGGCGCAGGAAAAGTTTATGCCTATGAGCCGGCATCGAAAATTTCTGCTTTTTTTCACGACATGGCGGCAAATTCGCGCGGCTGGAATGGCAAGAAAAACTGGGGTTCTTTGGAAGGCGAGTTGTCGCTTTCAGCCACTTGTGATTCAACTGGACACATAACTTTATCAGTCGAACTTCATTCGGGGCCTTATCCGTTTGATTGGCGTTTGTCAGCGGTTTTACTTATTGAGGCTGGCCAACTGGAACGGATTGCATCGCAAGTTGAAAAATTTATCGGACGTAATTCTGCGGATTGAGTTCTCGATCTCACATTGCGCGCTGGCCCAATTTATGTATTATTCCAACAAGGGCGACGCGCTCTGTTGAATAAATCGGGCGCTGCGCTGTCTATTTGATTGATAAAAAATATGTTTTATTTCGATCCATTGTATCTATGGTTCGCCCTGCCGGGTTTGCTCATCGGCATCTGGGCGCAAATCAAGTTGTCCCACGCTTACGGCAAATACAGCCAGGTGCCGGTGGACTCCGGCCTGTCCGGCGCGGAGGCCGCGCGCGAAATCCTCGATCAATCCGGGCTCACCAATGTGCCGGTGGAGGAAATTCCCGGCCGCCTGAGTGACCATTATGACCCGATGAAGCGGGCGCTGTTCCTGTCATCGGACAATTTCAATGGCCGGACCGTGGCCGCCGTCGGCGTCGCCGCGCATGAGTCCGGTCACGCGCTCCAGCATCAGGCGGCTTACGGACTGTTTAATGTGCGCATGGCGCTGGTGCCGGTCACGCAATTCGCGAGCATGGCCTACATGGGCATTTTCTTTGTCGGCCTCTTTCTTGGCATGTTGAAAATTGTTCTCCCCATCATCATTGTGATTTTTGCGGTGATGACGTTGTTCCAACTCGTCACGTTGCCGGTGGAATACGACGCCAGCCGCCGCGCCAAGGAACAATTGTTCCGGCTGGGCCTCGTACATGAAAGCGAGCGCGCAGGGGTGAGCAAGGTTCTGGACGCCGCAGCGCTCACTTACGTGGCCGCGCTGGTCAGCAGCATGCTGACGTTGCTTTACTACATCACCCTCGCGCGCGGCAGCCGGAGATAGCTAATTTTCTTGCCGGCTGGCATTTAGGTCGTAACGTTTCCCCGTTGTATGGCGGCCAAGAGGCAAAAACGCAAAGCGGCAAAATCCAAACGGCGCGCAACCCGGCCCTTGGTTGCCGTGCGCCGCGCAAAAGTTTCCGCGCGCGCGCCCGTTGCGCCTGCCGTTCCAGCGCCCGCCCCGCCGAACCCGGCCGGGGAAGGTGACACCACGCAATTCTTCCGGCGGGAAAGTTCGGCTTACGACGGCGACACGGCCATCAAACTTTACCTGCGCGAAATCGGGCAGGTGAAATTGCTCACGCCGCAGGAGGAAATCCAACTGGCCGCGCGCATTAAAAAGGGCGACAAAAAAGCGCGCGAGCTGATGATCAAGGCCAACCTCCGCCTGGTCGTAAAAATCGCGCGCGATTACGATGGCATCGGCCTGCCGCTGCTGGATTTGATCAGCGAAGGCAACATCGGCCTGATGAAGGCCGTCGAGCGCTTTGATCCGAAAAAGGGCGGCAAACTCTCGACCTATGGTTCGTGGTGGATCAAGCAGTCCATCAAACGCGCGCTCGCCAATCAATCCAAGACCATTCGCCTGCCGGTGCATCTGGTGGACAAGATTTCCAAGATGCGCCGCATCGCGATGCGTTTGCAGGAGGAGTTTGGCCGCGAACCGACCGACGAGGAACTGGCCGACGAACTCGACGTGACCGCCGCCCGCATCCGGCAGATGCGGCAGGTTGCGATTCGCCCGGCATCACTCGACGCACCCATCGGCGACGACGAGTCGAATTATTTTTCCGACGTCGTCGAGGACGAAAATGCCACTTCGCCCTACGAAAATCTGAAAGATAAAACCGTCACCGGCATGTTGCAGGACATGGTCAAGCACCTCGACGCGCGCGAAGCGACAATTTTGCGCTGCCGCTTCGGCCTCGACGGCGGCACGGAAAAAACCCTGGAGGAAGTCGGCGGGAAATTCGGCGTCACGCGCGAACGCGTCCGCCAAATCCAGAATCTCGCGTTGAGAAAACTCCGCAAAATGATCGAAAAACTCGAAAGCTCCAAAAACAAAGGCAACTGACACATGTCCCAAACCACCGCCACGCCCAAGGAAATCGAACACGCCATCCGTAACGTCCCCGACTTTCCCAAGCCGGGCATCCAGTTCAAGGACATCACGCCCGTGCTGGCCGATGCCCGGTTGTTTTCCGGCGCGATTGATTTGCTCACGGAAAAATTCAAACCCGGTTCGGTGGACGCGGTGGTGGGAATTGACGCGCGGGGATTTATTTTTGCCGCCGCCGCCGCCGTGAAATTGCGCGCCGGGTTCGTCCCCGTCCGCAAAAAAGGCAAGCTGCCCTACCAAACCATCGAACAGGATTACGCGCTCGAATACGGCTCGGCGACCGTCGCCATGCACGTGGATGCGCTCAAGCCGGGTGCGCGCGTGGTGTTGATTGACGATCTGCTGGCGACCGGCGGCACTTCCGCCGCCGCGGCCGCGCTGGTAAAAAAACTCGGCGCCAACATCCTTGAAATCGGCTTTCTCATCGAACTGAAATTCCTGAACGGCCGCGAGAAACTGAAGGGCTGGCCGGTGCGCTCCATCATTGTTTATTGAGTTGTTGTCGCGGCGGTCTATGACCGTCGCCAACTACGACCGCCAGCGCCCATTCATGCAGTAAAAAATTCTTTTAACCACGGATGGACACGGATAGGCAAAGGATTTCAGCAATGTAAATGAGTTCACCAATAAGGGAGCATTCCGGATTCACTGAAGAGCCTTTTGCCCTGTCTTAATCCGTAATACAATCCTGCAACTTCGCGCACGGACGACAAAGATTTGGACTGCGGTGGCAGAGCGCAGCGGCGACACCGCTTTCCGTGCTGCCGGTTGCTTCCAAAAGCGGCGTGGCGCTTCGCTTCCCGCCGCAGTCCAAAATCTGTGGTTGCGGCATAAGCCGCGCTGGGTCTATCTGTGTCCATCCGTGGTTTAATTGAATGGATACGGTTGAAGCTTGAACTCCAACCGACTGCGCAATTGAGTTTTCAACCGCTAATTTCCCGTTACATTGTCGCCGATGCACTGGCTGCAAGCACTGGATACAAGCCTGTTTCTTTTCGTCAACCGGTCGTTGGCCAACCCGGTCTTCGACTGGCTGATGCCGATTTTGAGCGGCAACGCCCTGTTCTTTCCCGCCCTGTTCCTGCTCGGCGTTGGCCTGCTTTGGAAGGGCAATGTCCGCATGCGCCTTTGCCTGCTGCTGCTGCTCTTGATCCTGCCGCTGGGTGACGGCCTGGTCACCAACACCATCAAACACGCCGTCGCCCGGCCGCGCCCGTTCGCCACGCTGCCCGAGGCGCGGCTGTTCGGCACCGTCGGCAAAGGCTACGTCGCTCCTGAGGCCGGTGACAGCGGCGTGGAGATGTCCACCGACAAAGGCAGCCGCACCAGCATGCCTTCGTCACACGCGGGCAATTGGTTTGCCGCCACGATGATTCTTTTCATTTATTTCCGGCGAAGTCTTTGGTTCATGCTGCCGATGGCGCTCGCCGTCTCCTTTTCGCGCGTCTATAACGGCGTTCATTATCCCGGCGACGTGCTCGTCGGCGCGATTCTGGGTGCGGGTTACGCGGCGGCGGGAGCGATTGCGCTGCAAGCGGGGTGGCGATGGATTGGGAAAAAATGGTTCCCGGTCTGGCACACGCAATTGCCGTCCTTGTTGAACCCAGAATCCGGAATCCAGAATCCGGAATCTGAAACACAAAATTCTCCGGCCCTCGACACTCGACACTCGACACTCGACACGCATTGGCTGCGCCTCGGCTACATCGCAATCTTCGTCATGCTCATCGCGCGCTGGCTTTACATCGCCAGTGGCACGATTGATTTGGAAAAGGACGAAGCCTACCAGTGGCTTTGGTCGAAACACCTCGCGCTGTCGTATTACAGCAAACCGCCGGGCATCGCGCTGATTCATTTCCTGGGCACTTCGCTGTGGGGTGACACGGCCTTCGGCATCCGGTTTTTCCCGCCGTTGTTCGCCGCCATTTTGAGCGTGATGGTGCTGCGCTTCTTTGCCCGCGAAGTCAGCGCGCGGGCGGGGTTTTGGCTGTTGCTCATCGTCACCGCCACGCCGCTGCTGGGCATCGGCACGATTTTGATGACGATTGACCCGCCGATGGTGCTGTGCTGGATGTGGGCGCTGGTGGCCGGCTGGCACGCGGCGCAGCCGGATGGCAAAACCCGCGACTGGCTGGTCGTCGGCCTCGCCATGGGCCTCGGTTTTCTCTGCAAATACACTGCGGCCTGCCAAATTGCGTGCTGGGCAATCTTCTTTGCGCTTTGGCCGGCAGCACGCGCGCATCTGCGACGGCCCGGCCCGTGGCTCGCGTTGCTGATTTTCCTGGTTTGCACCACACCGGTCATCATTTGGAACGCGCAACACGGCTGGATCACCGTTCATCACGTCGCAGGGAATGCGGGATTGGGCTCACCCTGGAACCCGACGCTGCGCTTTTTCCGGGACTTTCTGTTTGTGGAAGCCGGGCTGCTGAATCCGATTTTCTTCGCCGGCGCACTTTGGGCCATGTTCGCCTTTTGGAAACAGCCCCGACACAAGATGTCGGGGCTGTGGCTTTACTTTTTCTGCATGGGCGCTCCGGTTTTTTTCGGTTACTGGCTTTACTCGTTTCATTCGCGGATTTTGCCCAATTGGATTGCACCCGCCGTGGTGCCGATGTTTTGTCTGATGGTCGCGTATTGGGACGAGCGGCGGCGCATCGCCAAACCTTTTCTGGTGATTGGCCTCGCGCTGGGCTTCTTCGCCGTTGCGATCCTGTTCCAGAGCAATCTCATTGGCAAAGTCGCCGGACAATTATTGCCCGGTGAAAAAGACCCCTTGCGCCGCGTGCGCGCGTGGAGGCCGACCACCGCGCTGATCGAAGGCGAGCGCGAAAAATTGGAGGCCGGGGGCAGGCCCGCCTTCATCATCGCCGATCATTACGGCATGACCGGGCTGTTTACATTCTATTTGCCGCAGGCGCGCACGGCGTTGAAAGCCGGGCCGCTCGTTTATTGCGTGGATTCGGATGAACCGAATAACCAACTGTATTACTGGCCGGAATACAATTACCGGGCCGGTCGCCAGGGCCAAAACGCCATTTACGTCAGCGAACTTGACCCCTACCCGCTCGAACCCGGCTGGCTTTGGAAATGGCTGACGCATCAAAAGGTCGGTTACGGCGAAGTGTCGCCGCCTTTTCCCATGCCACCGCGAATGCTCCGGGAATTCGAGTCCGTCACCGACCTCGGCGAATTCGAAATCAAAATCGGCAACCGCGTCTTCCGCCGCGTGCATCTCTGGGCGTGCTACAATTTGAAATGAATTTGTGACCTTGAAACACTTAAAAGGTAGGGCGGGCAGTCCCCTGCCCGCCGTCGACAGCCAATGAACATTCTTGAACTTGCACCAACGGCGCGCACGGAGTGACGCGCCCTACCTGGGTAATTTCCATTTCGTGATCCTGAAAAAATGTCTTCAGTCATAAAGCCGGCAATGGAAATTATTTTGCCTGTCCGCGATTACGATCTGGCCGCGACGCTGGACTCCGGCCAGGCCTTCCGCTGGCAACCCTGCAATGATTCCTGGGTGGGTGTCGTCGGCCAACGTTGGGTGCGCTTGACACAGAGGCACAACGGCATTCGCGCTGAAACCGCCGGGCCGGTCGCCGACTGGCAATGGCTGCGCGACTATTTGCAAACCGAAACGGATTTGGCCGCCGTCCTCAAAACTTTTCCCGATGACGCGCCGCTGCGCGATGCGGTGGCCGCGTGTCGCGGATTGCGCGTGCTGCGGCAGGATCCGTGGGAATGTCTCGCGTCGTTCATTCTGTCCTCGACCAAACAAATCGTCCAAATCCGCCAAATCACCGCCCTGCTCTGCGAACGGTTTGGCGAATCAATCATCCCGGCACAGGTAGGGCGGGCAGTCCCCTGCCCGCCGCCAGATGTAGTAAGCGCCCTGATTCAACAGCAATCGCCCGGCGCGCACGGAGTGACGCGCCCTACCAGACTCGCGGAGGAAGGTAAAATTTATTCATTCCCAACTGCCGAACGGCTCGCCAGCGTCACCGAAGCCCAGCTCCGCGCGTGTAAAATGGGTTTTCGCGCGCCGCATTTGCTCGCCGCCGCGCGCCAGATTGCCGATGGCAAACTCGATTTGGAACGGCTGCGGCATCTGCCGCTGACGGAAGCGCGCGAGGAATTGATGAAATTGCGCGGCGTGGGCGGCAAAATTGCCGATTGCGTCCTGCTTTTCGCCTATGGTTTTGACGGCGCGTTTCCCGTGGACGTCTGGGTTGAACGCGCGCTGCGCGAACTTTATTTCCCGCGCCGCCAGGTCAGTGACAAACGGCTGCGGCACTTTGCCGCAACCCATTTTGGGCCTCACGCCGGTTACGCGCAGCAATATCTTTTTCATTACATGCGGACGAAATTAAAATAGCTTTTTCTTGATGGAAATTTGCCGGTCAGCTCTCACAAACCCACGATGAAGGGGCGTGTCAAGTCACTGGCGCCAACGCCGGTTGGCGCGGTCAGCTTGCCCCGAAGGCTTTCGGGGTTTCCGGGAAGTCGCAGGTTATTCTCAGTTATCCGACGTTAAGGGAAACGGGCACAGCCTTTGAAAACCCAAACGGCCCCGGCTCGGTGGTCCGGGTTTGGGATGGCAGCGACCAGCCATCTCATTTTTGGACATTAGCCGTTACTGCCCCCGGGAACGGATAAATCCTGATGGTCTTGCAATGATTTCGATTTATTGAAATTGGTCCGTAAAAATTGAAGGAACCTTCGGATTTCAAAGTAAGCCACGTTGCCAGCCGCGAAAATCTGGACTGCGATAAGAATTTTACACAACATTGTGTCCATCAAATCTGGTATAAGCTTGTTCCTTGCCAACTTGCGAAGAAAATGACGGCCCGGACCCAAGGCAGACACCGGAGGTCCCCGGACGGACGGGACGAGCCCGGGTTTCGAGATTTTCGTTGTGCTGACAATCCTTGATGGAAATTCGCAGGTCTGCTTCCATAAGCCGCACGATGAAGGCTGTAGACAGAAAGGTTAGCCATGCACAGAGCCGTGCATGCTCTGCGGCATAATAATGTTAGCCAGCATATGCGCCCCGAGTCATTCAAAAACTACTGCCCAGAATGCGGCGAGGAGATAGCTTTGACGAGGGGTGCCGACGGCCACTTTCACTGCCCAGTTTGTACCTGCGAGTACAGATACAACTGGCGTGCGTGGGTTTTGGTTGGCATTCCTGGAGTCGCATTTGGCGTGTGGTTGACTGGTTCGTTTGCATCGCTGTGGAGCGCACCCAGAGGCTTGGTTTATCTGTTCGGGGGGATTATCTTTGCACTTTTCTGGATTTGGGGACACCAAGGCTATGTGATTGTAGAGCACGGGCACACCCCAGCGGATTCCAAAGATGATACTCACGCTGGCTAACAATCGTTCGCCTGAAAAACTTCTTCATTGCCTTGGTGGTATCCTTCGCGCGACATAAAATGAAAATTGATGCCATTCTGTCACCGGCGGAACTGCCCGCGCTCGCGAAATGTGATTTGCGCGACGCCACCTGCGTCGTGTTTGACGTGCTCCGCGCCACGAGCACGTTTGTAACCGCGCTGCACAACGGAGCAAAGGCAGTGATTCCGATCGCTGAAATCTCCGAAGCGCTGGCCATTCGCCAAAAACAGCCCGGCGTCCTGCTCGGCGGCGAACGCGACGGCGTGAGAATCCGCGCCGCGCAAACCGGCGGCGTTGATTTTGACCTCGGCAACTCGCCGCGCGAATACACGCCGGAAAAGGTCCGCGGCAAAACGATTGTTTCGACGACCACCAACGGCACCCGCGCGCTGCGCGCCTGCGCGGGCGCGCAAACGGTCCTGGCCGCCTCCTTTTTGAATCTTACGGCCACCGCACAATTCATCCTACGGCTTCGACCGGCGCAAATCGTGCTCGTGTGCGCGGGCACGCGTGAAAACATTGCCACCGAGGACGTGCTGGCGGCGGGCGCGCTGGGCGAAATGTTGGCAAATGAACCTGTCGCCCAAAATCTGAAGGTAGGGCGGGCAGCCTGCTCGCGATTTATCGGAGTCCCCTGCCCGCCGCCGGTTGAATCGAACGTCCCGGTTCAACAGCAATCGCACGGCGCGCACGGAGTGACGCACCCTACCCTTTCGGATTCGGTCGAAACCGCCCGCAACGCCTGGCGGAAGATGAAGTCCAACCTGCTCGAAGTTGTTTCAGATGCGGAAAATGCGCGGCGGTTGCTGGCGATTCCTGAACTGCGCGATGACGTGGCGTTTTGTCTGCGACAGGACGTTTATAATTTGATCGCCGCGCTTGGCCGTGACGGCGCAATCCGAATTTCAATTTGAGATCTCTGCGCCCAGCGCCTGCAATTTCGCTTTGATTTGGGGGTCGCCGGGTTTGAGCCGCAACGCTTCCTGATAACATCGCATCGCTTCGGCGGTTTGCCCCTGCTTCACCAGGGCATCGCCGAGGTTGCTGTAAATCTGCGGGTTTTCGGGCGTGATGCGGAGGGCTTCGCGGAAATGGCGGATGGCCTCATCGAGCCTTTTTTGAATGAACAAAACTGTGGCAAGATTATTGTGCGCGTCGGCAGAATCCGGATTGAGTTTCAACGCCGCCTCGAAACACGCGATGGCATCGGCGAATTGCTTCTTCGCCGCGAACGCGAAACCAAGGTTGTCAAGAATGTCGGGCTGGTTGGGAATGATTTGCAAGGCGCGTTTATAATTGTTTATGGCTTCGTCCCAGTTGCCAAGCTTGGCGAAGGTGTTGCCCAAATTATACAGAACATCGGAATCGTCGGGATTGATTTGCAGGGATTTATGGAAGCAGTCCATGGCTTCGGCGATTTGCCCATTTTTTGACAGCCAGGTGCCGAGGTTGTTGTAAGCAAGATAATTATTTTTTGTCACAGCCAGCGCATGACGAAAAAGCGTTTCATCGTTTTGCCAATGGCGCAATTGATCCCGCGTCCGAAATGCGCAGGCGACCAGAACCGTCATGGACAATAAAATGATCAATGGCCGGGGCACACGCCGGCACGCGCACACTGCACCAAGACCCCAAACCAAAATAGTAAACACACCAATCAATGACACATAGGTGTATCGGTCGGCCAGGGACTGGATTCCGACCTGGACCAGGCCGATGACCGGAACGAGCGTCCCGACAAACCAAAACCAGCCGGTGAATGCAAAGGGAAATCTGCGCCCAAGCCACACGGCGGCCACGGAGAGACCGATGACCAGCGTCAGCGAAAAAACGACCAACCCTGCGTCCCAATGAATCGGATGCGGATAAAGAACGGCGAGGTTGACCGGCCAGAAGGTTTTGCCCAGATAGCGGGCATAGGAAACGAACGCGTTTTCAATCCGGCCAGCGAGTGATATTTTCATCAATGTGACCACCGCACCGCCCTTTTGCTGCACGATAAACGTCACCACGCACGAAATCATGCTCAGGATAAAAAAAGGAATTTTTTCCACCACCAAATGTCGGGCCCTCGACACTCGACACTCGACACTCGACACTCTGCCGAGCGGCCACCAGTCCAGCAGCAACATCACCAACGGCAGCGTCACCAGCATCGGCTTGCTCATCAGCCCGAGCGCGAAGAACAACAACGCCAAACCGTAAAAAAGTGACGCGTGACACGTGACACGCAGCGAGCCGGGTGCTGGCGTGGTTTCTTCGATTCCCGTCACTTGCTCGCCGCGTCGAAGTGCAGCGAAGGCGGGCCACCCGTCACTTGTCACACGCTGCGCGTAACCAGCGTAGAACAGCAACGTCAACAATCCGAAGAACGTGCTTAAAACGTCTTTGCGCTCTGAAATCCACGCCACCGATTCCACGTGCAATGGATGCAAGGCAAACAGCGCCGCCACAAGCGCGCTCCGCCAATTTGCCGCCGTCAAGCGTCGGAGCAGTAGAAAAACCAGAACCGTGTTGGCCAGGTGAAACAAAAGATTGGTGAAGTGCGGACCAAACGGACCTTTGCCAAATAATTCCGCGTCCAGCATCAACGACAGCCAGGTCAGCGGATGCCAATTCGCGGTTTGTCTGGTGGAAAAACTCCAGACTGTGTTCGGCAACGTCAGACCGGTCTGAACATGGGCATTGGACGTGAAATAATCCGGGTCATCGTAATTGACGAAGTCGTAACGCGCGACCGGCCAATAAACCACCAAGGTCACCGCCGCCAGCAACAGGCAGAGAACAACCCGCTGGGCGAACACGTTGGTCTTGCCGGCGGGTTTAAAATTTTCTGATGTCATCCGTTCGCTCACGTCAATTTCCATAAGGCGCGCAGACAGCCTGTCCCCGCGTCTCAAGTTGGAGTTCAAACTTTAGTTTGCTCTCCCGCCAAGCTGAAGCTTGAACTCCAGCGCTAGTTTCACACCACAAATTCCAACTCCTGCCGGCGCGGAATCAGGCCGCGCTCGAAAGCCTGGCCAAGAAAACGGCGGATGGATTCCCTGCCCCGCTCGCCGTAATCGAGCGTCCAGTGGTTCACATACATCCCGACGAATTTGTCGGCCAGATCGCGCCCCATGTTGCGCGCATATTGCAACGCGTGTTGCACCGCCTCGGCCCGATGATCCAGGCTAAATTGGATGCTCGCGGTGAGAATGTCGGAAATTTTCCGGCGCGCCGCCAAATCGAATTTCTTGTGAATGACATTCCCGCCGAGCGGCAGCGGCAGACCGTCATTTTCTTTTCCCCACCAGACGCCCAGGTCTTCGCAAACGACCAGCCCCTCGTTTTGATACGTCAACTGGCCTTCGTGAATGATGAGTCCCACGTCCGCCGCACCAGACCGGACCGCATGGAAAATCTGGTCGAACGGCACAACGACGTAGTTGAAGTGCGAAACCGGACATTGGGAGTTGGATGTTCGATGTTGGATGTTGGATGTTTGCGGGCTTGAGGCGCCGGGCAAACCAAGCCAAAGCTGTAATGCCAAAAAGGCACTGGTCATGGTGCCGGGGACGGCGATTTTTTTCTTCGCAATCTCCGCCTTGGAAAACTTTTGTTTCGCCACCAGCATCGGGCCGTAGCCATCGCCCATGCTCGCGCCGCTGGGCAGCAACGCATATTTATCGCTCACGTGGGCGTAGGCGTGGATGCTGACGGCGGTGATGTCGAGTTCGCCGCGCGTGGCGCGCTCGTTCAGCGTCTGGATGTCCTGCAAAATGTGCTCGAACCGGAAGCCGTGCGTCGGGATCAAATCCTTCGCCAGCGCGTAAAACATGAAGGCGTCGTCGGGGTCAGGCGAGTGGCCGAGCGTCAACGTCGTTTGCTGCATGGACGAAGGCTAAACCACCCGGCGCGGGCTGTCACGATGAGAAGAAATCTTGCTGTAGTGTTGCACTGCCCCGGCTCTGTGTCGGGATGACCGGCGCCATTGATTTCACCGGCGCTCACAGAGGGCCGCTGAAAAAATGCCGTAAATTCAGTTCCCTTTTTTCATCATTTTTCTCTTTCTTTTTGGCCGGGTAGTCATAAGTTTCCAGCAATTATGAACTCAAAAATGCTACTGTCCTCTCTGGTGTTGGCTTCCGGATTGGTATTCACCTGCGGGCTGTTGGCCCAGACGCCCAAGGTTGATTTTCCGGCTCCCAGTCCCGCTTGCACACTTAAACAGCACGTCGGTCTCACCGACATCGAGATTGTCTATTCCCGGCCTGGTGTGAAGGGCCGTCCGATCTTTGGCGGCCTGGTTCCTTACGGCCAGGTGTGGCGCACCGGGGCAAACAACGCGACCAAGATCACCTTCAGCACGCCGGTGAAGCTGAATGGCGCTGAAATCCCCGCCGGCACTTATGCGCTCTTCACGATTCCGGGTGAAACGGAGTGGACGATCATCATCAACAAAGGCGCGGCGCAATGGGGCGCTTTTCAGTACAATGAGACGAACGATCTGGTGCGCGTCAAAGCGACGCCGTTGAAGCTCGCCGAACCGGTCGAGACTTTCACCATCGAGATCAACGACATTCGCGACGAGTCCGCCACGCTCAATCTCACCTGGGAAAAGACCCGTGTGCCGGTGAAGCTCGAAGTCGAGCTGGTCAGCAAGCTGGTGCCGCAGATCGAAGCCGTCATGTCGGCTGCCGAAGGCCGGAAGCCCTACTATCAGGCGGCCCTGTTTTATTACGATCACGGACAGGATCTGCAGAAGGCCAGCAAATGGGTTGATGCCGCCATCGCCGAGCGTGAGGCGTATTACATTGTGAATTTGAAAGCCAGGATCCTTGCCAAGCTCGGCGACAAGGAAGGCGCCATCGCCGCAGCCAAACGTTCGACCGAACTCGCGATCAAAGCCAAGGATACCGGCTACGTGAAGCTGAACGAAGATCTGATCTCCAGCTTGAAGTAATGACGGCTGTTGCCTCCGTCCCAACCAAAACGTCAACCATAGACAACCAACAAAACCAATGAGAAAACCATGAACAAAATCAAATCCATACTTATTATCGGCGTCATCCTGGCCACCGCCTTGCCGGTGATGGCCCAGCGAAAACGCATCAGCCCCCATGAAACCATCAGTTCGGCCATTGATGGCAACAAAGTCACAATTGTCTATGGGCGTCCTTATTCCAAGGACCCCAAGAGCGGCGAAATCCGCAAAATCTGGGGAACGCTGGTGCCTTACGGCAAGGTCTGGCGCACGGGCGCCGACGAAGCGACCCTCCTCACCACGGAACAGCCGATCGTGATGGGCGGGACGACGGTTCCGGCAGGCACCTACTCGTTGTTCACCCTGCCCGCCGCCGACGGCACCGCGAAGCTGATCATCAACAAGCGGACCGGGCAGTGGGGAATTCCCTATAAAGAGCAGAATGAAGCGACGAATGAGCTGGCGCGGATTGACCTGAAGAAAGACACGCTGGACAAGACGGTGGACCAGTTCACGATGGCCATTGAGCCGAACCCGTCAGGTGGAGGCGTGCTGAAAATGATGTGGGAAAACACCCAGTTCTCGGTGCCGTTCACCGTCAAGAAATAGCGCGTAGAGACAAGCCCGGGCATTGCCACCTATGCACGATGCCGCGCCCGCGTGGAACGCCGGATTCATCCGGCAGGTGTGCCATCGGCGCGCGTTGCTGGCGGATAAATCCGGCATTCCGGTGGTGGGGTCGAGGGCGTGTTGCCCAAATCGAACGGAGCGCGGGCGTCCCAACCGCAGCAGCCCGGATTGCCGAATGAGCGCACGAAATTCCACGGGTTTTGGATTGTCGAACGTGCTGCGGCTGAGACAGCCGCGCTCCGCCGTCTCCAAAATGATTTGGGCAACACGACCTCGATGCGCGCCCAGCGCCAGAGGGCTGGCGCACTCCAGGACGCTTGCGCGTATTTCAGGAATCGTCGTGTCGCGCGAAGCGTCTTGGACTGTCCACCCTCCGCAGTACTGCTACGGAGGACGGGCGGCGGCCCTCCGCCGCTTTTCCCAGAGGCATATCAAATTGTGCCCATGTTAACTGGAACCACTATATGACCATTTCATTCAAAAGGTCGAACCGGCGCACACGCTGGTTCTCTCATCTCGCAGCCGTCGGTGTCTGTTTGCTGGCCGGTTTCCCCGGCGGCAGCCGGGCCGCCGAACTGATGCCGGCTTCAGCCATTTTGCAGCAACTGCAAAGCTTCCGCGAAATGGGCAGCGTGCTTTACATTGCCGCCCATCCCGACGATGAAAACACCCTGTTGATTGCCTATCTGGCGCGCGGCCGGAATTACCGCACCGCCTACCTCTCGTTGACGCGCGGTGACGGCGGTCAGAACGTGCTGGGTCCGGAATTCGGCGAGGAACTGGGCGTGGCCCGCACCCAGGAACTGCTCGCCGCCCGCCGCCTCGACGGTGGCCGCCAGTTTTTCTCCCGCGCCGTGGACTTTGGGTTTTCCAAGGACTACCGCGAGACCCTGAACATCTGGGACAAACAACAAGTGCTATCCGATGTCGTTCGTGTCATCCGCGAATTCAGGCCGGACGTGCTCATCGTACGTTTTTCTCCTGTGCCGGGCGGTACGCATGGTCATCACACGGCGTCAACGGTGCTGGCCCTTGAGGCATTCAAACTGGCCGGTGATACCAATGCCTTTCCCGACCAACTCCGGGAACTGGCGCCGTGGCAACCCAAACGCATTCTCTGGAATGCCGGCGGATTTCAACGCGGTGGAAGCGGGACCAATATGCTTCGGATGGAAATCAGCGGTAATGACCCGGTTTCCGGAGAATCGTTTGCCGAAGTTGCCGCGCGCAGCCGCGCCATGCACAAGACCCAGGGTTTTGACAATTTCCGGGGTTTCGGCGGCGGCGACGGGCCGAGAACCGAGTCATTCCAGACCCTGGACGGCGAGATTGCCACCAACGACATCCTTGATGGCATTGACACCACGTGGGGCCGCGTGCCCGGTGGCGCTGACATTGGCAAATTGGCTGATGAGGTCATTGCCAAATTCAATCCCGAGAATCCTTCCGCGAGCGTGCCTGCGTTGCTGGAATTGCGAAGCCAACTGACCGCTTTACCGACAACCGATCCTTTGGTCGTTGAAAAACGCGCCCAACTCGACCGCATCCTGCAAGCCTGTCTCGGACTCGAAGTGGAGACGGTAATTCCCCAGGCCGAAGTTGTGCCGGGGGAATCGTTAAAGATGCGCCATTCTGCAATCGTGCGGTCCAGCGTCCCGGTCCGCTGGCTGGGCGCGCGCTATCCGATCACCGGGAGTGGAATCACCAACGCGGTGGAATTACGTCCGGACCAACCGGCTTTGCTGGATTCGGTGCAGCCACTGCCCGCCAGCACGCCACTGACCCAGCCCTACTGGTTGCGCGAAGAAGGCACGCCGGGCATGTTCCGCGTGGATGATCCCACGTTGATTGGCCGCCCGGAAAATCCGCCAGTGTTTCCCGTCGAGCAGGTTTTCGAAGTCGGCGGCCAGACGCTGGTTGTTCCGGATGAGCCGGTGCAATTGATGGCAGCTCAGACGGAGGCGCAAGCCCGGCGTCGGTTGGATGCGATTCCACCGGTTTCGCTCGGTTTCGGTTCCGAGGTCGAATTGTTTGCGCCCGGCAAGTCTCGCCCGGTGGAAGTCGAGGTTACTGCCTATCGCGCCGGGGTGGCCGGTACTGTGCAATTGGAAATACCGGTCGGCTGGAAGGTTGCGCCAGCCAAACAATCTTTTCATCTGGCCAAGGTTGGCGACCGCGCCCAATTCAAATTTACTGTCACCGCACCGGCCAGGCCTGCCACGGCGAAAATCATCGCCAGTGCGGACATCGGCGGTGTGCGTTATCAGAACGAGCGCAAGGAAATCAATTACCCGCACATCCCGCTGCAATTGCTCCAGCCGCCCGCGAGTCTCAAGGCTGTCAGCTTCGACCTCGCGATTCGCGGCCACAAAATCGGCTACCTGCCGGGGGCTGGTGACAGCGTGGCCGACAGCTTGAAGCAGATGGGCTATGCGGTCACGACCTTGACCGACGCGGACCTCACGCCCGAACGGTTGCACGGCCTTGATGCCGTGGTCATCGGGGTGCGCGCTTTCAATGTCCGGACCAATCTGCCGGCGCAGTTGCCCGGGCTGTTCGCCTACGTCGAGGCGGGCGGCACGGTCGTCGCGCAATACAACCGGCCGGAAAATTCGCGGACGCTCAAGCTGGCGCCTTATGACCTGCATCTGTCGGGCGACCGCGTAACGGACAAGAACGCGACAGTGACTTTTCTTGCACCGGACAACCCGGTGTTGAACACGCCGAACAAAATTACGGCCGCCGATTTCACAGGCTGGGTGCAGGAGCAGGGGATTTACTTCCCGAACCAGTGGGATGAACATTTCACGCCGATTCTTGCCTGTAGTGATCCCGGCGAAGCACCGCTCAAGGGCGGACTGCTCGTGGCGTCATACGGCAAGGGTTATTTCGTCTATACCGGTCTGGTGTTTTTCCGGCAGCTTCCGGCGGGCGTACCCGGCGCCTACCGGCTGTTCGCCAATCTGGTCTCGCTGGGGAAATGAAACCGCCCGATGACAAGACCGCCGGTTCGTCGAGTGCAACGCCCGAACCGGCGGATTCCGACCCTCGCGATACCGGCCTGCCCTTGTTGCGCACCTGGCGCGGCATTTACCTTTTTGTCTTCGGCTGCTTTGTTTTGTGGGTGGTGTTGCTGACCATGTTAACAATGATCTTTCCATGAACCATTACAAAAGCCCCTACAAAACTTTGTCCCACGTGGGACAAAGTTTTGTAGTGCCGGTTCATGGTTCCAGTGCGGCATACTGCAATCGTTGAGGCTTTCCATGAACCTCCTCGACTATGTGGTTTTGCTGGGCACGATGCTGGGCATCGCGCTTTACGGCATGTGGCTGACGCGCGGCCGCCACAACCTCGACAGTTACCTCAGAGGCAGCGGCGACTCGCGCTGGTTCGTTGTGGGCCTCTCTGTCATGGCCACGCAGGCCAGCGCCGTCACGTTCCTCTCGACACCGGGCCAGGGGTTCGCGAGCGGTTTGGGCTTCATCCAGATTTATTTCGGCATGCCCATCGCGTTGATCATCATCGCCGCGGTGTTCCTACCCATTTACCGGCGGCTCAACGTCATCACCGCCTACGAATATCTCGGCCAGCGTTTCGACACCAAGGCCCGTCTCCTGGGCGCCGCGATTTTCCTCCTGCAACGCGGACTCGGCGCGGGCATCACCATTTATGCCCCGGCCATCGTCCTCTCCACCGTCTTCGGCTGGCGGCTGGACGTGACGATCATTTGCAGCGGACTGGTGGTGATTGCCTATACCGTTTCCGGCGGAAGCGATGCCGTGAATGTCACCCAGAAATACCAGATCGGTGTGATTTTTGCAGGGATGCTTGCCGCCTGCGTCGTTCTGCTGCACAAACTGCCCGCTGGACTCGGCTTGACCGACGCCCTGACCCTGGCCGGCGGCATGCACAAACTGCAAGCAGTGAATTTTTCAACCGATCCCCGGGAGCGTTACACGTTGTGGTCGGGTGTGTTGGGCGCCACCTTCCTGATGCTCGCGTATTTCGGCACCGACCAGTCCCAGGTGCAGCGTTACATCTCCGGCGCGTCGCTGCGCGAGAGCCGCCTCGGCCTGATGTTCAACGCCGTGTTCAAAATCCCGATGCAGTTCTTCATCCTGTCGCTCGGTGTGCTGCTGTTTCTCTTCTATCAATTCGAAAAACCACCGGTCTATTTCAACGAGGTCGAATGGAAACACCAGGCGGAACACGGTGACGCCAGCCGGTTGCAAGCCATCGAAACGGACTTTGCCGCCGCCCATGACCGGGAACGGCAGCAGCTGGAAACGTGGTTAAACGCGCGGCGAACCGGGAATTCCGCCGCGGAAACCGCCGCCCGCGCTGCCGTATCAGCGGCCCATGAGGAGGTGGAAACCGTCCGGGCGCAGGCTGAAATGGCCGTTGATCCCACGGGAAAAAAGAAGGATACCGATTACGTGTTCATTACCTTCATCCTGGACTACCTGCCGCATGGGCTCATCGGCCTGCTGGTCGCGACGTTTTTCGCCGCGGCGCTGTCGGCCAAGGCCGCCGAACTCAATGCGCTGGGATCGGCGACAACCGTGGATATTTACCGGCATGTGATCAAACGCCAGGCGAGCGATGCCCATTACCTCGCCGCCTCGAAATGGTTCACAGTTTTTTGGGGCCTGGTCTCCATCAGTTTCGCCCTCTCGGCCACACTGGCGGAGAACCTGATTCAAGCCGTCAACATCATCGGCTCCATTTTCTATCCCGTGATGCTGGGCCTGTTTGTGGTTGGGTTTTTCCTGCGGCGCATCGGCGGAACGGCTGTGTTCTGGGGCGCACTCGCAACGCAGGTATTGGTCATCGCCCTCTTTTTTCGTCTTAACATCAGCTATCTCTGGTACAACCTTATCGGGTGCGCCGCCTGCGTGCTGTTCAGCGCAGTTCTCCAGATGTGGCTGGGACCAAACAATCGGAGCACGCCTACGCCGGCCCAATCATGACTACCACGCCTGTCATTTGCTTCGGCCAGCAACCGTGCGGTTTTTTTCCGCGGCGGTTCCTCTTTGCCAAAATCCAGACGGCCCGGCGCCTGCAGGCGGAGATGGGCGGCGAAATTGTTTTCTTCTGCCACGACAGCGACCATGACCCGCGCGAAACGCAGACTATTCTTCGCCATCGCAAAACCAATGAGCCGGCCAAGCTCAACTTCACCTTTAAAAACCGGCTCCAGCGAAAATTCTCGCCGCTTTACCTCAAACGCATTCCCGCCGACTGGCAGGGCAAAACGGCGCTCCAGTTGCCCAATTACGTTGAACGCCCGTTGATCGAGGTTTTCAAAAAAGTTTCCGCCGCCAACGCGGCCGATTTCTGCCTGGAGATGTATCGCGGCATGGGGCTGCTCGAAGGAATCCGCGTGGTGCGCTCGAGCGACCCGGCTGTCCGCCGGGCGGTCTGCGATGTGCCGGAATTTTTCGTGGATGTTCCGTATGAAGGTGAAATCGTGCGCGCCCGTTTCAACGCTGGAGCGCCGGTCTCCGACCCGGCAAGCATCGGTAACACAACCGAGAAACACGCCGGGTCGGAGACCGGCGTTCCAATGCTCACGTTGCATGAAGGCGGAGATTCGTTTGTGACGCTGCCCGCGACTACCTTCTCCAAGGAACAAATCAGTCCCACGCGTGACACCCGCCTCCGCTGGATGCAATCCGTCCTGCACTGCACGCATTACGTTGCCGGCGCCGGCGAAAAGGCCTATCTTCGCCCGGAAGAAGCGCCGGAGATTACTTTTATAAACCGCGATGCCATTGACCGTCCCGATGAAGCGTACACCGAAATCCCATCCTGAGTCCGCACCGCTGCTGGCCTTTGGCGCGCATCCCGACGACATCGAATTCGGGTGCGGCGGCGTTGTCGCAAAAGAAACCCGCGCCGGCCGCGCGGCGCATTTTGTCATCTGCTCGCGCGGGGAAGCCGCCTCCCACGGCCGGCCCGCCCAACGGGTGGCGGAAGCGAAAAAATCCGCGGCGTTGCTGGGCGCGACAATCGAATTTGTCGAACTCGACGGTGACGCACATCTCGAAGTCCGTGTTGCTCACGCGATCAAACTGGCGGGTGTTCTGCGGCGGATGCGGCCGGGCATCGTGCTGGCCCCGAGCCTGGTGGAAAACCAGCACCCCGATCATGCGCGGCTCGGACAACTGGTGCGCGACGCCGCCCGGCTCGCCCGTTACGGCGGACTGAAGGAACTGCGCCACCTGCCCCCGCACGCGATTGAACAACTGTTTTTTTATGCGGTAACGCCGGAATCCGAACCGCCCGGCATCACTCCCGTGCTTATTGATGTCTCCGCACCGGAAATTGTCACTGCTTGGACCGCGGCGATGGAAGCGCACATCTCGCAAACCTCCGCCCGCAGCTACGTTGAATTGCAGTTCACGCGCGCCCGTCTACGCGGGTTGCGCGCCGGCATCGGCCATGCCATTGCCCTCTTTCCCAATGATCCGCTTATCCTCGACTCGCTTGCAGCCGTGAGCCGGGGTGCGCGGCGATTTTAGGTTTAACCACGGATGAACACGGCCATTCAAAGCCTGAGTGCAAGATTCCTCGTCGTCCTCATCCTCGTAATCGTAATCGAAAGAGGGAAATCGGGGCCGAGGACGAGGGACGAGAACGAGGACGAGGACGAGAGAATATGAAAATCGGCATCACTTGTTACCCCACGGTCGGTGGCAGCGGCATTCTTGCCACCGCGTTGGGGGAAGAACTGGCGCGCCGGGGTCATGAGGTGCATTTCATCAGTTACGAGCGTCCGTTCCGTTTGCCGGTGAATGCGCCCCGGCTTCATTTCCATCCGGTGGCGATCAATGATTACGATCTGTTCAAGTATCCGGATTACACCCTGCCGCTCTCGGTAAGAATGGCCGAGATAAGCCGCGATCATCAACTGGACGTGCTCCATGTCCACTACGCCGTGCCCCATGCCACCGCGGCGATTCTTGCGCGATCCATGCTCCCGCCGGAACAACAGCCGCGCATCGTGACCACACTGCACGGCACTGACACCACGCTGCTCGGCTGCGATCCGGGTTATGGACCTGCCATCCACCACGCGCTCACCTGTTCGGATGCCGTCACGACGGTGTCGGCCTACCTGAAACAGGAGACGCAGCGCGTGCTCGGTTTTGACGGGCCGATGGAGGTCATCCACAATTTCTTTGCGCCGCGCCCGCCGCGGCGCACGCGCGAGGAGGTTCGCCGCGACCTGGGACTGCAAGGCGAGGCGGTCCTGCTCCATTCCTCCAATCTGCGTCCGTTGAAACGCATTGATTTGTTGCTCGAGGCCGTCGCGCACATCCGGCCACGCGACGCATTCAAGCTCGTCATCCTGGCGGGCGGGGACTTCGCGCCCTTCACCGGCGACGTGCGCCGGTTGGGACTTGAAGACCGGGTGATCGTGCGCGAGAAGGTCACCGATATCGAAGACTACCTGCAGATCGCCGACCTGGGACTGTTTACATCGGAGTCGGAGAGCTTTTGCCTGAGCATCCTGGAGGCGATGTGTTTCGCCTGTCCGAGCGTTGCCTCGCGCGTCGGCGGGATTCCGGAAGTGATTGAAAACAACGTGACGGGTCTCCTGACGCCATTCGGCGACACCGCTGCGTTTGCCGATGCGGTCACGGGTTTGATCCGGGACCCGGCACGCCGGGCGGGGTTGGGCCGCGCCGCACAGCAACGCGCCCGCGAACATTTTTCCGCCGGGGTCATCGTCCCGCGTTACGAAGAACTCTACCGCCGCGTCTGCGGTTCCGCTCGCCGCTAAATTCCTGGCCGCGCATGGCGGTCCTTGGGAGCGCCGGTTTACCTCATCTAGCCCCGCGAGGAATGAATGGGGAAAGAGCCGCCCGTCCTCTTCTGCTGTAAAATTGGATGTTCAGTGTTCGATGCCTGCTCGCGATTTATCGGAGTTGGATGTTCGATGTTCGGTCTTCGTACTTGGCCACACGCCCCCTGCCCGGGTCCGGCTGCAACTGGCTGACACCTCCTTTGTCGTTCCAATTCACGGTCCAATTTTGCAGCCAACCCGGCACGGCACGTGCGTCGTGTTCCTCCCCAGACAAGTGCGAGTTTGTCTGTCTTCAAAAAAAAACGACAGTCTGGTCGGCCCACCTCCTTTCATTAGGTCCAACGCTGTCAAGGTTCCCCACCCCAACGCAACCAACACAATTTCAATACCCGCCGGCACTCAAGCACCCGGTGTGCCGTCCGGAAATTTCGGGAAAAATTCTGAAAATCCGCCGCAATTTGCGCGTCCCGTTCAGACGGGAAATCAAAATCGCTGTTGCTTTTTTTCCAGCCTGATAAAAATTTCGCTGTCATTCCCCTTGCCAGTAGCATCGTGTGTCCTCACGCCACGCACACTACAGCACTACCGGAGGCAGGCATGGGTTGCCAATTCCGGCAATCCCCGGTTTACTACGCCATGCTGTTTGAACGAATTTTCGGACCCAGGACGCCACCAGCTTCACCGGTTGTTCACTTGTCGGTGGGGCCGCAAAAGTTGCCCCTCCTGATGGTGCGCAATCCGCGGGCACGCCGCTATCTGCTCCGCTTGCGTTCCGATGGCACCGCCCGCGTCACGATTCCTCGCGGCGGCTCAACAGCGGTGGCCCGACAGTTTGTCGAACACCATGCCGCCTGGCTGGAACGCGAGCTTCAGCGGCTCCAAGCCCAACCCCGAAAACCGGCGGTCTGGAAGATTGGGACGGAGATTCTCCTGCGCGGCAACGCAGTCCGCATTGAAGCCGGGACCAACAGCGATGACAAGGAAATCGAGGATCCGCCTTCGTCCGGCTACGGCGCGACAAGCGAGGATGATGCGATAAGGGAAGCTGAAACCGTCCGCTTCGGCGGCGAGTCGGTCCAAGTCCCGAATCCAGCCGCCGATTTACGTTCCGCCATCGAAGGCCATCTTCGCCAACTGGCAACGCGGGAATTGCCACCGCGCGTGCTGGAGCTGGCCACCCGGCACGGATTGACCGTGCGCCGCATCATGGTGCGCAGCCAGAAATCGCGTTGGGGCTCCTGTTCACGACGCGGCACGATTTCCCTGAACTGGCGGCTTATCCAGACACCCGCTTTCGTAAGCGATTACATTTGTCTGCACGAACTGATGCATTTGAGGCAAATGAATCACTCGTCCGGGTTCTGGCGGGAAATGGAACGCGTTTGTCCTGATTACCGGATGGCCGAACGTTGGTTGAAGGAACACTCCGGACTGTTGCGGTAACCGGCGGTAGGGTTACACCCCATAGCGAAAAGGCGGCCCAGACTGTAGCTTCAGCCAACATGACCGCACTCAAAATCAAAGCCGGCCGTTTGTTTCTGGCGCTGGGCCTAGGACTGTCAATGGCAGCCATCGTCACCAGCATCACCGGTTGCGTCAGCGGTCCGTTTTCATCAAACCTCAACCAGTCTCCGACCGATTTCCAATCCACTTCGGACGGCGAGGACCATGCCATGCCGGTCTATACGTCTCCGACCGTCACTCCGGCAACCAACAATCTGGCGAATACGCCTCCCTGACGGATTGGCCGACAACAAACCGGCCGTCCATTCCCAATCCTCCAACCGGGCTACGCGTGCGGGAGTTGCAACCTTCTGTAAAAGCAGCCCGCCGGGCGCCGCGCAAAAGTTCGCGCTTTCATTTGCCGGAGTTCACGACTAGCGTTTTGGGAAACCGCCGGTGTGGCGAAATGGCAGACGCACAGGACTTAAAATTCCATTTTGACCCATTTTGAGCGGTTTCTTCTCGTATCTTAAAAAGTGTGTTTCACCATTTTATTTATTATCTAAAACGCGGTTTTACCATGTCAGAACTGTCGTTTGATCTTTAGGGGCAAAGTGTAGCAAAAAGTGTCGCAATTTTCTCTCGCACTTTCTCCAATTTGAGCACATTTTCGGGTTCGTATTTTTAGAATTTTCTGGAAACCATTCCGACTGGAATTTCATGCGCTCTTGGCGACAGGCACTTTGTGGACTTGGGCGAATTCGCCAGCGACAGCACGGTTATGAAATTCGTCAATGGCTTCTTGGGTGAGATATTGTCTGCCAGCGATGTTGACGGTTTTCAACCAGCCTTTCTTCCGCCAGCGCCAGGCAGTGCATGGAGTCACGCCGATCTGCTCCAGCCATTTGGACAGGCTGATAACCGCCATCACTGTATTTGTTTTTTCCAGGTTCATCTTATGTCGCAATTCCGCTCAAACTGAAACACCACGCGACTGCGAGTTTCCAATCTGTTGCTTTTGTTTGATTGCAAGTTGGCGGTTGCGGCTCCGAGTTCTTTTTAAGTGGCAAAACATATCGGCAGCCTGTTTGCCAAAACGCATCATGTAGGGGTGTAGGTAGCCCCACAAATCTCGCGGATGCTGACGGATGCCGCCGCCAAATTCCATCGCCAGCGACCGATGGCCAGAGCGCCGGATATTTTCCCGCAGTTGCTCCTTGTCCGGCGTGAAAATGCGGATGCCCCGCCGCCCGCGTGAGATGCTGACATACCATTGCTCTGCACTCGTCGCGGCTTTGACCGTCGAGTCCGAAAATAAAACATAATCCACGGTCTTGCCTTGCGAACCATAGGACGTGACGGCGTAGCCGGGTAAAAATTCACGGTAGCTCGCATCAAGCACCCGGCCGTCGGCCAGCTTGATTTTCCCATCCGTGCCGACGGATTTGACGGTGACGAGTTCGCCATTGGTCACGCGGTCACCAGATGCCAGCTTGCGATTCGCCTTCAAATGCAACCGGTCTTTTTCTGCCACCTTCGTTTCCTGCGGACGGCAGACGGTGATTTTGTCGAGCATCTTATCTGTGACCGTTACATATCGCCCGTCCACTTTCACCAGCAAGCCGGTCTTCAAAATGCCGCCTAATTTCCCTTTGGCACCGGCTTGAGCCTCACGCACCTTCTGATTGAAAACAATCACGGCATCGGTCGGATAGAACCGTTCATCCCGCTTCTGCGCTGTGGTCAAATCAATCTTTTCCAAAGTTTGAACCGTCACATCATTCGTGCCGAGCAGTCCCTTCGATTTGAGTTTATCCCGCACCTGTTCGTTGACGCGGTGGACTTCGCTCCAGGTCTGCGACACCACCACGGCGGATAAATTTTTCTCCGCCAGTCCGAGATACTCGTCCGCCAGCTTGTCGGCTTGATCGGCCAGACCGCACGTTACTACCGCCCCCATCTTGTCGAGTTGGGAAAACGAATCGCCCAATTTTCCATCGGCGGCCAGTTTGACGGCCTGTCGGTATTGCTTGATATGCTCCCGCTCGTCCACGGTTTGACCGCGTGCCGGGTCTTGCCGGCGGATGTTGTGCAGTTCGACGGGTCTGACGCCCGAATATCGCTCAATGGCCAGCAACGCGTCCGAAGCCTCGACCGCACCATGCTGGCGTGTGTCACCGGACAGAATCAGCCTCGCATTCCGTTCGCGCACCAGCCGGATCAAGTCCAGCATCTGCCGTCCGCCAATCTGGCCGGCCTCGTCCACGATGACGGCAGCGCCTTCGGCCAGTTCACCTTTCATCAGAAAATTGGCGACGGTTGTCGGTGACGGAAAACCCGCGTGCTCCATGTCCATGACCTGCTGGCGTTGGGGCGCGAGCACAACCACCTTTCTGCCCGCATCAGAAAGCTGATCGGCCAGTTCACGCAGAACGAAACTTTTACCCGTGCCGGCACCGCCCCGAAAAATCAACACCCGGTTGGTGTTGGAAACCAATGCCTTTAGTGCCTGGCGTTGCTCCTCGTCGAATTGGGGATTGGCCGGACGCGGATCTCGAATCAGCGGATGGCACGCGTGACAACCATCCCTTGCAGTCTGGACAATTTCCACTTCGCGCTGGAGATGTTCTCGTGTCGTTACCTTGTCTGATTGTTCCTTAATGCGTAGATAATTTCGCCGGCTTGTGACGGCTTGAATGTCGGCAGTCGTGATCTCCCGGCCCCGTGCGTGTTCCAGCGCGTGACGCCAAAGTTCATGCTCGTGGACGACCGCCCGCCGCTCAAACAAATGTTCTTCGGCCCAAGCCACGGCTTTTTCGGCCACATTTTCACTCGCATCGGCAGCGACCAGTTGCTTGGTGGTGAGACGGCCCAACGATTCTCGTTCCGGTGAAGTCATCTGGCCGTCCCAGATTGCTTGCAGTTTTTCCAAACCGATGTCCCGGATTTTTCGTGCCCGCTCCTTGTGCGCGATATTTTCGCGAATCGCCGCAAGGTTGCCCTCGGCTTTTTCCGGTTCACGTTCGAGCAACTCCCGCGTTTTCTGGTCAATCTCGTTGTGCCGTTTGGAAAACTTTTTGACCAGTTCCGGCGAGACGCCCTTGATTTCAAAATCACCACGCGGTTTATTTTCAACCTGGTAGCCCAATTTGACCAGCGAGCGCGCCAGTTCGTGGTAATAGACATTTTCCACGAACTTTTGCGCCCCTAGCATTTCGTAATTTTGCAGTGCCTTCCATTTTTTCTCGACCGGGTCAAATGTGGCGTTGAACAGAATGCAATGGCTATGCAGGTGCGGGTCTAGTGCCCGCGAAGTTTCGTGCTGGAATACTGCCGCCACGATGTTGCCGGTGAGCCGGTCAGTGCATTCTCCTTTTTTGCGAACCCTTGTCGCCGCGAATGATTGCAACTGGCGCAATGCCTCGTTCACCGCCTGCTCATGTGCTTCCACCATCCGGGGATCATCGCCCACCAGCGCCGCAACGGAGACCGACTTGGCCGGGGAAAATGTGAAATCGTAGAACACCCGGCGGTTGCTGCTCTCATGTTCCTGCCCATCGCGCCCGATGTCCGTGCGCGTGGTATTCTGGCGTATCGTCAATTTCTCGCCGGTCTGCGGATGGAGATTTTCACACAGGCGGACGAACTCGTCCATGCGGGTAACGCCGGCCAGTCCCAAATCTTCCGCGCCCTGGCCAAACCAATGTCCCGGCACATGCTGGCCCTCGGTGTAGTAATCGCCGACGGACAGATGTTCTTTGAAATACTGCCGGGCATCTTTCAGGCTGCATTGTGGTTTAATGGCTAACATTCCTTTGGGCGCAGGCATCAATTGTTTCAGCGTTGATTAAAAATAATCATTGCGGGCAGTTTGGCAGAAGTTGGCACGATGAAGATGTATGTGATACATAATCGCTGGTAGTTCCTGCTTTCATTGACGTTTAGCTCTCGCACCGGAGAACTGTCAGAAATAATTTTGGTCATTGCCGGGACTCTGGCAGGGATCGGAGGGGGCAACATACAAACCATGCAAAATCTTTGTCGCGACCATGACGAGGTCGGAATGATCGGATTTTTTCCGTGTTGCCATTTCAACTCGGTGCCGATAAAAATTTGGCTCATGTCGCCTGCTAAAACATGAGTCTGGCGGCGTGGGTATGGACTGTTGACATTCATAATCACTTCATGCCTGCCAGTCTAATCGAATGTTTCCCCTAAAAGCCGTGTGTGACACACATGATAAACTTGCATGATATTTATTCATTCGACACAAGCATGGCCGAATGAATTCCCCGTTTTGTGTAATCTTTACACAAAATTTGACCGGCGTTTTCCGCCGGTCGTTGGCGGTGACAAGCAATGCAATTAGCGTCATTTTCACAATGGCCAGCATGTCAGGATTTAAGGTGATAACTGTGCAATCATTGCACAAAATTGCTTTACCTCCCCATCGCCGGCCAATCTGTCTTCAGAATGGAAATTCAAAAAACTATTCCAAATACAACTTGCAAACAGGATGCGGAAGCGTCACAACCATGTTTGAAATTAAAATCAGATGAAGACCAAACGCATATTTTTCTTCATCGCTCTGGTTCTGGCTTTGGGCGGCGTCATCCTGCTGCTGTTTCCACGCGAACCGCGTTATCAAGGACGGACATTAAGCAGTTGGTTGCAGCAATGCTACGACACGCCGCTGAACGAAACTCAACGTCTATCGGAAGCGCAAGCGGCCGTTCGTGCGATTGGCGCAAAGAAATCCGAGCCGGTGTTATTGAAGTTGGTTGAAACAAAGGAAGACCCCCTCAGCACCTGGCTCATCGGAAAGCGCGAAAAGTTGAGAATTGATTTCCTGCATTGGCGTTCGGCTGAAGATTGGCAGCAACTTGGCATCGCCGGCTTTGAAGCCTTGGAAACCAATGCCGCTCCCGCCGTCACCGAATTGACAAAACTTCTGAATGACAAGGAGCACGCCTTCGTTGCCGTGCGCTGTCTGGTCGCGGTCGGCCCACCCGCCGAGCCATCCGTGTCCCAAGCGTTGACCAACCAGAGCGTTCAGGTTCGCTATTTTGCCACCCAGCAATTCGCGTGGGTAACAGATAATGACGAAGTATATCTCGCAAAAATGAGGGAATGCCTCGAAGACCCTGATGGTTCGGTCCGATTCGCCGCCGTGCAGGGCATCGGTCTGCAAACTCAAGCACCAGATTTAGCCATACCGCTTCTGCTTGAAGCATTGCGAGATAAACAAGATACCGTTGCCTCGTGGGCTGCCAAGTTTTTGGCAAATTTCGGAACCAATGCCATGCGGGCATTTCCAGATTTGAGCAACGCCGTGGAACATGGAAGTCCGAATACAGTTAATCAGGCACTGAAAACCTTGGTGGTCATCGCGCCGGACAAAGCCCTGCCCATCGTTTTTGAAAATTTTCGGTCTGCCGATTCCCACCGGCGAAAAATATCCGTAGAATTGCTCAACCAATACCCGGCGACCAATTTGGAGATTCAAGCGGCGATGCAACAGTCGGCTTCAGACCCTGATCCGGCCTTGGCTCGCAGGGCCAGAGAATTGATTACCAAACAATACCAGGCCGAGCATCCGATTGAATCACAGTTTTCGGATGACCCCAGCGTTGCAGGCAAGAGCTTGGGTGAATGGCTGAAGTTGCACGATACCGACGGCGCATTTTCCGAGGAGGCAAAACAGGCACTCAAGCAGATGGGAACGAATGCCATACCTGCGTTGCTTAAACGAATCGTCTATGTGCAACCACCCTTTGGGCTGCGCGCTCCCGAAGTCAACATTGATGCCGTCAGGGCATTCATCACTTTGGGTGAACACGCCACGCCGGCACTTCCGCAATTGCAGGCGCTCATGGACGGCACCAACCAGGACACCGCCTTGTTTGCCATGCTTGCAACGGTTGGAACGGGATCAAACGCCATGCCAATTCTGTTCAAGGGATTGACCAACCAGTTTCCAGAAGTTCGCGGTGAAGCCGCCAATAATTTGACGGATGGAATTGGCAAAGATTTTCCCCAATGGCGTCAACAGGCGATTCCTATTTTCGCAAAATTGTTGAACGACCCCAACGAAGATATTCGGCTGAGTGCGACAAATCAGCTCAAAGAAATTGATCCCGCAGCCGCCGCCAAAGCTGGAATAAAATGAAAACGCAAAATTACATTCGGCGTCTGGTGTTTCTCGCTGCGGCATTTCTTCCGGTTGCTTCTGCGCGTGCCAACCCCATCGAGATGCCTGAAAAACCTCTCACGCCGGAAATCACTTTTCTGATCGTCTGCGCCATCTTGTTGGAGGTGGTTTGTATATTATTGATGCTTTGGCGTTCAAAAAATCCACGCTTCTTCATTTTATGGCTCATCGTCATTCATCTGTTCACATATCCGGCGTTTTTGGGATTTCTTTGGCTGGAACAAAATATACGCCCGGCTTTTGCCGCAGGAATTGGCGAAGGGTTGGTGGTGGTGGTCGAGGGAACCCTGATTTATCTGATTTGCCGGTTTGTCCCATCGGCCAAATCGGACCTGGCATCACCGTCAATTTTCAAATGTCTGCTCGCTTCGTTGATTGGCAATATCCTTTCGGCGTCAGCGTTTCCAATTTTACTGGCGATTTACGACCGTATTGCTTCCATCTGAATTTACCCGCTACATGCCCATAATCATTTGTGACATGCCCGGCGCTTTGACTGGCCGGCTTTCCTGCGGGCACTCGGAAACCGGCCAGACAAATCGCCTCGATGGAAACCTAGACGGTTGCGCACTCAACGGTCGTTCTGAAACCGCGCTCAACTCCGCCGTCGTCCGTTCATGCCACTCCCGACCTGCTCCGTTTCGCTGCCGGTTTCAGAACGCCCGTTCAGTGCTTGGTCATCACGAACCACAATCCGCAGCCGTAATGGTGCATCTGATGTGATGCGAGATGCACACCTTCGTGCTTGCAGGTTTGCGAACCATCATGCGAATCACGATGCCAACTATGCCGCCAACTTTCACGCTTCGTCAGATGCTTCAACTGGTGCCATTCGCCTGCAAACTTCCATGCCAAACATGGTGCCGCTCGCAATTACGCAGGTTCATGCCAACACAAGTGCCAACAGTTTCGTGTGAGTTTGAGGATGGCCGCTACATCGGTTGCTACGCGTGATGCACACTTTCATGCTTTCAGGTTTGCAAACTATCATGCGAACCACGATGCCAACTATGCCGCCAACATTCGTGCTTCGTCACATGCTTCGACTGGTGCTATCCGCCTGCAAACCTCCATGCCAATCATTATGCGCCTTCAATTGCGCAGGTAGATGCCAACTGAAGTGCCCACACAATTTTGTGCGGGTTTGAGAGTGGACGCCTCACCCCTTAAATTTTTAAGGCGTCGGTGTTCGCAGAATTTCCGGCGAATTGCCGCGCAACTTCCGCGCAACGGCCGAGCACCATCCGGCGTGGTTTCTGGCGCAGCGTCCGTGCGATAGCCGATGAAGTGTCCGGTTAAATCTCCGGGCAACTTCCGGGCAATGTCCGCGCAGTATCCGCGCAACAGCCGGGACGTGTCCGGTTAATCTCCAAACAGTGTCCGCGCCACGTCCGCGCAACATCCGGGCAATTTCCCGGCAGCGTCCGGGAAATTCCACAGGATAGCCACGCTTGTGTCCGCGTCCAGTCCGTGCCCGCATCCAGTCCGCGACCGTGACTATATTTTGTCCATGGCTGCGAACAGTCCACTTCCGCGACGTGTCCGCAAATATGGCCGTGTCCAGTCCGTGACCTGACCACGACCGCGATTTGTCCGTATCCATGTCCAGTCCATGACCGCGCACAGTCCGTATCCTTGGTCAGTCCGTGTCCAGTCCGTAACCGCGACCAGTCCGCGTCCGTGCTTCACCCTTGGAAAATCCAGATATGTTCAAGGTGATTTCCGCCGTCTGTCCGCGCTGGCCCGTGCGGGCGGTTGTCTCCACTCAATCCGCTGCGCCAACCCACCGCACGCTCCGCGACGGATTCGGTTCATCTGGCGTTCCGTGCGGCTGGCCGTTGCGCCCGGCGGTGACGACTATGCGTTCGTCCCATCCGTCGCCCCGTCCACCCGCACCGAACGCCTTTCATATTTTCTTGGTGCAGGCGTGCCGGTGTCGTGCTAAAAAATAAAATTTAGATCAAACGGCGACACAGCGACACGCTCGCTTGTCACTCGCGCCGCACTTTGGCATCATCGCGCAATGCCGCGACCTGCCAGCAAAAAATCTCCGCCAAACGGCTCGGCCTTGGGCTTTGAGGCGACCCTTTGGTCTGCCGCCGAAAAGCTCAAGGGCAACATGGACGCGGGCGAATACAAGCACGTCGTCCTCGGCCTGATTTTTCTCAAATATATTTCCGATGCGTTCGAGGAACGGCACGCCGCGCTTGCGAAGGACAAATCCGCCGACGCCGAAGACCGCGACGAATACACCGCCGACAACATTTTTTGGGTCAACAAAATCGCCCGCTGGTCATATTTGCAGGGACGCGCCAAGCAGCCCACCATCGGCAAAGACCTCGACGACGCGATGGTCGCGGTGGAAAAGGACAATCCCACGCTCAAAGGGGTGCTTCCCAAGGAATACGCCCGCCCCGCGCTCGACAAGCACCGGCTCGGCGAACTCATTGATCTCATCGGCACGATTGGACTTGGCGACCGCGAAAGCCGCTCCAAGGACATTCTCGGTCGCGTGTATGAATATTTTTTGAGCCAGTTCGCCAGCGCCGAGGGCAAGCAGAGCGGCCAGTTTTACACGCCGCGCCATGTCGTCCGGCTGCTGATTGAAATTCTCGCGCCCTACAAAGGCCGCGTGTTCGATCCGTGCTGCGGTTCGGGCGGGATGTTCGTGCAGGGCGAAAAATTCGTGGAATCCCACGGCGGACGCATCGGCGACATTTCCATTTACGGGCAGGAATCCAATTACACCACCTGGCGGCTCGCCATGATGAACATGGCGATTCGCGGCATCGAAGCGCACATTGCCTGGAACGAACAAGGCTCGTTCCAGAACGACTCCTTCAAGGATTTGAAGGCCGACTACATTCTGGCGAATCCGCCGTTCAACGACGACGATTGGGGCGGCGACCGGCTGCGCGAGGACGTGCGCTGGAAATTTGGCGTGCCGCCGACGGGCAACGCCAACTTCGCCTGGGTGCAACATTTCATCCACCACCTTGCGCCCACCGGCATGGCCGGCTTTGTTCTCGCCAATGGCTCGATGTCCTCGAATCAATCCGGCGAAGGCGAAATCCGCCAAACTCTCGTTGAAGCGGATTTGGTGGATTGCATGGTGGCGCTGCCGGGACAACTTTTTTATTCCACGCCGATTCCGGTTTGCTTGTGGTTCATTTCCCGCGACAAGCGGAACAACCGCTTCAAAGACCGTCGCGGCAAAGTGCTTTTCATAGACGCCCGCAAATTCGGCACGATGATTGACCGCGTCCACCGTGAACTGACCGGTGACGATATTGCCAAAATCGCCGGGACATACCACACATGGCGCGGCGATAAGGGCGCGGGCAAATACGAGGACACGCCCGGTTTTTGCAAGAGCGGCACGCTTGAAGAAATCAGCAGTCACGGCTTTGTGCTGACACCAGGACGTTACGTTGGCGCGGAAGATATTGAGGATGATGGCGAACCGTTTCCAAAGAAAATGAAACGTCTGGCTGCGAAGTTAGACGAACAGTTCAAGGAATCAGCAAAGCTGGAAAAGCTCATTCGCAAAAACATCAGTGCCCTTGGATATGACAAGTGAGTGGAAAATTCAGTCTCTGCGCGAAGCTGGCGTGTCGCTGATAGATTGCGATCACCGCACACCCCCCGCCGCCGAGTCTGGCTATCCATACGTCGCCATTCCACAACTCAAGCAAGGGCGGCTTGACCTTTCGGATGTTCGCCGGATCACCCGCGAGCATTTTCTCGAATGGACTCGCAAAGCAAATCCGCAGACAAATGATGTCATTCTTTCGCGTCGGTGCAATCCGGGGGAAACCTCAGTTGTGCCTGACGGGTTGGAATGTGCGCTTGGGCAAAATTTGGTTTTGCTTCGCGCAGATGCCTCAAAATTATTTCCGCCATTTCTCCGTTGGCTCGTGCGCGGCAGCGACTGGTGGGAGCAAATTGGCAAGTTCCTCAATGTCGGCGCTGTGTTCGACAGCTTGAAGTGTGCTGACATTCCAAACTTTCGATTGCCCATTCCACCATTTGCCGAGCAACAGGCAATTGCGGGAGTTTTGGGCGCGCTGGATGACAAGATTGAGTTGAACCGGCGGATGAACGAGACGCTGGAGACGCTGGCACGAAGTTTTTTCAAATCCCATTTCGTGGACGCTGTCGCAACCAAGCTGCCCAAAGGCTGGCGCGCTGGTAAACTGCGTGATTGTTGTGAGCGGGTCGAGAACGGCGGCACTCCAAAGCGTGACGAACCAAGCTACTGGACTCCCGCCACAGTTCCATGGCTCACGTCCGGTGAAGTTCGACAGGCCATTGTGACAAAGACAGACAATTTTATTTCCGAAGAGGGTCTTGAAAACAGCAGTGCGAAACTCTGGCCTCCCGCGACAACGGTGGTTGCGCTTTACGGCGCGACCGCAGGGCAAGTGTGCTTTCTTGGCGACACGATGTGCTCGAATCAAGCGTGCTGCGGGCTGATCCCCAAAAAAGACTTGCGTTATTACGTCTATTTGCACGCCTCGTCTTCCGTCGCTGCGTTTGAACAGCAAACACGAGGTTCAGCACAACAGAATTTGAGCCAGCAAATCGTCGCAGATTTTCCAACCGTCATTCCCGACGACGACACACTGGCCGAGTTCGATCAGATTGTGCATCCCCTTTTCTCGCGGTGGATAGACAACCTCAAAGAATCCCGCACGCTGGCCGAGTTGCGCGACGCGCTGCTGCCCAAGCTGCTGTCCGGCGAGTTGCGCGTGCCCGCCGCCGCCAACATTAAGGAGGCCGTTGCATGAACGTGTTCCGACTGCATGTGCCGGCCGAGGCTACGCGCCGTGAATACGCCGTCTATGTGATGGTCGCCCGCCATCGCAAAACAAAGACCGTTAAAATTTACATCGGTAAGACCGGCGACAATCGTGAAGGCTGCAATCCCGTGATTTCCAGGGCGGGAAACCACCTTTCATTTAATCCAATGCACGCGCAGTCCCGTAACTATTTGGGCAAACCGGAAAACTACGATTTCGATTTTTTCTTCACTTCCTTTGGCGCTTATGTCCGGCCTTCACAATCTCGGCGCGGCATTGACCTTGTGAACGAGATGGAGCGGCGCATGAATTGTCTTGCACGGGAAACTTTCGGAGAAATCATAAACCCGCTCAAGTTGTCCCGTTACATTTCGCGAGCAGAAAAAGATCGCCGAAGCCGGCTCGCAACTCCGGAGCGTATGGCCCGGTTGAAGGAATTGGTCAAAACCGTGCGGCGATCCATCTAGGAGAAAATGAATTATGCCTGAAGTTTACTGTGTTCGCGCCGAGTATGGCACCTTTGCCGCACAGTTCGTCAAGGGTGGCTACATGGCCATTGGTTGGAATGACGTAAAAGACCTGCGCCGTCTGAAATCGAAGGAGGAACTTTACCCGCTTTACAAAAAGGCTTATCCAGAGGATACGTCGAACATTGTCATCGGTCAGCAAGTTGGGCAGATGGCTCGTTTCTTGTTCGATATTCAGGCTGGTGATTATGTGATTACGCCCGATGCGGACACGGAACTCCTCCATATTGGAGTCGTGCAGCCCTCACCGCCTTATTATTATGGTGACGCCAGCGATGGGTGTCAGTTCTTCCATCGGCGTCCGGTTAAATGGTTGCCAGGCACATTTAAGCGGGGCGCGTTCTCGGTCCCATTCCAAAACACGATGCGATCTTCGCTGACGGTGTTTTTTGTCTCACAGAAGGAGCATTTTCTTGAGGTGATTGGGAGGAAGGAACTGGCGCCCAATGCACCAAAAGAATCATACGACCCGTATCGCGCAGTTCTGGATCAAGTCTTGGAATTGAACGACAAGGAGTTTGAAATTCTCATCACGCACTTGCTCGCGGCTATCGGATTTGAAGGAGCAGAGCACACTGGCAAATCCGGTGACGGTGGCGTGGATGCAACGGGGGAACTCAATGTGGCAAATCTTGCGAAGGTGAAACTGTTCGTGCAGGTGAAGCGCTATAAAATCGGCACGAAAATCGCCGCCAAAGATGTGAAGTCGCTCCGGCAGTCCATACCATCAGGCGGCCAGGGTGCGTTCATCACCACCGCCGAGTTTCAGGCCAAGGCCAGCGATGTGGCGTTGGAGCAGGGCTTTCCCCGGATCGGCCTTGTGAACGGGCAGCAGTTGGTGGATTTGCTGGTGGAGCACTGGGAAAACATTCCCGATGACTTCAAAAACAAGCTCGGCCTGAAGCAGGGACTGGTGCGCGCATGAAATGTAATTTGCCCAAGTTGCAGTCCAACGAGTTGCGCGTGCCAGCCGCCGCTAAATTTGTGGAGGCAGCGGCTTGATTATGGAAGTGCTCGAACTCACCGCCACGCAGTTCCTCAAGTCGATGTCCACCGGGCGGAACCATCCGTTGCTGCTGGGGTGCGAGAATGCCAGCGGGAACAAGTTTGAAGTGGTGGTGAAGTTGCGCGGGCGGGAAATGGACGAGAAAGCCCAAATGGCCGAACTGCTCACCGCGCAACTGGCGGACGACCTGGGATTGCAAGCGCCGCAAGCGGCGCTGGTGAACGTGCCCGCCGGGTTTGAAGCCATCATCCCCGGGCATGAATTGGCGAAGCTGGTAAAAGGCAGTCCCGGCCTGAATTTTGGCTCGGTCCACTTGGGCGCGGGATTTACCACCTGGCCGCCGGGCCGCAATCCCGTGGGCGCGCAGCGGGATCAAGCCGCAGATATTTTTGCCTTCGACACACTTATTCAGAACCCGGACCGGCGGGCGGTGAACCCGAACCTTTGGGCGCGTTCCGACCGGCTCGGTGTTTACGACCATGAACAGGCATTTTCATTTTTATCCTTGCCCATCATCGGCGGCGCGCCGAAGCCGTGGGTGGCGGCAAGTCATGGAAATGGATTTCGTTTTTTGGAACAGCACGTTTTCTACGGGAATCTGCGCGGCGGGCGGTTGAATCTCGGCCCGTTCAAGGAAAAACTCGGCGCACTGACCGATAAACGGATTCAAGGCTATCTTGAGACAGTTCCGGCCGGGTGGCTGGGGCAGAGCGATTTTGGCGGGCAGGTCGCCGGGTATTTCTGCGAGGCTCGCCAGCAACGGGAAGGTCTGGTAAATTTGGTAAAACACATACTGCGATGAAAACAACCTACAACACCATCACCCTGCGTTATCTGCACGACGTTGTGACCGGCGAATTTGCCAACATCGGGGTTGTGCTCTATTCGCCAGAGCAACGGTTTCTGGAGGCGCGCTTCACCACGTCCTACGAACGGTTGAACGCGATTTTTTTGAAGATTGACCATCTGCACTTTCGCGCCCTGATGCGTTACCTAGCGAACCGGTTTGACGAAATCGCCGCCGACATCCGCGATGGCTTGCACGTTCCGCCCGTGACCGCGCTGAAAGAAATTGTCCGCCAGGTGCTGCCGCCGGACGATAGCTCGCTGCAATGGTCGGAACCGGGCGGAGGCTTCACGGAAGACGCGGCGGCGACGCTGGATGAATTGTTCAAAAGGTCCGTCGAGCGATACGTCGCCGGCGCGGAACAGGTGAGCCGGAGCGACGAGGAAATTGCCAAGCCGTTCAAAGCCAGGCTGGGCAGGACGGCAGAGAAACTGGCGGAAAAGAAAATTGAAACGAAGGACTATCAATACGACTTCCGCTTCGCCTGGAAAAATGACATCTGGCATCTTTACGAGCCGGTTTCCTTTGATTTGGTTGATCCGGGCAGCATCCGCGAGAAGGCGAACAAGTGGCTGGGCCGGGGCGTGGCGCTGCATGATGCGCGGGAGAAATTTAAGATTCACTTCCTTTTGGGCGAACCGCGACAGGATGAAACGAAGAAGGCGTTTGAAAACGCGATTCATCTGTTGGGCAAGATCCCCGGAAACAAAGAGCTTGTCCGCGAAAATGAATTGGAACACTTCGCGGCACACGTGGCAAAAGAGATTGGCAGCCATGGCCTGCCTGAAATTGTTCTGCGCGATAAACCAAAACGTCAATGAGCCGGGTCATCGCAACGTCCGTCGTTGAAATTGCCGCGCTGCTGTCCGGCAAGTTGCGCGTGCCGGTTGCCAAACTCACGAAATAAATAGAAAGGGAAAATTTATGAATAAAATGCCAGAAAAGTCGGTGACAGACCGGAAGAAGCTGATGTTGCCACAGGAAATTTCCGAGGTGTTTTCCCAGCTTGGTTTGCAGAAGGAAGAGGAGCGCGAAAAGTTCCGGTCTTTGGCCGAGGTAAAACAGCCGGAAAATGAAAGTGTCCGCATTTTGTTGTCCGGCACCACCGCCGGATTGAAGGACGCGCAAGGAGGGAGTTATGCCTAATTGGAATAATATGCTCAATGAGGTCACGGCCATCGGCGGCGCGCATGATGTCCTGCGGCGGCGCTACCTTAAAAAACTTCACGAGGAAACGAAGCGGAATATCATCATCTATTACAGCGGCTGGTTGCAGAAGCCCGGCTTTCCCGGCGCTGGAATCAATGACGAGGACAAGAACGGGTTCATGACCACCATCAATGGCCTGGACAGGAAGTTGGGCCTGGACTTGGTTTTGCACACACCGGGCGGTGACACAGCCGCCACCGAATCATTGGTGGATTACCTGCGCCAGATGTTTAACGGCGATGTTCGCGCCATTGTGCCGCAGATTGCCATGTCGGGCGGAACGATGATTGCGTGCGCCTGCAAAGTGATTTTGATGGGCAAGCAGTCCAGCCTGGGGCCGGTTGATCCGCAGTTCAATGGCATTCCCGCGCATGGCGTGATCGAGGAATTTCGGCGGGCTTACGAGGAAATCAGGGTTGACCCGGCGAAGATTCCCGTCTGGCAGCCCATTATCGCCAAATATTCCCCAGCGTTTATCGGTGAGTGCCAGAAAGCCATCGCTTGGTCGGAACAACTCGTCCGCGAATGGCTCGCGACCGGAATGCTCGCCGGTGATGCAGCCCGCGATCAAAAAATTGACCGGATCGTCAAAGAGTTGACCGACCACGCATTGACCCTGTCCCATGCCCGGCATCTGTCGGCAGAAACGTGTGTTGAGATGGGCTTGAATATCGAAATGATTGAGGCCAAGCAGGAATTGCAGGATGCCGTGCTTAGCCTGCATCACGCCTGCATGTTGACCATGTCGCAAACGGGCGCCTTCAAGATAATCGAGAACCATCAGGGGGCGGCTTTTATCCAAGCCGCCCAGGTCGCGCAAATGATTCAAGGGATCAAATAAAGAAAGTGAAGCCATGAGCCAGATTTTCAACATCTATTGTGACGAAAGCTGCCATCTGGAAAACGACGGTCAGCCGGTGATGGTGCTGGGGGCGTTGTCCTGCCCGGCGGATCAGGCGCGCGCCCTATCGTTGCAGATTCGCGACGTTAAACGGAAACACAAGCTGGCCGATGATTTTGAAATCAAATGGGCCAAGGTGTCGCCGGGGCAGGTTGATTTTTATCTGGAGCTGGTGGATTTGTTTTTTGCCACGGACTGCCTGTCGTTTCGCGGGCTGGTTGTGCCCAATAAAGAGGTGCTCCGACACGCGGAGTTCCAGCAGTCGCACGACAAGTGGTATTACAAAATGTATTACCTCCTGCTCCGGCCCATTCCCAAACCGCCGGATCAATACCGAATCTATCTGGACATCAAAGATACCCAGGGCGGTCGGAAAGTGCGCGAACTGGAGGAATACCTGAAACATGGCGTTCATGATTTTGCGGGCGAAGTCGTTGCCGGCATCCAGCAGGCCCATTCGCACGAACTGGCGGCGATGCAATTAGCGGATTTGTTGATTGGCGCGTTGAGTTATTTACACCGCCAGTTGCAAACCAGCCCGGCCAAGCTCGCGTTGATTGAGCGCATCAAGCAACGGAGTGAATTAACGCTGAAATGGTCCACCGCGCCGGGCCGGAAGAAATATGACCTGTTCATCTGGGAGGCTAATCAGGGGGATGCCGGACAATGATTCTGCCGCCAAAATTAAGCGTGGGAGATTTTCCCGGCGCGGATTATGCCGAACGCTGGAAGGCGTTTCTGGAAGGCATCTATCAGGTGTTCCTTCGTGACGTGGCCCACGGCCACCTGTCCTTTCAGGGCAAGCCGGTCAAGTGCCGGTATCACGAGCCTTACGACGGCAAACATTTTTCCTTTTGGCATTTGATGTCCGAAGGCAGGGAGGAGCAGGATCGCGTCCCGGATTTGGAGCGTTGCGCTCGGATTCCGTGGATTGCCCCGGTCATCCAAAACGCCGACGATGCCGCACATGTCCGATGGTGGGAAAATGAACGCTCATCATCACGCGGTGTAAAAACCCATGTTCCGTTGTGGCTGTTTGAACATGACTATGCGGTGATCCTAGAAAAGCGGCCGGATTTTTATTTGTTGCTCACAACGTATTGCCTACGTCCGCGTCAGGTTGAGAAGTTTGAGCAGGAATGGCAGGAGTGGAACGCTTAAAATGGCAGAGGCCACCATTTAGGCGGCCTCAGATATTCCTTCAACACATGGTTGATGAACTGAAACGAATATAACCCAACAGTTGGGTTTGTAAACAACAAAATCGGCTTGATGGCAAACAACTTTAGCACATTTTCTTTGGGAAATGTCGTATTGACATCCGGGCGGCCAAAAGGGTCAATTCCAGGCGAATTCCTGCACAAATCGCGACATGGTCGCAATTCCACGGTGTTTTTACATGGAAAAGATGAATCCCGACAAGAATCCCGACAAAATGTCGGAATTCGCAGGAAATGGAACAGGGAATCCCGCCAAACCTCCCGCCATTTTGGCGGGAGGGTGGTAATCGGTGAACCGACGCTTCGTCATCCTGCCATGATGCCACCCGGAATTCTTAACCGGACATTTATCCGGACATTTTGTCCGGGGAGTGCTGCCAGTTCAGTCCTTGCGACAATTCTCGCGACAAAGTGTCGCGGGCGGCGGAGCGCGGCTCCGGAAAATCCTGCCATTTATCCTGCCGAACTGGCAGGATGCCGCTATCCAGAAAGGAAACCGGACATGATATTCGGATTTGCCTACGATTTAGGAACAACCGCACACACCGACATCGAATAACGCATGAGCTTCACCGAATCCATCGTCGAAGACGCCGCGCTGTCGTGGTTCGGCGAACTGGATTATGCGTTGCTGCCCGGCCAGGTCATCGCCCCCGGCGAAGCCGCCGCCGAGCGAACCAGCTTTAGTGAGGCGTTTTTGCCGGAGCGGTTGCGAGCCGCGTTGCGGAAGCTGAATCCCAAGCTGCCCGCCGAGGCGCTGGACGAAGCCTTCCGCAAAATCACCCTCCCGCAGCATCCCACACTCATCGCCAGCAACCGCGCCTTTCACCGGCTGCTGGTGGACGGCATCGCCGTCGAATGCCGCCGCAAGGACGGCAGCATCGGCGCGGAAATTGTCCGGCTGATAGATTTTGCCAACGCGGACAATAACGACTGGCTCGTGGTGAACCAGTTCACGGTGATTGAAGGCCAGCACAACCGCCGCCCCGACGTGGTGATTTTCATCAACGGCCTGCCGCTGGGCGTCATTGAATTGAAAAATGCGGCGGACGAAAACGCCGACATCTGGCAGGCGTTCGCACAATTCCAAACCTACAAACAGCAAATCCCGGCGCTGTTCGTCCACAACGCGGTGTTGATTATATCCGACGGACTCGAAGCGCGCATCGGCACGATCAGCGCGGACAAAGAACGCTTCATGCCGTGGCGCACGATTGACGGCGAAACCGTCGCGCCCGCCACCATGCCGCAGCTTGAAGTTTTGTTGCGTGGCATGTTTGATAAACGCCGCTTTCTTGACCTTGTCCGGCATTTTGTCGTGTTCGAGGACGATGGCGGCAATGCCGTCACCAAAAAACTGGCGGGCTACCACCAGTTTCATGCCGTCAATATCGCCATTGCCGAAACCATCCGCGCCGCCAGCGCCGGGGCGATGGAATTGAAAGAGGGCAGCAGCGGCTATTTCGCCAAAAAACAGCCCGGCGGCGAAACCGGCGACAAGCGTGTCGGCGTCGTCTGGCACACGCAGGGATCGGGTAAGTCGCTGACGATGGCATTTTACGCCGGTCGGCTGGTAGTCGAGCCGGAAATGGAAAACCCCACGCTCGTTATTCTCACCGACCGCAACGACCTCGACGACCAGCTTTTCGGCACTTTTGCCCGCTGCCGTGAATTGCTCCGGCAAAAGCCGGTGCAGGCGCAGAACCGGGACAATTTGAAAAAGCTCCTCGCCGTCGCCTCCGGTGGCGTGGTGTTCACGACGATTCAGAAATTTTTCCCGGAGGACAAAGGCGGCAAATATCCGCTGCTTTCCGACCGGCGCAACATCGTCGTTATCGCCGACGAGGCGCACCGCAGCCAATACGATTTCATTGACGGCTTTGCACGGCACATGCGCGACGCGCTGCCGAACGCCTCGTTCATCGGCTTCACCGGCACGCCGATTGAAAAGGCCGACGCCAACACGCGGGCGGTGTTTGGCGATTACATTTCCATTTACGACATCCAGCGCGCCGTCGAGGACAAGGCGACCGTGCCGATTTTCTACGAAAGCCGGCTCGCCAAGCTGGAATTGAAGCCGTCGGAAAAACCGACAATTGACCTGGATTTCGAGGACGCTACCGAAGGCGAGGAACTGGAGCACAAGGAAAAGCTCAAATCAAAATGGGCGGCACTTGAAGCCGTCGTCGGTGCGGACAAGCGCGTCGGCCTCATCGCGGAAGATTTGATAAAGCATTGGGAAGCCCGGCTTGAGGTGATGGACGGCAAAGCGATGATTGTGTGCATGAGCCGCCGCATCTGTTTTGAGCTTTACGAGGCCATCCGCAAATTGCGCCCAAAGTGGCATCACAAGGACGATGAAAAAGGCGTGGTGAAAATCGTCATGACCGGTTCGGCGAGCGACCCGCTCGAATGGCAGGATCATATCCGCAACAAACCACGCCGGGAGGCGCTGGCGAAAAGATTCAAAAAAGGCGAAGACCCGTTCAAAATTGTCATCGTCCGCGATATGTGGCTGACCGGTTTTGACGCGCCCTGCCTGCATACAATGTATCTGGATAAGCCCATGCGCAGTCACGGGCTGATGCAGACCATCGCGCGTGTGAACCGCGTTTTCAAGGACAAGCCGGGCGGCTTGGTGGTGGATTATCTCGGCCTGGCGCATGAGTTGAAACAGGCATTGGCCATTTACACCGAAAGCGGCGGCCACGGACGGACGGCGATTGATCAAGAGGAAGCCGTTGCCGTTATGCTGGAGAAATACGAAATTTGCTGTGACCATTTTCACGGGTTCGACTGGTCGAAATGGACGGACGGCAAACCGGCTGAAAAACTCGGACTGCTCCCGGCGGCGCAGGAGTATATATATGCACGAGCGGCGAAGGCCAAAAAGCCCGACGAGCATAAACAGAAATTTCTCCGCGCGGTTACGGAACTTTCACAGGCATTTGCGCTGTCCGTGCCGCATATCAAGGCGATTGAGATACGCGATGACGTGGGATTTTTCCAAGCCGTCCGCGCCGCCATCGCCAAGAGCGACATCAGCGGCAAGGACAAATCGCCGGGGGACATTGATGCCGCGATCCGGCAAATCATTTCCCGCGCCGTGGCGTCCGATGAAGTCGTGGACATTTTTGCCGCCGCCGGTTTGAAGAAGCCCGACATTTCGATTTTGTCGGATGATTTTTTGGCCGAAGTTCGCGGGATGCCGCAGAAAAATCTCGCCGTCGAGTTATTGCGCAAACTGCTGAACAACGAAATCAAACTGCGCTCCAAAAAATTCCTGATTCAATCCAAATCATTTGCCGAGTTGCTGGAAAATTCCATCCGCAAATACCAAAACCGCGCCATCGAAACGGCGCAGGTGATTGAGGAGTTGATTCAACTCGCCAAGGACATGCGCAAGGCCGACACGCGCGGCAAAGACCTTGGCTTGAGCCAGGACGAAGTAGCGTTTTACGACGCGCTGGAAACGAACGACAGTGCCGTGAAGGCATTGGGCGATAAAAACCTGAAATTTATCGCCCAGGAACTGGTGAAAACCATCCGCGAAAATGTCAGCATTGACTGGACGGCCAAGGAATCCGTCCGAGCCAAGCTGCGCGTCATGGTTAAACGCATCCTGCGAAAATACGGTTATCCGCCTGACAAGCAGGAGAAGGCGACGCAGACGGTGTTGCAACAAGCAGAGTTGTTGTGTGCGGACTGGACGGGGTCAATTTAATTCAGCGTGCAAAATCAATTCTGGTCGTTCCAGCTATGGGATGGGTTCATCTCAAGACTTTGAAGTATTTTCAAAAAAACATTTGACAAAAATGCGGACTGGTAATAATTTCTTACCAGATGTAAGACATTATGAATCGCAATGAAATGTTTAGATTGGTGTGCGCTCTTCTGCGGGATTCACCCGACTCGGAAGATGTGGAAATCACTTGGGAGACGAATCCATTCCAGGCGCTCGGCAAAGACAGTCATGATGGGATTGTGTTTGCGTGTTTATTCAGCGAGCGGCTCGGTATTGAAATTGATCCCGAAATCAACCCGCTGGTGGATGACCAGCGCCAACGCGCAAGAACGGTCGGGGAGCTGGTTGATTGGTGTCTGGAACGCCTGCCAGCAAACAAGAAAGAGAAATAATTTATGCCGTCTCCCGAAGAAGATCGCCAAGCAATAGCCAATCGGTTACGCACCGCGCGCGAACACGCTGGCCTGTCCCAAGGGCAGGTTGCAAAGTTATTTGGTTATCAACGTCCAACCATCTCGGAGATCGAGGCAGGCCGACGACGTGTATCTGCCGAAGAATTAGCAAAATTTTGCGAAATATACGACGTCAGCGTCTCATGGATTGCCACGGAACAATCGGAAGTATCGAATCCGAATGTGGAACTGGCGGCTCGCGAATTGGTCAAACTCAAAAAAGAGGACTTAGACAAGGTGATGAACTTGCTTCAGACTCTCAGGAAATCGGAAAGGAAGACACGGTGATTAACAAGAGTCTGGCCCGCCGCGCACTTCGCGGAGCATTGGAGGTCCGCAAAATGGCGCAGGTCTCGCTATCCACACCTCTTTGCATTTACGATGTCGCGGCGGAAAAACTTAAAATCGAGGTGCGGTTTCATGCCGGGGCGAGCTTCGGGGGAATGTATGCCAGGGAAACCCAGACAATTTTAGTTCCGTCCGAACGCCCTACCGTCAGGCGGGTGTTCACCTGCGCCCACGAGGTCGGCCACTGGTATTTTAATCACGGCACCAAAGTCGAGGTTTTGGGCGAAATGGAAAAAGGCGGAATGGATGACCCTGATGAAATTTTGGTCAACCAATTCGCAGGCCACCTGCTCATGCCAAAGTGGGCGGTTGATAAATCATTCAAAGACCGAAAGCTAAATCCGGTCACAGCAACCGACCGGGATTTTTATGCCGTTGCGTGCCAATTTGGCGTGGGTTATGAAACGATCATAACACATTTGCGATACGCCCTCGATATGGTGTCGGCGCATCAAGCCGAACGATTGCTCCAAAGTTCGCCAAAGGCAATAAAGGAGCGAGTGCTTAATACTCCGTTTCCCGCCCGTCTTGTGTTGGTGGATTTGGCGTGGAAGCAAGACATTCCCATTGATCTGGAAGTGGGAGACGGCGTTTTTCTGACATTCCAAGCGCTGGCCGAAAATGATCGGCTGGATGTTCAGTCGGTTTCAGGAGGTTCATTATTCCTAGCCGCCAAGCCCGGAATTTCCAAAGTGACAGCGACCGACAACTCTTGGGCCACATTTGTCCGAATTTCAAAAAATGGATTCACTGGCCGGAGCATTTACCGCCATTTGGAGGACCCCGATGCCTAAAAAAACCGCTGTTATTCATGCCACCAACGTCTCAGAGGGGTGGGCTGATATTTTTAATCTTGTCATGGCCGCGCCGGGGGCAAAAGCCGGCCCCATTGTCCTTGAGTTGGAGGCACAAAATGGTGTGGCTGTCGAAACGCCGATTATTCGGCAGTTAGTGGACGAGGAATTGAAGAAACACGACAAATTTTCCATTGATACCACATCTTTCCTGATTTTTCCGTGGAAGCTATGGAATATGCTTGGCCAACCCGACTTGACACGTTTCACGGACATTTACTTGAAAAAGGTTTTTCCGGCGCTTAAGCGGCGAGGGCCGATGCACAATAGTCATGGCACATATTTTCAGCGCATGATTCAGTTTTCTGGTTTCAGCGAAACGGCAGGAGTCCGTAAAGAAAAAGAGGTGAACCAGCTTCAGCGCATTTTGGAAATTTGGGGAAAAGCCGAGCAAAAAGGTCGGCATCCCCGTCATTCTGCCCTCCAGGCGACAATTTTTGATCCGGCAAAAGATCATCATGGCGCGGCGCTGTGTGTGTTTCCCTGCTTGCAACAGGTGAGTTTTAACTACCACGATAATTTCCTGACAATCAATGCGTATTACCCCACACAATATTTATTTGATCGGGGCTATGGAAACTATTTGGGACTTTGCCAACTTGGTCAATTTATGGCCAAACAAATGGGACTTACCTTTTCTGGCCTTGTTTGTTTTATCGGAAGCTGCCATCTGGGAGGAGCCGGGATAACGAAACAAACGCTCACGCCATTGAAAAGCCGCATAGAAGATTATCATAAAAAAATTTGTTCTGGAGCATTGCAAATCCCAGCCGAAGTCCGTGGAACATAATTATGAAACCGTCACCGGCGCTATATGTATTCGAGGGACCGGATGGTGTGGGCAAATCCACGCTTTCCAAGTGGTTCGCAAAAACTTTGCGGAGCCGGGGAGAGCGAGTTGTGATTTGGTCGTCGTTTCCTGGAAATGCAAAAGGTTCAGTTGGCGACTTGGTTTACAAGTTGCACCATGATCCGGCCAGTTTGAATGTCAAGGCAATCCATCCCCTATGTTTGCAGCTTTTTCACGTAGCCGCGCACATTGATGCCATTGAATCACGATTCGCCAAATGTGTCCGTGATGGAGCTACAATTGTTCTGGATCGTTATTGGTGGTCAACTTGGGTGTATGGGCGATTCGATGGGGGTGACGCGGTAACGCTTGATAAAATGATCGCGATTGAAAAACGCACGTGGGGAAAAATCAAGCCTGCCAAAGTTTTTCTGGTTGCCCGTCACCTTTCAGAAAACTCTGAAAAGCAAAGACGACTAGAACAACTTTACGCGCAATTGGCTCGAAAAGAGGCTCACTTCACTCCGGTCGTGCGCGTCCTTAATGACGGGATTCTCAAAACGGCTAAAAACCAGATTCTTTCGTCCCTATTGTGAGGCAATTAAATTTTCAAAATATTAAGGCCGTCACCCCGCGCAATTCTAAATCTCACGGCGTGTGGCCCAATATCCTCGTCAAGCTTGCACCTGCCAAACCAACCGAGGTGTTTAACTCATACTGGCACTTTGCGGCAGAGCGTCAGAAGGTTTTTTTTAAGCGGATTGCAAACGAACCCCCGCCGTGGACAGAAGATGACATTCTTCAGAGTTACAAGTTCACGAACGCCTACCGAGCTTCCGACCGTGTGAGCCAGTATTTGATTCGCTGTATTCTTTACGACAAGCAGCGGTCCCCAGATGATATTTTCTTTCGTTGCCTACTTTTCAAGTTTTTCAACAAAATCGAAACATGGAAATTGCTCGAAGCGGAAATTGGCGAGATTCGCGCCGACACATTCGATGAACGTGCTTATGAACGTGTTCTAACGAAGGCCATGCGCGAGAAAACGCGAATCTATTCGGCGGCATATATCATGCCTTCTGGTGGTTCGTGGACAAAGTGCGTCTATAAACACCAGATGCACTTGAAACTCATACGAAAAATGCTCGACGATAGGCTTTGGGAAAAACTTGCGTCAGCACCTTCAATGGGCAAGGCGTTTGAATTACTTCGATCATATCCCACCATCGGAGATTTTCTCGCCTATCAATACATCACGGACCTCAACTACAGCACACTCACGGATTTCACGGAGATGGAATTTGTCGTCCCCGGCCCGGGTGCCAAGCATGGCATAAATAAATGTTTTGAAAGCATCGGCGGTTTAACGGAATCTGAAATTATTCGTTATGTCACGGATTGCCAGGAATTTTTCTTTGACCAGCTAGGCTTGTCATTTCAAAATCTGTGGGGACGCCGCCTTCAGCTCATTGATTGCCAAAACCTTTTCTGCGAAATTGATAAGTATGCCCGCGTGCGATTCCCAGAGTATTCAGAAGCTACTGGCCGCACTCGTATCAAGCAGGCTTACAAACGGTCACAACCATTGCCAAAACCATTTTATCCACCAAAATGGGGACTCAAAATCAATCCAAACGCGGAGGTGTTAATTGGCTAACTTCATTCAAGCCCATAGTGCAAACGAGGCATGGTTACAAGCCCTCGATTTATTGTTCAAATCCTCCAACGCAACAGTCGCGCAAGGCCGAGGTGGTCTCACGACTGAATTGCTTCACTTGACAATCACCATCGAAGACCCACGGCAACGATGGGTGTTTGCCAGACAGCCTGCCATTAGCCCTGCCTTTGCGCTGGCCGAAGCAATTTGGATTATTTCTGGTCGAAACGATTCAGAAGTTCTGAAATTCTTGAATCGCGGCCTCCCAAAATACTGCGGCGACGGTCCAACCTTATACGGAGCATACGGCCATCGGCTCCGACACCAGCATGGTCTCGACCAATTGGAGAACGCATACCAATCGTTAGTGGCGAACCCAGCTACCCGTCAAATTGTCATGCAAATCTGGGACGCGCAAACCGATCTTCCAGATTTTGAAGGCCGGCCTCGCTCGCCAGACATCCCTTGCAACACGCAATCTATGCTCCGTGTCCAAAATGGCAAGCTACACTGGCTGCAAACCATGCGGAGTAATGACATCTTTCGTGGTTTGCCTTACAACTTCATCCAATTCACAACTCTTCAAGAAGTAATCGCTGGTTGGCTTGGTCTTGAACTAGGCAATTACACTCATGTTGTCAGTTGCTTGCATTATTATCACGAAAATCGTGGCGATCTTGAAAAAACCAAAGCCGTCACCGCTATTTCCAACACCGATTCGCTTCTGTGTTCCAAGAATGATAGCGACACGGTTTTTAAGTTTTTGAGCGACTTAATATCTGGAGTGCCCGAGGGTGTTGAACAAGTCATAAATTTCGCGCGACAACTCGATTCAGAAAACTACCCGATTGCTTTTAAGAACATGGGCAATGTAATTTTGGCTGAGGCGGCCAAACGGCATAACCGCTTGGACTTGGTGTCAAGCCGGTTGTCCCATGTAAGCAGTCCATGTCTCCAAGAACTTATAAAAAACTATTTTGCGAGGGTTGCCAACACTGTCTAATTCTCGTTCACACTGATTCCGTAGCGGCTATGGTTTCAAACTCCGAATAAATTTCGGCGTGATTGGTGTTCAGATACCGGATGACTTTGGCGTTCTTCAGCAGGTTTTTGATGTAGGTTTGAGCCGTTTGCAGCGTGAACATGTTTTCCGTGTAATTGTCCGTGACCGTTTTCAGGTCGCGCTCCAGCGATTCCATTTCACTCTCCATACGCGCGATGTCCTCCGCTGACAGACCCTTCTTTTTCTTCGGCACATCGGGGTTGACCATTTGATCCTTGGATGTTCCCAAAACTAGAGCCTCCGCGTAGCCGGTGAAAAAATTATTGTGTGTCACCATCATCTCCGCGATTTCAATCTGCCGCATTCCGTTGACCTTCTTCAATAGCCGGATGGCCGGAGGCGAAATGTTCTTGTCCTTCAATAAATCAGCCGCTTGGTCATGAATACCTTTCAGCAGATTCATGGATGCGTTCACGACGTGGACAGGCATGTTCAACGCAGCCGCCACGCGCTCCATGCTGACCCCGTCGTTCACCGCCTTGACGATCATTCTGTGTTCCTGAATGGGCGGGAGCCGGCTGATACGCGCATTGTAGGTGTAGCATTCGTCGTCGGTGGCGATGATGCAGTCCGCAGTCGTTTGTCCCAATTCTTTCAGCGCGACATAGCGCAGATGCCCGTTTTTTAACAGATATTTCCCCGGCGCGTCTTTTTGCGGATACACCACCAGCGGTTCAACCAGACCGACCTCCTTGATGGATGCCAGAATCTTTTTGTAGCGCATTATGCCTTTGTGCAGGTCTTTGATTTGGCGCATCGGAGAAATATCTTCCAGTGCCAGCCGGATTTTCCGCATCTCAAATCCAATTTTCATTTCATTCATGCCGCCTCCTTTTGTTCGGGCGAAAGCTTCACAGAAAGATATTTTGGAATCGTGGCCAGCGATTCCGCCCGTAACAGCGTGAAGAAATTTTCATCAGCCAGGAGCTTGTTGAAAGCCGTCACGATGAAGGACAGCCTGGCATCGCACACCCGCGCCTTTTTTATCATCAACTTTTGGCGTTGGCTCTCCTTCCGATACGCGCTCACCATGCTTTCGACACTGGTTTTTGGTTTTGCTCCCAGCCCTTTGACGGCGCGCTGTTTGCCAATCAACCGACGCTGCACAATCAGACCCTTCACATATTTGAGGGACGCATAATCTAGCTGCTTACTTTCGTAGGCTTTGAGCAGTTCGCGCTGCGTTTCGAGGGTGTCCGTTTTTGCAATGTCCACCGCGACCCATATTGGAATTTTCCCGATCAAGGCGACTTCCAGCAACCGTTCCTCGCCCGCCTTCTTGAGTGTCATCAGCCCCCCAACCAGATTGCCGCTGACATCCAACTTTTCGCCGATTTGATGGTGGCTATATCCCAACGCCTTCAACCGTTCGATTTCACGAATTAAATCCATCGGCTGCGGATAACGCCGCGCGATGTTTTCCACCAGGCTGCGGAGGAGCAGTTCCTCTCTTGAGATTTCAACCACAATGGCCGGAATTTCCTTGTGCCCCAGCGCGATGAAGGCTTCCAGCCGTCCTTGACCACAAATCAAATCGTATCCCGCCTCTTCTTTGTCGGTTGCTGGTCGCCGACTGACTTGAATCGGCATTTTCAGCCCGACGTTTTTGATGTTTTCAACGATGGCCGCAAACTTTTTCGGGTCACGATGTCGGTGATTCACAATGCGAATCTGCTCAATGAGAATCATTTTAACTTCATCATTCATATAATCTCCTCCAGTTTTACGCGCTCAGTCATCCCAAAAAAATAATCCAGCGTGTCAAAACGGTAAGCGTCCAGATAAATGCCGTTGGTTTCGGCAATACGCAGATGTTCCCACGTCATGTCAATGCCCGGCAGCACATAATAATCTTGGATGCCCTCATTCGTGAAATCCATGCGAACGGCAATCGTGATGTCCGGTCGGGTGCTGGCATCCAGCCGGATCAGCCAGCGCGCCGAACCCGCGCCGGTCTGGGTGTGTCGGCACAACACGATGGACACTCGCATTTCACCGTTCACGTCCAGCAATCCGGTTTCGTCATTCCACACGGCCTGCGCCCCTAGCGTGGTGATTTGCTGGACGACTGATGCCACAATTTCCGGGTGAAGTTTTCGCAGCCGCCGGTTTTCCTCGATGAAACTGTAGTCAATGCCGGGATCGTAGCCAATCAGCCGGTAGGCGCTGACCAGTGTTCCGAACCGATGACTAAACGCCGTGCTTGATGGCAGACCTTCCGCTTCGTCAATGAGAATGCCAGAGATTCGACCATGCAGTTTTAGCAGGGCGCGCAGTTTTTCCAGCATCTCCTCATCGGTCAGCTTCTGGCTTCTCGCCAGAATGATTTCCCGCGCCCGCAGGAACAGTTCCGGTTCCACTATGCCTTCAAACACTCCATCCGCACGAATCCATTTGTCCGGCGGATTGACCACATGCTTCTTTTTCAGTTTGCACGAGGTCCGGTGATACACGTTGTTGCCGATATATTTTTCATTCGTGAGAATCTGATGCACCGTCACCCGGTTCCATGCCCGCCCAAAATCCGTCACCACGCCTTGCGTGTTCAGAATTGCCGCGATTTCCGATTCGGATTTGCCCTCGCCTATAAACGTCTGGAAAATCCAGCGGACGATTTTGATTTCTTCTTCCGGGCCACGCACCAGCACCACGCGGTCGGTCTGGATGCTTTTTTGCTCGCCCATTTTCAGCATTGCTTTCCGCGCGCCGTTTTGGTCAATCAGCATCCGACGCAGGCCGAATCCGGCCGTTCCACCCTGCTTGTAACCAAGCTGAATCAACCGGCACGCGCCCTGAAACACTTTCGTCGAAAGTTCCCGACTGTATTCACCGGCCATCGTCCGCTTCATGCTTTTCATGACCGTGGACATCGGGCTGCCGTCATTCTCGAATTGTTCTGCGCAGTAGTGAACCGAGATGCCCGCCCGTCGGCAGATGTATTCGTAATATGCGCTTTCATCCGCATCCTGAAAACGCCCCCACCGGCTCACGTCATAGACGAGAATGGACGAATATTGCGCCCGACCCTCCTCGACATCGCGGATCATCTGTGAGAGTGAGTCGCGCCCCTGGATGTTCAACCCGCTTTTGCCTTCATCGGAATACTCTTTCACGATTCCCAACCCGCGCTTCTTCGCGTTTTCGCGGATTACGTCCATCTGATTGCTCGTCGAATACTGCTGATGTTCCGTGGACATGCGCACATACACGGCGGCGTTGTTCAACCAGCGTTCTGTATCCTTGCGGCTCATGCGACGTGACTTCTGATTTATTTTATGGCTTCAACCCGGTTTTGTCCTCGTCCGAATTTTCCTCCACAATTTCCAAACCCCGCCGCTTGGCAAATTCACGAATGGCACTCATCTGGTTGCTGATCGAGCATTGCTGATGCTCGGTGGAAATTCTCACATACGCGGCGGCGCGTCTCCGTGAACCATTTTTGTCATCTCTGCTCATATTAAAAACGTCATTATTTATTGGTGTTTTTGCCTTTCGTGAACAATGGCCGGCATCATTCAACAAGTTGAACACTCCGATTTTACAAAATTATCACGGAGCATCCATGTCATCTTGTAACGCAATGCCGCGCCTCGCGCTTCCAGTATTGCGGATTGGCTTTGCGCCAGGCGCGCACACGCTCCAGTTGATCCGGCCCGCGCCAGTAACTCCGGTTTTCCGGTTTGGCGTGCCAGTATTTTTGGCTCAACGCCTTGCTGGCTTTTTTGCAGTCTGGTGCCGAACAAAAAAGCTGGCGATGGCGACTCCGGGGATCGGGAATGAATACTTGTTTGCAGCAAATGCACCTGCGCTGATGGTGTTTCATATAAAACACCACCGAAAGCCGCTATGTTGGCACAACTAAAAAAACAAACACGATCATCCGTCGTGGAAAAATTTGGAGCCACAATGCCGGTTGAATTTTGTATCCGCAAACCGAGCGTGCCTCGTGCCTCTATTATATGGCTCGCTCACGCCGTCAAGGTCGTGCGCCCTGCCGCCCGTCGCCTCCACCTTGACTGCGTTCGCTTCGCCAAGGATTGGCACTTAGGAATCACGCTCGGAGTCTGCCTGTCTGTTTCAATGGAATGATTCAATCCTGCAAGCAATCAATCAATGCCCTCATTAAACTGGACGCGACTGGTTTTCTGTTGTAAAAACATATAGCTATTTTCAACATGAAAAGGCAGCCTAAATCAACACAAGTCATTGAGCCAAAGGTGAGAGCAATTATATTTGGCCATGGCAGGGGTTGGGTCTTCACACCGCGAGACCTGACCCAGCTTGGCGACCCGCGTTCGGTCGGCATGGCTTTGACCCGTTTGTCGCGCAAAGGCATGATTCGCCAGCTCGCGCGTGGCCTTTATGACTATCCGATTGACCACCCTACGTTAGGTCGTGTGGCCGCATCCGCCGACGCGGTGGCCAAGGCGCTGGTCAGCCGCGATTCTGTCCGGCTTCAACCCGCCGGAGCCTATGCCGCCAACGTCCTCGGCCTTTCCGATCAGGTGCCGATGAAAATTGTTTTCCTGACCGACGGAGCTTCCCGCCGCGTCAAGCTCGGCCACCGTGAAATCATCCTCAAGCACACCACCCCGCGCAATGTCGCCACTGCCGGACGCAAGAGCGGCACCGTCATTCAAGCACTTCGCCACTTGGGGCAGCGCCATGTGGATGACAAGGTGCTCGCCATTTTGCGTCGTCAACTCAACACCGATGACAAGGTGCAACTGCTCAAAGACCTCAAATACGCTCCCGCTTGGGTGGCGAACATTCTGCAACGGCTCGCCACCAAAACGACTTGAATCATGGATGGCTTTCTCAAAATGTCCTCGAAGGATCGCCGGCTCGCCTGCCTTCAGGTCGAGGAGCGGATGCACTTGCAGGCCGCGAGCGTCGAAAAAGATTTTTGGATTTGCTGGACGCTGCGCGAACTTTTCGCGCTGCCGGGAATTGGACCGCACCTTACTTTCAAGGGCGGGACTTCGCTTTCCAAGGCGTGGAAACTCATTGAGCGTTTTTCCGAAGACATTGATCTCATCGTGGACAAACAGACGTTGGGTTTCGCCGGTGACGCCTCTCCCGACCAGGCTCCGAGCAAAAAGCAACGTAAACTCCGCCTCGAAGCCCTGATGGAAGCCTGCCGCCGCTGGGTGCAGGAAACTTTACAGCCCGCGCTGGCCGACCGCATCCGTTCCGTGCTCGGTCCCACCGGCTGGAAACTCGAAGTTGATCCCGACATGGACGATGGCCAATGTCTTTTGTTCCATTATCCCGGCGATTTTGACCCGACCGAGGCCGGTTATGTGCGTCCGGTGGTGAAAATCGAACTCGGTGCCCGGTCGGATGACTGGCCGCATCAGGAAAAATTGATTCAGCCCTATCTCGCCGAAGCTTTCCCGAATCTGGCAAGCGGGGCGGCGATTCCCGTGCGCGTTCTCGCCGCCGAACGCACCTTTTGGGAAAAAGCCCTACTTCTGCATGAGGAAACTTTTCGGCCCGCAGACAAGCCGCGCAAATTTCGCATGGCCCGGCACTACTACGATGTCTGGTGTCTCATTACGCGTGGCGTGGCCGAACGCGCCGCCCAAGACCGCCCGCTCTTTGACCGTGTGGCCGCGCATCGTGAAATCTTTTTCCGCTGGTCATGGGTGGATTACACCACGCTCCATCCCGGCGCGCTCCGATTCCTGCCGCCCGCCCACCACGTTGACGCTTGGCGCAAAGATTATCAGGAAATGCGCGGCGACATGTTCTTCGGTGAAGTGCCCGCCTTCGACGAAATCCTTCGTGTCGTCGGTGACTTTGAGAAAAGTTTCAATCAGACGCCAGGGAAGTAATGTTTAGCTTTTTGCCGGCTGCGCTTGGCTGAAGTTTAGCCGAGCCGCTTGTGCTTGGGTGTGTTCATTGTTCAAATGCCCATAGACTTTACCAATCAGCACCCCGCCGTCTTTGTGCCCGACCCAGCGGGCAATCGTCATATAATCAATACCGCTCATCACACAATAGCTGATGAAAAAATGCCGGCAGTCGTGAAAGCTGAAATTTGCCAACGTGGATTTTTTTCTGGCCAGCCGCAAACTTTCCATGAAAGTTTTGGCGTGCGTGTCAACTTTGCCGCGTTGCGGTGAAGGAAATAAATACTCCGAATCCGGCGCACGCCGTTTGCTCATGGCCTGCAAATGCTCCTTTAATTTTGCGTTCAGATCCACCACGCGAATTTCGCGGCCCTTGTTCAGCCCATCTGCACCGATGGTCAATTGTCCAGCCTGCCAGTCCACGGCAGACCATTTGAGACGCAGCGCCTCATTGCGTCTGGCACCGCTGTAAGCCATCAACAGGACATAATCCGCAAACTCACGGCCATTCTTGGAAACCTCCAGCGCCGCGTCGCAGAGCGATTCAATCTCCTTTTGTGAAACCAGACTCCGCTGGCGGGGTGTCCATTTCAACGGCCGTAAATTTTCCGTCGGCAGACTTTTTATCCACTGATCGTCAATCGCCCGTTTCAGGACGTTGCGCAAGGCGATGATGTCGAGGTTGACGGTGCGGCCCGATATTTTTTGCGCCTGCCGTTTCTCGATGAATGAGTTGATGTGAAGGCGGCGGATTTTGTCCAACCGCAACCCGCCCATGTGTTCGGTCCAAAGTTTGATGGCTCCGCGCTCCTTTTGAATGGTGGCGGGACGCTTGGCGTCCTTCACGGAATCGAAATACGCCAGGTATTGCGCCGCGTAGTCGGCAAACTTGGGGGTGCGCTTGAGCACCGGCAGATCATTGCGCGTCCGGTCAACGTGGAGCGTTTTTAACTGCTCCTGCGCCTGCGCGATGGTCTTGGCGCTCTCCAGCGGCACCCACCGGTTCTCTTTTTTGCCGGCGTCGTCCTCCATCGCAATCCGTGCGATAAATTTTCCATTGCGTTCCCAAAGCCCGCGAATCGGCTGCTTGCGCCCGTCCAGAACCTTCTTATACTGGTAGCGCGAATGACTATTGCGACGAACAACGGCGACTGGCTGACTTTGACTGCTTGCGGTCACATTCGCTTTCATACCGTAACAGTGTCGCAATTAGTGTCGCAATGTCAAGTCGAAATTGGCGAAGCATTAAAATTGTCAATAGAATCAAGGTAGCCGGTGTGGCGAAATGGCAGACGCACAGGACTTAAAATCCTGGGACCTTAAAAAGTCGTGTGAGTTCGAGTCTCACCACCGGCACCAAGCTACGCTCGTTGTACGAGCTACGCTTGGCAGGCCAACCTTTCACTCGTTGCACGGGCTACGGCCTGGCAAGCCAGCGGGATTTAAAGCGGTGAGCAAAGACGGTTTGTCAGACGCAACCCTGACACCAACATTGCGCAGGTGAACGTGATCGTTGTTCCCGTTACAAAGCCAACCTGGCCAAGGGCGGCAATTTGATCCGTCGGTTCTTCAGGTATTTATCACACAGAACGGTGATCCATTCCCGGGACGTATCAATCCTGGTTATTTCAAAAAACGTTGCATCTCCCTCCTCCACCAATTGATAGTTCAAACAATTGATCTTCAGCGGAGCGGGCTCGCCTTTTAAATTCAGTTCACAGGTGATGGTTTTGTTTTTCGAGTCGATTTGCAGGTTGGTCATGGTCCCATATTCCTTAATCAAGGCATTTAAAAATAAACCGGCGAAAGGTCCGGCGACCCGATCTTTAATTTGGCCAAACATATTCACCCAAAACAGGTTTTATCAATGGCCACGAATGGTGCCTATGCCGCCGGAAGCATCAACAACCACTTTGGCCGGCATCTGGTGCGACCAGGTCCGGCGAGTTAGACCCGATGTTCCGGCGGGAAAACCAGTCCCCTTTCTGGCCGGCGTGCATTCCGCTTGTTTTTCTTTGCGGCTGGGTTTAAATAAGCGGCATGCAAGTGAGTCATTGCAAAATCGGGCTGGGTAATTTCTTTCGAAACAAAATCTCCGGCAGGATTTATCGCTCTGCTGCTTTAACCAAAAAGGAACTGTTATGAATGAGGTGGCATACAATATGGCCTGGGCCGTGGTGTTCTCGGCACTCGGCGGTCTCATCGGCATCGCGCTGATATTGGCGGCATCCGTGTTTTTGCCCCGTTTTATCGAGCGCCTGACGCCCAACATTGATGAGGACAAGGAAATTGCGCGCGGCAACGTGGCGGTGGCCAATTATTTTGGCCGGGTCGTTGGCGCGAGCATCATCGGGATCAGCATCGTCGTCGCCGCGGCCGTCCTGGGCGGAATCATCGCCGCCTTGCATTGACGGGGCAGGCACAGGCGGTCCTGGTAAATTCCGCGCCTCATTGTAATGGCCATGCCCGGCACAACGTTTGAGAATGTTCGCATGAAAATGCGGAGTATTTTCATTTTTCTATGCACCTTGCTGGTGACCTCGATTGCTTGGGGCCGCGGCGGCGGCGGCTGTCTGGAAGAGGGCACGCTGATCGCCACGCCGGCAGGACAGGTCCCCGTCGAACAATTGGCGCGTGGCGACGCCGTTTGGGCGGTGGTGGAAGGAGAACTTCAGCCGGCGATAATTCAGGCCACCGTTGAAGTTGATCCCGCTGAATACGTGGAAATTGCCGCCGCCGGGAGAATCTTGCGGGTCACAGCGGAACATCCCCTGCAAATTGACCCGGGAGTTTTCCGGGTGGCCGCCAACCTTCGGCCCGGTGACACGCTTTACCTGCGCGAAACAAATCATTTCAGGACAGCTCAAATCGACGCCATCACCCGCGTGAAAGCGGTGCATCCCGCTTTCAACCTGCTGGTCATGCCGGGAGGCACTTATCTCGCAAATGACATCGTCGTGCATAACAAAGGGTGTTTTCTGCCGGACACGCCCATCTTGCGCGCCGATGGCACGCCATCACCCATCAGCGAAATCCGTCCCGGGGATGAGTTGCTTGCGTTTACAACGACCGGGGAAATTGTTCATACGACCGTGCGCCAGGTGATTGTTCACGAAGTGGACGAATACGTCGTCGTGGGCACTGAGCAGACAACACTGCGCGTGACGCGCGAGCATCCGTTCTACGTCGGCGACGGGACTTTCAAAACGTTGGAAGCCTTGAAGGTCGGAGACCGGATTTTTGCCGTGGTTGGCGGCGCTCTGCGTGAGCAGATGATTACCAGCCTTGAGATGGTTTCGACTCCGACGCGTGTCTATAATTTGCAAACGGATCATCCGAACACCTACTTCGCCAACGGCATTGCCGTGCATAACAAAGGCGGCGGCGGTGGCGGTGGTGGTTTCGGTGGAGGCGGTTTCTACGGTGGCGGATCTTCCGGCGGCGGCTCAGGGGATCCCACAATACTATTTATATTTATTGGGGCATTTGTCGTCATTTTCTTGATTGCGAAAGCGGCGCAGAACAAAAAGGCGGCAGATGAAGATTTGGACTATGTTTACAGCCGTTTTGACATCGAACGCAAAGCGGGCAAGACGCGTAAGTTGCTGGAATTTCTGGCACGCGTGGACCAGACGATGGCTCCCGACAAATTGGAAGCCCAGGCCAAATCCACCTTCCTGGAATTGCAGAAATGCTGGCAGGCACGGAATTACGATCCCATGAAACCGCTGCTGATGCCGGATCTTTACGCGGAACACTGCTCGCAGCTCAGCGGCCTGATTGCCAATCATGAAATCGACATGATTTCAAATTTGAATGTCGAGCACGTGGATATCGTGAATGTCCGCTATCCGCAAAAGGAGAACGACCGCGAGTTCACGGCGCTCATCACCGCCACCGCTCGCGACTATTACGTGGACGATCGCACCCAGGAATTTCTGCGGGGTGACCAGGAGCCGGCGCGGTTTCAGGAATTCTGGACGTTTCATCGTCAGGGCGGCGCGTGGCTGCTCCGGGAGATTGACCAATCCCGCGAGTCCGACGCGTTGAAAGAGGAAAACTTTTTCGAGCAGTTCACCGACACGGGATTAAACCAGGTTTATGATGAGACGGCCGGCAAGGAAGGCCCGGCGGGACCGTGGCTGGAAAAAGAGACGCTGGACAAATCCACGCGGATCGAGCGCCTGCTGAATTTTCTGGTCCAGACGGACAAGCTCTGGAACCGCCAGGCGATGCTGGAACGTGCCCGGCAGGTTTTCCTGGATGTCACGCTGGCACGTGAAAAAGGCGATCCCGCGGCCGTCCCGACCGCTGAATTATTCCCCGACGTGGCGACCAACTTGCAGGGCGAACTCGTGCGTTTGGGAGGACAGGGAACGCAGTTGGAGTTCCGTAATCTCTGTGTGCGCAAGGCGGAGTTGATTCTGGTGCGGAACTTCTCGGACAACTCCAAGGACGAATTTACCGTCCGGATCAGCGCCCATGCCCAAAGGGCTGTCCGCCGAAACAATCTGCTGATCAGCCAGGACGCGGACGTCACGCCGTTTGTGGAATTCTGGACCTTCGGACGGCTGGACAATGAATGGAAATTAAAGGAAGTGTTGCCGCCGGCCCGGGGTGGCGAACTGGTGGCAACGGAGAATGTGGATGAAGGCAGTTCGCCGGAGCAACTCCAGTGGTATTACAAACAAACGCGGGCCAATTGATGATTAAGCGTCCGTGAACATTGAACCCATCATTCATCGGGAGACGGCGCACCGGCTGGCGCGCCGGGCTTTGTTCAGCTTCATCTTGACGTTCGTCCTGTCGCGGGTGTTTGTGTTACTGATCATGTCCAAAGAGATGCCGAACCTTTATTTCTTCCTGCACGGCACCCACGTTCATCATTTGAACTACGGCATTTTTCTGCTGGCGGCAGTGGGTGGTTACAGCATTTTTCGCCGGCCCATCGGTCGCACGGCGGAAATCACGGCACTGTTGTATGGAGTGGCCATGGGTCTCACGTTCGATGAGTTCGGAATGTGGCTGCACCTGGGCGGCAGTTACTGGCAACGGGCGAGCGTGGATGCGGTGATAGTCGTGACGGCGTTGTTTGGGTTGATCGCCTTTGCGCGTTCATTGAAGCGTTTTGAAGCGCGTCACTTTGGGGCGTTCATCGTTTTGCTTACCGTGCTGGCGGGTTTTGGCGTGGTTTTGTACACGACAAGCGACCGCCTCGGTGATATGATGGGCCCAACGCTTCACGATCTGGAAGCCGCCTCTTCACCCTAGCCATTTCGGGAGGCCAACTCGTTGGTCTCCGCCGGCGGCGCAGCAGCACCGCCCCACCCATCGCACCGATTGTCTCCGGGAATTGGTATTATTTGGACTTTTTGGCCTTTCTCCCGGCCCAAATCATTTTCATCTTGGCCGAGAGTTTGGCTTTGGCCGCTGCACTCATTTTCCCCCTGGCTTTCCTGGCCGGTTTCGCTGATGACTTTGACCCTTTCAGTTTCGCCCATCTTGCTTTGGCACCAGCACTGATCCTGGCTCTGGCCGCTTTACTCATCTTAAACTTCTTCCTCGGAGCTGCCTGAGCGGCAGGTGTGGTTGGAGAACCCAACAGCCGGCCAAGCTCTTTTTCCAGCGACTGGATTTTCTCTTTGAGTGTGACTGCTTTGCGTAATTGTTGAACCGATAGACTGCTTAATAGTGTACTCATAGGGATGGAATTAAGGTTTTTGACGGGAAAAGTCAATGATTGTAACGGTGACGTCAAGTAATAAAGAGCTTTACGAATCTAATGAGTTCGAGGATGCTCTAATTTCATGTCGGCAATCAAGCGATTCTGGCGTTATTGGTGCGGAAACTTCGAAACCGCAAAGGGAGGATTCGACATGAGTGCCTTGATTGTCACGGTTATGCTTGCGGCAAGTTGCGTGCTGTGCAAGCTGGTTAATTTTCAAAGCCCAATCAAAGGTTGTATTGCCAATTCCAAATTTGCTGACGGTTGCGAAATAGCTGCAATCATCGTTTTTTTGGGATGGTGCTTTCTTTGGCTTCCGTTCCGCAGCCATGAAGCGCAACAAAAAGCACAAAAGACGGAAAGACAAAATCTCATCTCCCAGCTTCAACAAGCGGAAGCGCTTTTCAATACGGTTGCTGAACACAAAGACAAACCGGCTGAAGCCGTCAGCCCAAAACAAAAAATCAAGGATTCGTTGGGAGCTTATCTGGTTCAGTTGGAAGATCGTGTTCTCGTGATAAAAAAGATGACTTTATTTGAATACAATAAAAGTCTTAAAAACGAGGAAGACAAGGAGTCTATTGACCTGTTGAACGAAATCTATTTTTTCCTGGATTTAAACCTGGGCAAAGCCGAGTCTGTTCTTTTTAAGAGTCGGACAGGCATCTCTTTCGCTTCAATAAATGATTGGGGACAGTCCGCATTTAAGGCGGAGAAATGGCAGGGCATGATTGATAACTTGAATCATTACGCAAGCCAACTGAAGAAGATCATCGAAGAACAAGACTAAATCCCCAAGCGCCTGGCACGTCCTTTTCGCCAACGGATGAAAGGTTCCTTCTGACGGCTTCACTGCCCCCGGAGCGCCGGCCTCCGGCACAGCTCGTTGAGGTTTGTTTCAAGGCTTCAACCGCGCCCTTAAGCGAGCCACATATCTGTCATTAGCCGTTGCCAGTCGCCGGTTCGGGTGCTGGTGTGGACTTCTGCTCGTTCACGCCGTCATGAACATTGACTTGCTTTCCCTTTTCGCGCCTTTCTTGTCGCACCATAGCGGAGCGCCTTTGCGTTAAGAACCTACTTCGCCAGCGCCATTTCGGCGGACGGTTCGTCAATTTCCGGCGACGGCGCGGTTTCACCGGTTTTGTGGAATTTCACGCTGACGATCTTGCTGATGCCGCGTTCCTCCATCGTCACACCGTAAAGCACGTCGGCCATGCCGATGGTGCGTTTGTTGTGCGTGATGATGATGAACTGTGAGTGCGTCAGGAACCGCTGCAGAACGAGGACAAACCGGTTGATGTTCGATTCGTCGAGCGCCGCGTCCAGCTCGTCCAGCACGCAGAACGGGCTGGGCTTGACCTGGTAAATGGAGAACAACAGCGCCACGGCGGTCATCGTCTGCTCGCCGCCGGACAGCAGCGAGATGCTTTGCAGTTGTTTGCCCGGCGGTCGCGCCATGATTTCGATGCCGCTTTCCAGCACGTCGTTTTGATCCGATAAAATCAGGTCCGCCTTGCCGCCGCCGAAGACCTCGGTGAACATCGTGCGGAAATTTTCGCGGATCTTTTCAAACGTTTCGGTGAACATCTGCCGCGTTTGCACGTTGATGCGGTTGATGACTTCGAGCAGTTGCACCCGGGCCTGAACCAAATCGTCGTTCTGCTTCGTCAGAAATTGATAACGTTGCTCGGTTTCCTCGTATTCCTCGATGGCCACGAGATTCACCGGGCCGATTTCGTCGAGCCGCTGTTGCAGCGTTCCAATTTGTTGTGACACGGTGTTCCAGTCCGTGGCCGCGCCGCTCGCCGCCATTTCTTCCGGCGTCATCACATGCACCTTGGCCGGACCTTCGTCGGCGAATGTGATGGTGATGCACTCGCTGCGCACGTCGTCGAGGGCGATGTGATATTTCTGCTGGATCCGTTCGCGCAAGTTCTGGACGGACATGTTTTTCTGCGCCAGTTCAACGTCCAAAGCGCCGCGCTGCTCCTGCAACTGGGTCAACCGGCTGCGTTGGCCACGCAAATTTTCCTCGCGCGTGGTCACGTCGGCTTCCTGCGATTGTTTCCGCGCCAGCAATTCGGCGGTTTGCGTGTTCACCTGCTCGCGCTCGTGCTGCAAACGCCCGATTTGCGACCGTGAATCCTGGATTTCCGATTCCGCCTGCTCCTTGCGGCCGATAAACGATGAAACCTCGTTGCGCCGCTGTTCCACCGCCTGGGTCAGCTCGTGAATACGCTGTTCCAGCGATTGCTGCTGCTGGCGGAACGACGCCAAAAGCTGTTCCTCCGCCGCGAGCGCCACCTTGCTCTCGGTGAGCGCGGTATTGGCGGCGTCACGCTGCTGCCGCAGATTTTCCAGTTCGGCCGTGAGCGCGGCAACTTGTTGCTGTCCGGCGCATTCGCGGGTTTCCAGTTTGTTCAACTGCGCCGTCAGCGCATTGCGCTTTTGCGAACCTTCCAGCTCCTGCGCGGCGAGGCTTTGGATTTCAAAAACGACCGTCTCAATTTTCTGGTGCAGCAGCCGGTTGGAATTTTGCAATGCGTTGAACTCGCCTTCGCGCGTGGCGATGGCGACTTCCTGCTCGCGCAATTCCGTCTGCGCCTGTTGCAGGCTGGCCTGCAATTCCGTCTGCTCGCCCAGGAGGGCGCCGCGTTTGCGGCTCATTTCGGCAACCCGGAGCCGGACTTCCGTCAGTTCCCCGTGCAGTTCGGAGATCTGGTTTTTGCGTCCGAGAATTGAGGCCGGCGCCTTGGGATTGCCATTGCCGTTCAAGTAACCACCCGTGTAAATGCCGTGCCGGCTGAGCAGATCGCCGGTCAACGTGACGAAATCGCAGCCCGCGTGGCCATTTTGAATCTGGGCCGTGGCCGTGGCCAGGTCGGACGCGATGAACGTGCGGCCCAATAACGCCTTCAGGAGTTTTTCCACCGACGGCTCGCCCTGGACCACGGCCAGGGCATGAATGACCTGGCCATTTTGCAGGCCGTTTTGAATCACGTCGAGGCCGCTGCCCGGCGCCATTTCACCGTCAAAAGCCAATTGCTTGTCGTTGGTGTATTCAAGTGAAAGCGCCGCGACACTGGCGCGTCCGACCTTGTTGGCGCTGAGGTCGGCGAGAATCTGCTGCGCGGATTCCGGCTGCTCGGTCAAAACGAGTTGCAGATGGTGGCCGAGCGCGTTCTCGATGGCGACGACATACGAATCCGGCACGCGAATGCGGTCGGCGAGCGAGCCGATGACCTTGCGCGACTGGCGCAAGGCGGCCTGGGTGCCCACGCTGAAACCTTCGTGCGAACCTTCGAGCTGTTCGAGCACGTTCAGGCGTGAACGTTTCTCGGCCTGCGCCTGCAAAAACTGGTCCTGCTCGGCGGACGACCCCTGCAACTCCACCTGGAGTTCGCGCAACCGGTTTTGCCGCTGCTCGACCGAACCGCGTTTGGTCTGCGCGTTCAGTTTCTCAACCTCGACGCTCGCGGTGAATTCCTGCAGGCGCGCTTCGAGCCGGGTGCGTTCCTCTTCGAGCTGCACTTTTTCGGCGGAAAGTTTTTCGAGCCGGATGCTGTTGCCCTGCTTTTGCAGATCGAGCGCGGTGATTTCGTTGCGGATCCGCGTCAAATCCTGCGCTGCGGCGAACGCCCCGGCCTGCGCCTGGCGCAACGCTTCCTGCCGCTGGCGCAGGTCTTCCTCAACCGTGTTCAACACCCGCTGTTTCTGCTCCAGCGTCAGGCGATGTTGCAGAAGCGCGTTTTCCGAAGCGGTCAACCGCTCCGTCACCGCCTTCAATTCGGCGGACGCGGCATGGCAGCGTTCCTCGGCCTGGGTGATTTCCGTGAGCGCCCGCGTGTTTTGCGACGCGAACTCGCGCAAACGTTCCTCGTTGAATTGAATCCGGCTTTCGTGCCGGTCCGCTTCGCCCTTTAATTCCAGACCGCGCTGCTGTTTTTCGGCCACTTCGTGTTCCAGTTCCGAAAGCCGTTCGCGGAGCTGCTTGATTTCGTCTTCGCAACGCAAAACGTCGGCGGAACCGGTTTCAATCTCGCCGCGCAGTTTTTCGGCGACGGTTTGCTTTTCGGCGATTTCGGCCTGTAGCACGTCGAATTGATGGCGCGCGAGTTGCGTGTCAAGGTGCTGGAGTTCCTGGGAAATTTGTTTGTAGCGGCGCGCTTTGCCGGCCTGACGCTGGAGCGACCCGATCTGCCGCTTCACTTCGCGGATGAGATCGGCGATGCGCAAAAGGTTTTGGTCGGTGTATTCCAGTTTGCGGAGCGATTCCTTTTTCTGGCTCTTGTATTTCGTGATACCGGCGGCTTCCTCGAAAATGAGGCGGCGGTCTTCGGGTTTGCTCGAAAGAATCTGCGTGATGTGGCCCTGCGCCAGAATGCTGTAACTGGTGCGGCCCACGCCCGTGCCCATGAATAGTTGCTGGATGTCCTTGAGCCGGCAGGAGGTGCGATTGATGAAATATTCGCTGTTGCCGTCGCGGAAAATCCGGCGGGTGATGGTGACCTCGTTGTAAGCCACCTCGACACCCGCTGCGCTCAGGTGGTCCTCGTCCATGTCGCCCAGCGTGAGCGACACCTCGGCCATGCCCATCGGTTTGCGTCCGTCGGTGCCCGTGAAAATCACATCGGCCATTTCGCCACCGCGCAAAGCCTTGGCCGATTGTTCGCCGAGCACCCAGCGGATGGCATCGGAGACATTGGATTTGCCGCAGCCGTTGGGGCCGACGATGGCAGTCACACCGGGCTGAAAGTTCAGCGAAGTTTTGTCCGAAAAGGACTTAAACCCCAAAAGCGTTAAATTCTTGAGATACATGACTTTTGTTCAGCCAATCACAATTACCGGTTTCAAGTAAAGTAAAAACCACAATATAAGGGACACAATTCCACTTGTGGCACAACTAATTGGTGAGGAACCAGGATTTGCTTTGTGCCACTTAACTGCTACTTCAAATTTTCCATCAAACTACTGTGCTCTTATACGACTGGAAGGTGATTTCGTCAACTGATTTTCTGCATTGAAAAATAAGTTGACAGAATTTTACCATTGAATCAGCTTATCCGCATCCGTTGATGCAACGGACTCATGAAGAGTGGCTGAGGGACTGGCCCGATGACGCCACGGCAACCGGTTGAAATTCAATTTCTATGCAGGTGCCAATTCCAGCCCCGACAGGTGTCGGGGGAAAATGAGAAGAGCGCACAAGCTTTGCCAGCCCCTTCTCTCCATGAGTCGGGGCTTTTTGTTTGCCTCAAACGTGCTTCCGGCATCTTGCCGGAAGAACAAAATAATATAATCGCCGGTATATCGGCGACACGTTGAGATTAGAACTGCCAGCAAGATGCTGGCAGCACGTTAATTTTATGAAAGAACACGATGGTTATATGAAGGCGCTCAAGTGCCGCGAGTGCGGGCGGGAATATCCGCTCACCGCCACACACGTCTGCGAGTTCGACTTCGGCCCGCTCGAAGTGGTTTATGACTACGACCGCATCAAAAAGTCACTGACCAGGGCGGCCATTCAATCGCGTCCTCACTCCATGTGGCGTTACCGCGAGTTGCTGCCCGTGGCGAATGATCCGACGGTCGGCCTGCAGGTCGGTTTCACGCCGCTCGTGAAAGCGGACCGGCTCGCCAAAAAACTTGGCATCCGCGAATTGTGGATCAAGAACGACACGGTCAACTATCCCACCCTGTCGTTCAAGGACCGCGTTGTGAGCGTGGCGTTGAGCCGGGCGCGGGAACTGGGTTTCGACACCGTCGCCTGCGCCTCGACCGGCAACCTGGCCAACTCCGTTGCCGCCAACGCCGCATCCGCCGGATTGAAATCCTACGTTTTCATCCCGTCGGATTTGGAGCAGGGCAAGATCATCAACTCGCTCGTCTATGGCGCGCACGTCATCGGCATCAAAGGACATTACGACGAGGTGAACCGCCTTTGCGCCGAGATCGCCGGCAAATTCAACTGGGCGTTCGTGAACGTGAACATGCGGCCATATTACGCCGAAGGTTCCAAGAGCATGGCGTATGAAATTGTCGAGCAACTCGGCTGGCGATTGCCGCAGCACACCGTTGTGCCGATGGCGTCCGGCTCGTTGCTGACGAAAATCCAAAAGGGCTACCAGGAATTTGTGAAGCTTGGCCTCGTGTCAGAAAGCGAGACGGCCATCCACGGCGCGCAAGCGACTGGTTGTTCGCCGATTTCCACCGCGCAAAAGGCGGGCCTGGATTTCTTCAGGCCGGTCAAGCCGGACACGATTGCCAAATCGCTGGCCATCGGCACACCCGCCGACGGGTTTTACGCGCTCAAAGTGATGCGCGAAACCAACGCCGCAGCCGACGACGTGACGGACGATGAAATCCGCGACGCCATCAAGCTGCTGGCGGAGACGGAAGGCATTTTTGCCGAGACCGCTGGTGGCGTGACCGTGGGCGTGGCCAGGAAACTGATTGATTCAGGCAAAATTCCGCGTGATGATTCGGCGGTGCTTTGTGTGACGGGCAACGGATTGAAGACGCTCGACGCCGTGGCCGGCCACGTCGGCAAGCCCCGTGAAATCAAGCCGAGTTTGCGCGAGTTTGAAGCGCTGATCGCGAATGAAGAGAAAGTGAATGCGTAAATTAATTTGTGCGGAAGTCCATTTACATATTTTTGTTGGCAATGTTGTTTTGCGTTTCATCTTGGGCACAAAACAACATTGTCCGTGAGGCCTCTCCGAAACTGCAAAAGTTCCTATCAGATAATCCTGTAGCTGCAAAAGTTTTTAAAAATGCAATTTCGAATGCGTTTTCCAATAGAACAGTTCGGCTGTTCTATTTCTATTCCGATGATGATTCTGAAGCACCGGCCTTTCATTTCTATCCGAATACGGCTGGCTCTCCGGACGTAATGCTTTGTATCTGTGAAAACCAACCACCGTTGGACGAATTTATTACGACTCTTTTTGAGACACTGAATTCAAGAAATGAAAACGCGTTTGAAAATTTATTTCAAGATGCATATTTAGGAACCAAATCGAGAGAGCAGTTTGCAACAGAAATTTCGCGCTTTGAATTTGAGGCTACAAAAGATACCCGTTCAATTCTCTTAACGCTGAAATTTAGGAAAAAAGAAATAAACGAATCATATTATTATCGCAAATTTATCGAATGTCCCACCAACTTTGACGGCTTTCTATCCTATTCAAGAAGAGTTTCACCACATAGAGATGCCATCACGGAGTACGAATTAAAATATGATTCATTGCGAAAAATGTATCACGAAACAAATTCAGTTTCAAATTCGCCTACAAAAAATTAGAATTTAATTTATGCCCAAAAAAGTCCGAATCCCAACGCCGCTCCGCAAGTTGACCAACAACGAGGAGCTGGTCGAAATCAACGCCGCCACCATCGGCGAGGCGATCGTCGAATTGCAGACGCGCTACCCCGGCATCCAGGAACGGCTCGTGGATGAAAAAGGCGAGGTGCGCCGTTTCGTGAACGTCTATGTGAACGAGGAAGACATCCGCTTCCTGAAAAACCGGGAAACGCCGTTGAAAGACGGCGATGAAATCAGCATCATCCCGGCGATTGCCGGCGGCTAGACACAATTCAAATATAATAGAGCGCGGCGTTCACGCCGCTTCCACTTTCAAAATGCCAAAGACTTTTTATGCCATCAGTGTGGCGACGTTGAAGCGGGCTGAAGCCCGCGCCCCGCTGTTTGATGTTTTGTAGCTAATTTTAAATCGTAAATCGTAAATCCAAAATCGTAAATTTCACCGCCATGGCTAAAATCTACAAAAAAACTCTGCCAGCGACAAAATCCACAACCCCAACCCAGCGAAGATTGTGGCTGATGTTTCCGCCCAAGCTCATCAAGAAGCCGCTCATTTGGGAGGTCGGCCACAAGTTCAAAGTCGTCACCAATATCCGTCAGGCCAGCGTCACAGACGAGATTGGCATCGTGTGTCTGGAATTGGACGGCAAGCGCAAAGACGTAAAGGCCGCCATTCAATGGCTGGAGAAACTGGGTGTCAGCGTCGAGCCGGTGGAAATCAGCGTGATTGAGAGCTGAAAATATCCCCTGGAAAACAGAACCTTCCCGCCAGAAAAACCCAAAAGCGCCAGAGGGCTGGCGCACTCCAAAACGTGACGCACACCCGAAAGTCGTTGAAATATCCGAATGGTCTTGGACTGCGGCGGCCCTCCGCCGCTTTTCAATGGAAGCGCAAATCAGCGAACTTTCCAGTGGCGATTCACCGGCCCTCCCCTTCAGTTTCCGGATTTACCTCCGCCGCTGGCGTTTGACCTTGAGTTGGGCCGCGGCTTGCACAAGCGCGGCATGAACGTGCGCGGCTTCTTCGTCGGTGATTTTTTCGGCCAGGCGCGCTTCAGCCCGCTGGCGGGCTTCCTCGGCCCTGGCTTCGTCAATGTTTTCGGCGCGAATCGCCATGTCGGTAAGAATCGCCACGCGATCGCCGGTCACCTGCACGAAGCCGTCGCCAACAGCGAGGAAGACCGTGTCCGGCCCCTTCTGTGCGACGATTTCGCCCGCGCACAGTTGCGTCATCAGCGGCACGTGCTGCGGCAGGATGCCCATCTCGCCTTCGACGCCGGTCAGCGTGACCATGTCAACGTCGTCGGAGTAAATTTTTGCCTCCGGCGTGACAATTTCCAGTTTGAGCGTATTGGCCATTTTCAGCGCATTAAATCGTTAAATCGTTGAATCGCGAATCATGCCTTGTCTTTAATTTCTTCGATGCCGCCCTTCATGTAAAAATTTTGTTCCGCCACGTCATCGTGTTTGCCGTCCAGAATTTCCTTGAACCCGCGCACGGTCTCGGCCACCGGCACCTGCCGGCCCGGTCGGCCGGTGAACACTTCCGCCACCGAGAACGGCTGGCTGAGGAAACGCTGGATTTTTCGCGCGCGATAGACGGTGAGCTTGTCGTCGGGCGAAAGCTCGTCCATGCCGAGAATCGCGATGATGTCCTGCAAATCCTTGTAGCGCTGCAAAACCTTCTGCACGCCGCGGGCGACCTCGTAGTGTTCCTGCCCCACAATTTCCGGCGTCAGCGCCCGGCTCGTTGAGGCCAGCGGATCCACGGCGGGATAAATGCCGAGTTCGGCAATCGCACGCTCCAAGACAATCGTCGCGTCGAGGTGCGCAAACGTCGTCGCCGGCGCGGGGTCGGTCAGGTCGTCGGCGGGCACATAGACGGCTTGGAACGAAGTGATGGAGCCTTTCTTCGTCGAGGTGATGCGTTCCTGCAAATCGCCCATTTCGGCGGCAAGCGTCGGCTGATAACCGACGGCACTGGGGGTACGGCCCAGGAGCGCGGAAACCTCAGAACCGGCCTGCGAAAACCGGAAAATGTTGTCAATGAACAACAGCACGTCCTGGTTTTTTTCGTCGCGAAAATATTCCGTGACGGCGAGCGCGGACAGCGCGACCCGCAAACGCGCGCCGGGCGGCTCGTTCATCTGGCCATAGACCAGCGCGATTTTGGATTTGCCGAGGTCTTTCTGGTTGATGACGCCGGCTTCGGACATTTCCGTGTAAAGATCGTTGCCTTCGCGCGAGCGTTCGCCCACGCCCGCGAACACGGACACGCCGCCGTGCAGCTTGGCGATGTTGTTGATCAATTCCATGATGACGACGGTTTTGCCGACGCCCGCGCCGCCAAAGGCGCCGACCTTGCCGCCTTTCAAGAACGGGCAGAAGAGATCAATGACCTTGATGCCGGTGACGAGCACCTGCGGCGAAGTGGACTGATCCACCAGCGCCGGCGCGGGGCGGTGGATCGGGTAAAACTTGTCGGCATTGACCGGCCCGCGCTCGTCCACCAGTTCGCCGACGACGTTGAACACGCGGCCCAGCACACAGTCGCCGACCGGCATGGAAATGGGGCCGCCGGTGTCCGTGACTTCGTAACCGCGCTTCATGCCCTCGGTCGAGCCCATGCAAACACAGCGCACCCAATTGTCGCCGAGGTGCTGTTCGACTTCGAGTATCCGTTTCGCGCGGCTCTGGCCGGGCACGTCAAATTCGACGGCCACCGCGTTGTAAATGGCGGGGAGCGGGTCGGGAAATTCCACATCCACGACCGGTCCGATGACTTGAACGATTTTGCCTTTGTTCATGCGATTGGTTGATTAGCCCACCGCCATTTGCGCGGTGGCGATTTCCAACAATTCCTTCGTGATGTTCGACTGGCGCAGCTTGTTGTATTGCAGCGTCAGGTCCTTGATAAGCTGCTGCGCATTGTCGGTGGCGTTCTTCATTGCCACCATGCGCGCGCTGTGCTCGCTGGCCTTGGCTTCCAGCAAAATCTGGTAAATCTTGAAATTCAAACTGTGCGGCAGCAATTCGCCCAGCACCGTCTCCTCGTCCGGCTCAAACAAATACGGAACGTCACCGCCCGCCGGCAATTCCCCCGCTTCCGCGTGGCCGTGAATTCCGGCGGTGACCGCCTGGATTTTTCCCACCGGCAAAAACGGGACGATTTCCGGTCGCTGGACCAGGGTCGAAATGTAGTTGGTGTACAAAACGTCCACCGCGTCCGCTTCGTGCTTGATAAACAAGTCCTGCGCGAATTTGGAAATCGCCCGCGCCTCGCCAAACTGCGGCGTGTCCTTGTAAGTGAACTCCGCCGCCAGCGGCCGTTTCGTGCGCGCGATGAATTGCGACGCCTTGCGTCCCGCCGTGACGTAAAGGGTCGTGTCCTGGTCGAATTTCACCGCTTCGCGAAATAAATTGCTGTTAAGCGCGCCGCACAAACCGCGATCCGTGCTCACCAGGATGATCGCCCGCTTTCGAACTTCACGGGTTTCCATGAGCGGATGCCTGAAATCCATCGTGCGCGCCGCTGCTTCCGCCAGCACATCATTCATCAACGCCGCATAAGGCCGCCCGGCCAGCGCCGCCTGCTGGGCCTTGCGCATTTTGGACGCCGCCACCATCTGCATCGCCTTGGTGATTTGGGCGGTGTTCTTGACCGACTTGATGCGCCGGCGTATGTCGCGGGTGGTGGCCATGACAATTACATTCGCTGACGGGTTTTGATCCGGTAAGGCGGCGCGGTTTCACGCACGTGAAAACCAATTTCCCGGCGCTTCTCCGGCAACGGCGGTTCAACCAACTGCCGGATTGCCTCGAACAAATCCTGAATCGCCGCGTCATGTCCGCCGATGCGCTGTTCCAAATCGGCCAGTTTTCCGGGGGCGCATCTTGACACTGCCCCGGTCTCCCTCTCCCCGCCCGAGCGGGGAGAGGGTCGGGGTGAGGGGATTTGAGCCGTAAAACCTTGTGCCTCCTCACCCCGGCCCTCTCCTCCCTTGGGGGAGGCGAGGGAGAAAACGGGGGCAGTGCGCGGATGCGCCAGTTTGCCGGCCAGCTCCTTGTGGGCGGCCATTTGTTCGCGCATGAGAATGAATGCGCGAACCACCCGGACACTGGCTTCAACGGCAACCGGGCTGTTCAGAACGCTGGCCAGCATCAGCGCGCCGTGTTCGGTGAAAACCCGGGGCAGTTTACGCCGGCCACCATGCAAACTTGATATCGCAAATTGCGATATCAAGTTCGCAAACTCTTGAAGTGTAAGCTGAAACGCGAAATCCTTTGGAAATCTTTCAAGGTTTCTCTGAACCTGCTGATTCAATCGCTTCAATTCCACACCGTAAATTCGGGCCAAATTGAAATCCAGCATCACGCGCTGACCACGAACAGTCAAAATCAATGACTCAATCTGGTCAACTTTTTCAATTTGAACAATCTTCATAACTATTTGATATTTAATATATTACAATCTTGAAGTCACAATTTGCAACTTCAAGATTATTTATCTATAAATACTTATCTATAAGTCTGTTTGAATTCCGTCACCGCCGCTTTCAAATCGTTGACCGTGGCGTCCTTCAATTCTTTTTCCTTCGCGATGCGCGTCATCAATTCCGTCTTCCGCGTCGTCATGAAATCCGTGAGTTTGCGCTGGAAGTCCTTGATTTTGGCCACCGGCACGTCGTCCACAAATCCATTTTGCCCCGCCCACAAAACGACAACCTGCACTTCGACCGGCAGGGGATTGTATTGAATCTGGTTGAACAACTCGACAATGCGTTTGCCGCGCTCCAGTTGCGCCTGCGTCTTCGCGTCGAGGTCGGAACCAAATTGGGCAAACGCCGCCAACTCGCGGAACTGGGCCAGGTCGCCCTTGATGCGACCGGCGACCTGTTTCATCGCCTTGACTTGCGCCGCCGAACCGACGCGCGACACGGACAAGCCGACCGAAATCGCCGGACGGATGCCCTGATAAAACAAATCCGTCTCCAGATAAATCTGTCCGTCGGTGATGGAAATCACGTTCGTGGGAATGTAAGCCGAAACGTCTCCCGCCTGGGTTTCGATGATGGGCAGCGCCGTGAGCGAGCCATTGCCGTATTTTTCGGCTACGCGCGCGCTGCGTTCCAGCAGGCGGCTGTGCAGATAAAACACATCCCCCGGATACGCCTCGCGGCCCGACGGACGCTTGAGCACGAGTGAAACCTGGCGATACGCCACCGCGTGCTTGGACAAATCGTCGTAAATAATCAGCGCATCCATGCCGTTGTCCATGAACCATTCGCCCATCGCCGCGCCCGCGAACGGCGCGAGATACTGGTTCGTCGCCGAATCCGATGCGGCGGCCACGACGACAATCGTATAAGGCATGGCGCCGGCTTCTTCCAAAACGCCGATGACACGCGCAACGTTCGACTGCTTCTGGCCAATGGCAACGTAAATGCAATACAGCGGACGATAATTTGTGTCTCCGGCCTGCTGCGCGGCCAGATTGAGCCGCGCGTTGTTGATGATGGTGTCAATGCCGATGGTCGTCTTGCCCGTCGAACGGTCGCCGATGATCAATTCACGCTGGCCGCGGCCAATCGGAATCATCGCGTCAATCGCCATGATGCCCGTCTGCACCGGCTGGCTGACGGATTTGCGCTTGATGATGCCCGGCGCGATTTTTTCGACCGGATACATAGTGTCGCTCTTGATCGGACCTTTGCCGTCAAGCGGCTGGCCAAGGGTATTGACGACGCGGCCAAGCAAGCCTTTGCCGACCGGCACCTGCAGCAGCTTGCCGGTCGTGCGGACTTCGTAACCTTCCTTGATCCCCGTGTAATCGCCGAGAATGATCGCGCCGACCTCGGTCTCTTCGAGGTTCAACGCCAGACCGGTGATGCCGTTGCCGAAGTCGAGCATCTCGTTGAGCATCGCGTCGGTCAGGCCCTCAATCTTGGCCACGCCGTCGCCGATTTCGCGGACAACGCCGACGTTTTGTTTGGCCGTCGCGGCCTTGGCGCCCGCGATCTGGGCTTCAATTTCTTGCAGTAGATTGCTCATAAATTTCAGGAAATGACGAATGACTAAATCATAATGACCAAAGAATGACGAAGCACAAATGACCAATGCGCCTCAAAGGGAGATTTGTTTCGGAATTGAGTCATTTGGGATTCTTTAGTCATTCGGTTTTAGGAATTAGTCATTTGGTTTTGTTTGGTGTTCCTTGCGCTCTTCGCATCAATCAAAAACCTGCCGCCAGACGTTCCAATTTTGCCCGCACACTGCCGTCATAAACGTCGCTGCCGACCTTGACGCGCAGGCCGCCGATCAACGCCGGATTCTGGTCGAATGTCAGGCTCACACTGTCGCCGTAAATTTTTTTGATCCGGTTGGCCACGTCCATTTGCAAATCAGCGGGCAGGGACGTCACGCTTTCGACGCGCGCGGTGCGGCGTTCCAAATCCAGTTTCACCAGCCGGAGCAGGCGCGACAAAATTTCGATGTAACGGCGCGGCTTTTGCGCGAGCACGAGCGTGACCGCCTGCCGGACGCGGTTCTCGTCCAGCAAACCGTTGACCTGGCAACTGCGGAACAGTTGCCGCGCGTCGCTTTGTGCCCGTTTGGATATTTTCATTCCTGATTTCTGGCAGGGCGGTGTGTCCCCACCCCGCCGCGGCGCGCTGCGGAGAGCGCGCCCTACCTTTTATGATGCCGTCAATTGTTTCTCCGTTTCCTCGGCGAGCCGCCGCTGATCGTCCGGCGTCAGAATTTTGCCGGTGACCGTCGCGGTCGTTTGCACGACCAGCCGGCCCACTTCACGTTTCAACCCGGCGAGCATCTGCTCATGCTCCAGCGTGGCGGCTTCGCGCGCCCGGACCATGATTTGTTCCGCAGCCGCGATGGCTTTTTGCGTTTCCTGCTCGCGCACGCGCGCGGCGGCGATTCGCGCTTCCTCGATCAACTGATTGGCCAGGTCATTGGTCTGGTCGAGGATTTTCCGGCGGGCAGCTTCGGTCCTGGCCAGCTCAGCCTTGATTCTTTCCGCGTTGGCCAGGCCTTCTGCAATCCGCTGACGGCGCTCTTCGAGAACGGTCAGGATTGGTTTGTAGGCAAATTTGTACAGCAGCGCAGCGACGATCAGAAAGCTGATGCACTGGGCGATGAAATGCGGCGCGTCCAACCCAAATTTCTCCGCTGTATCACGGGCGGTCTGGGCCAGGTCGCTGCCGATGCTTCCCAACAAAATAAACTGGTTCATAAATCCGGTCGGTTAATGCGCGGCGCGGAGCCGGTCCGGCTCCGCGCCGTTTCCTTAGTGAACAAGGAAGATGGCGTAGAACACAATGGCTTCGGACAGAGCCATGCCGAGCACGGCCAGCACAATGACCTTGCCGAACGCGCCGGGATTGCGTCCCACCGCCTCGGAAGCCTTCATGCCAACCAGTCCCACGCCGATGGCCGAACCGAGGCCGGCCAGACCGACGTGAATGCTGCCGCTCATCTCTGCCAACATTGGCGTTAACATATTTTTTCCTTTCGTTGCTCAACGGCTCCCGCGATTGAACACGGTCAAGCCGCTGAAATTTTCAATGGTTTAATGGTGCCCCTCGCCGGCTTCCTCCTCATGCGTGCAAATCAACGCCGTGAACACGGAAGTCAGGAGCATGAATACCACCGCCTGAATAAAGCCCACCAGCAGTTCCATGAAATAAAACGGCACGGGCAGCAATGCGCCAAAGACGACCCTTGCCCAGGCGGGATGCTGAACCATGTTCGACATGGCTTCCAGCAGGTTCTCGCCTGCAAACATGTTGCCGTAAAGACGGAAGCTTAACGAAACCGGCCGGAAGGCAATCGAGAGCATCTCCAGAAAACCGACGGCGAAGAACACCACGATCATCAAATACTTGATGACGCCGGTGCTGTCACCTTTGGGGCCAAAAATGTGCAGGAAGGTGCCCTTGACGCCACTGAATTGGAGCGCCCAAACCGTCCAGCAAGCGAAGAAAATCATGGCCATTGCGAACGTCATGTTAAGGTCGGCATTGCCGGCCCGCAGCAGCGGTCGCGTCACTTCAAAACCGTGTTCGCCTTGATGTCCCCAGCCAATCGTGCCGGCACCGGGAATCAGCCCGAACCAGTTCGTCGCCAGGATGAAAATGAAAATCGTCGCGAAGAACCAGAACGTCTTCTTCACCAGTCCCCGTCCGATGATGCTTTCGAGAAAACCGTAAAGTCCCTCCACCAGCCATTCCCAGAAATTCTGCGCACCCGACGGCACTTCCTGAACTTTCCGGGTGGCGAACCGGGCAAACAAAATCACGCCCACCGCCACAATCCACGTCACCAGCATGGAATTGGTGACAAAACCGCCTTGGTGCCCGAGGGACTGGGCGCTCTGAGGAAGGCCCTGTTCCGCGGAAGCGGCTGGCGACGCGCTGGATGCCGCCAAAGCGGCGGGATTGGTTGCAGCAGGAGCGGCTTCGCCCGTTGCCGCATTCAGCGCGGCGAGCGGGGCGCAGATAAAAAAGGCGCACGTGATTATCAGTTTGAGTGGTTGCATCTTACCTCAGCAAATCCATCCGCCGAACTCGACCCCTTTGTTCTCCCGCAGTTCCGGTCGGAAGCTTAAAGACACTGCCGAAACGTGGGAAAATCACAAGCATTTTTTGGGGAATTCCCACACGAATTTTGCCCGGCAAATCCCGGGGCGCGAATTTTCAAGGGGACGGCGAGCGATTTTCCATTTCAGGAAAAGCCCGTCAGGGCTGACATCTTTGTAGTTTGGTGATTCAAAAATGAATCAAGCTCCGTAGGAGCGACATGGTGGCCGTCCGCAAGGACTATGCCGCCCTGACGGGGCTTGAATTTTGTTTGGGTTGTGGTTCTACAAGGATGCCGCGCCGACGGCATTCAGAAAGTCTCAATGGGGTGTTCCATGCTTGTGAACTGGCCTATCGTGCAAAACTCCTTCCGGCAATTCCTCTGTAGCAGCGGGGCGGCGAGTGCGCGACATACTTTCAAGCATTATGGGCCGCTGTTGCGACAAAGGTTTTTCTGCCGGAGCGGTTTTAGGCGTCATGGCCAGCCACGGCTCGACATTGATCCCAAGTTCGCACAAAGGTTCTTTGAAATGACGCACGACCGCCGCAACAACCATCGGTGGAACTTTCCCGCTGCCAGTTTCAAGGCGCGAAAGATAAAACTGCGAAATGCCGAGTTGATTCACCAACTCTTGCTGCGTCATTTCCTCATCTTCACGCAATTTCCGAACCGCCGCGCCGATCAACACGACGTCACCAATAGCGTCGTAAGCCTTGCGATACGTAGGCTTTTGCGAGAGCCGCTGGTGCAATTCGGAAAGATTCATATCAGTTCCCGTTGCCCGCTAAAATACATCTCCTTGCGCCGCTTTGCGAGTTCGATTTCTTGGAGCGGGGTTTTGTCCGTTTGTTTGGCAAATCCATTGGTCAGAATGAGCCTTTTCCCATCGTAAAATCCCAAAAACCGGAAGCTCTGCTGGTGGGTAATTGCCCTGATTTCCCAAATATCATCCCGGCCAGCCAACTTTTTTAGAAAAATTGTGGGCGGATTCTGCAATTGTTCCACCATTTCAAACACCTTTACAATGCGCGCTCGCACGGATTGCACGCGAATGGTTTCAATGAATTCGAAAACAGGATATTTGCCTGCTTCGGTCTTATACATTTGTATTTCCCGAAATTTAGTCATCGAAAATTCGTTTTCATCTGGGGATTACGCCTGCTTCCGCGCAATCTGCTCGTCCAATATCATTTTCTTAGTTGTTTGACGCATTTCCCAAATGCATCAACTGCGGCACTAAGATTTTCTAGAAGCCCACTTCTCAAAATCTCCATCCCATTTTCTAGTCGAGCACTTCCGCGTGGTGCCACAATTTCTTGTTTCCAAGCTGGGGGCACTCCGTAAAAACGCTCACCCTGAACTGTTGTTTCTGCCAGATGCCCGGCGACAATCCGAATCGTATCGTCGGTGAGTGCCTCAACTTGGACGAAACTCTGCAAAAAGCACTTCCACGCCTCTCCAATTTCAACTCTGACTCCCTTTGCCTCTCTTGATACCAACCCCACCCCACCATACGTTTCTATGAACCGATGATCTTCCAAGCTGGATGGGTATCGTGTAAGCTATTTGTTCTTTCGCAGCGGAGTCGGTCATTTTTTATTTTCCTCCGCGCGTATCGAGGTTGTCGCCGTAGCAAAGCGTGCCCATGTGGCGATTTTGCGCGGGAAACTTGGCGGCGTCAATTTCCGTCTATGCTGCGCTTCGACGCGACAGGCCGCGCTCCGAAGCCGCATCAAAATCGGCGCGATTAGCGTGTAGCCAGGGTCATTTCCACGGATTGAGGACTTTGCAGCCCATACGTTCGAAGGGCGCGGTGTCGCGCGTGACGATTCGATGGCCGCGTGAGCAAACGATGGCGGCAATAAGTGAATCGCGCAGGGGCAGCGGCCCGTTCGCGCGGGCGGTCAGTTCTCCCCAAATCGCCGCCGAGCGGGTGTCAAAGTTCAGCACACGATATTTCCGGGGCAGATCGGTGGCAAATCTCTTGATGCTGTTATAGTCTGGATGGTTCGGCGGCAGACAGTGAAAGCCATGCCACACTTCGGCCAGCGTAACCGTGGTGATGAAAAGATGGGCCGGGTCCTGGGCGTATAGCCAATCGAGCAATCCGGGATTGGGCCGGGGTTTTCTCGCCTCGCTGACCGCGTTCGTGTCGAGCACGAAGTTCACAGGCGGATAGATTTGACGAGGTCATCCGGCATCCGCGGCGGCTGCCAATCAGTCGTTCCGCGCACGGAGTCCTGCCACGCCTTGAGCTTTTGCATGGAACGGCGGACGGTGGTTTTGCGCCGCGATGTCCGGGATGGTGCTTTCAGAGAAATTCCATTCGACTGCCGCGCAGTCAGCCAGCCCAACAATTCCCTGGCCTCAGGCGCCGACAGTTTTTTGACTTTTCTGACAGCGAGTTCAACCGTGCTCATGCAGGATAAATTAACCAGAAAATCGGCTTTGAGCAAGCGGGTTTTGTGTTCGGTACTCCTCGCGGAGACCGCCAGCAGGCGAGACGTCCACCCTCATCGCATTTTGGCGCAACAAGCCGGCACAACCAGCCCGTGCAACCTTGTCCGTGTGTGTGTTCTTCGTTCACAGGAACAACCACGCAACCCCAAAATTGTCAAAACCGGCGCAGTGATTCCGGGGTTTCCCCCCGTTCGCGAAGCGCCCGCAGGCTTAGCGCATCGTGGCGCTTGGCCAGCCGTTTTCCTTTTTCGTCCAGCATCAGCGCGCAGTGATAAAACACCGGCGGGGTCAAACCCAGCGCCCGGTAAAGCAGAATCTGCCGCGCCGTGCTCAGCAGCAAATCCGCCCCGCGCACGACCTCGGTGATTTGCATTGCCGCATCGTCCACCACACAAGCCAGTTGATACGCCGGCACGTCGTCGTGCCGCCACACGACGAAATCGCCAAAATCCTTTCCGGCCACGAATTTTTGTTCACCATAATTTCCATCGGTGAAGGAAATGGTCTCGCCATCCGGAACGCGGAAACGCCAATTCGCAGGGCGTGACACGTGACAGGTGACAGGTGACACGATAGACGGACCGGACTTCATGTCACTTGCCTGCCGTGCCGAAGCTTCTGAGCGAAGGCTGGCCACTTGCCACTTGTCACCCTCGGGCCGGCAGGTGCCAGGGTAAATGGGTCCTTCATCATCGCCGGCATTGGGCGCGCTGGCGGCATCGCGGATGTCCTTGCGCGAGCAGGTGCAAGGATAAACGAAGCCGCGTTCACGGAGCTTTTCCAGCGCGGCAGCGTAGAATGGCCGCCGTTCACTTTGCGAATACGGTCCAAACGGGCCGCCGCAATCCGGCCCTTCCTGCCAATCAAAGCCGAACCAGCGCAGGTCTTCGATCATCTGTGGAACGAACTCCAGTTTGAAACGCGTGGAGTCAATGTCTTCGTTGCGCAAAATCAACGTGCCACCGTTCGCCCGCGCCCGTTCCTGCGCCACCCAAAACGTCCGCGCATGGCCGAGATGCAACAATCCCGTCGGCGACGGCGCAAGCCGGCCACGGTAGGCTGAGTCCACAGTCTTCTGTCCACAGTTCACAGTCGAAACGCCAGGAGCTTGGGTGTCCGAAGGTTTTTGACCGGGGACAGGAGACTGTGGACTGCGGACTGGCGTTTCGTTGTTCAAAATTTTTCGTTTGGATTCGCCGCCAGCCATTCGCCCAGACCGGGCAACGGAACGGACAATATCTTTTGGATTTTGGTGATGTTCAACGATGTGTCCAGCGCGCGCGGCGGGCCGGAAAAATTTTTCGCCGTGCCAGGTGTTATTTTGGTATTGAGTTGCGGCCAGCGCGCGGCCAGCAGTTGGCCGATTTGCCAGCGCGAAAGTTTCTCCGCGCCGGCGACGTGGAACAGCCCGGTGCGCTTTTGATTCACCAGTTCCCAAACCGCGCGCGACGTCTCGCCGGCGAAAATCGGGCAGCGAAATTCGTCCGTGAACAGATTTATCATCTGCCCCGCCTGCCATGCGAGCCGCAATTTCTCGTTGAAACCCCGATTGCCCGCGCGCGACGTGCCGCCATTGAGCGACGTGCGCACAACGGTGTGGAGCGGATTGCGCAAAATGATTTGCTCGGCGGCGGCTTTGGTCTCGCCATACAAATGAATTGGATTCACCGCGTCGGCTTCGGCGTAATTCCCTTTGCGCCCGTCGAAAACCAAATCCGAGGAAAAGAAAACGAACGGAATGTCCGCCGCGAGTCCGGCCAAAAGCGCGGTCACGTCCACATTCACGCGCCGCGCCAAATCGGGATTCGCCTGCGCTTCGGCCAGGGTGCTGACGGCGGCGCAATGAATGATGAGTTGTGGCTGGTCATCGCAGAACGCGCGGCGGACGGCGTCGAAATCGGTAAGATCAAGACAACGAACATTCCCCGAAGAAATTGGGGACGCCGACACGGCGTCCCTCCCAGCGTGAGGGAGAGACGGCATGTTGCCGTCCCTGATTATGCCAATGACGCGCCAGTGTGGGGCAAATCGCGGTGCAGTCTGGACAAGATAATTTCCAATCAGCCCGTTGGCGCCGGTGATCCAAGCAAGAGGTTTTGAAGCCGCGTCAGTCAATCAAACGTTTGGTAAGCCCGCCGTAAGCATCAATCCGCCGGTCACGCAGGAACGGCCAGTGCGTGCGCGTGGTGTCCACGGCGGCAAGGTCAACCGGCACAATCAAAACTTCCTCTTTGGCCGCGCCGGCTTTGGCGAGGATTTCACCGGAGGTCCCGGCCACAAAACTTTGGCCCCAGAATTCAATGCCTTTGCCCGCGAGTTTTTCATGCCCAATGCGATTGGCCACGGCCACGTAGCAGCCGTTGGCGATGGCGTGGCTGCGCTGGATGGTTTCCCACGAGTTATGCTGGCGTTCGCCGTATTTCTTTTTTTCGCCCGGAAGCCAGCCGATGGCGGTCGGATAAAACAGGATTTGCGCGCCTTGCAAGGCGGTGAGCCGCGCGGCTTCCGGATACCATTGGTCCCAGCAAATCAGCACGCCGATTTTGCCGTATTTGGTTTGCCACGAACGGAAACCGAGGTCGCCGGGCGTGAAATAAAATTTCTCGTAGTAAAGCGGGTCGTCCGGAATGTGCATCTTCCGATAGCGGCCCAGCAGCGAACCGTCGGCGTCAATGATCGCGGCCGTATTGTGATAAACGCCGGCGGCGCGCTTCTCAAAGAGCGATGCGATGACGACGGCCTTGTGTTTTTTGGCGAGCTGGCAAAAGGCGTCGGTGGTGGGGCCGGGAACCGGTTCGGCCAGTTTGAAATTTTGGTGGTCTTCGCTCTGGCAAAAATACTGTGAGCGGAATAATTCCTGAGTGCAGATGATTTGCGCGCCGCGTTGGGCCGCACAGCCGGCGAGCGCCAGCGTCTTTTTCAAATTCGCGTCCGGGTCGGCGGAGCACGTGGTTTGAATCAGCCCAAGTTTGACGGTTTGGGCGGAAGCGCGTTTCATTTTTTGGCGCGTTCGTTGAGCCGGGCAGTTTCTTCGAGAATGATGGTTTTAACGTGCGTGTCCTCGGCCATGTGGGGAGCGGTCTGGCCGAACAGTTCGCGGATGAATTTGCCGAGCGTCTCGTTGGTCGGGCCGTAACCGCTGTGGTAGATGTAGTATTCGAGGTCATACATCAACTGGTCGGCGGTCGCGTAACGGCGGGTCAAATCACGCGCGAGACAGTGATGCAGAATGTCGTTGAGTTTGTCGTCAATCCGCGGGTCGAGCGCGCAAAAATCAGGGATCGGCTGGTTCAGGATGCGGCTGCGCGATTCCTCGGCGTTTTCGCCTTTGAACAAATTCCGCCCCAGCAACAGATGCGCCAGCACGACCCCGGCGGAAAAAAGATCGGAACGCTTGTCGGTAACTTGAAAATCAGCCTGTTCGGGACTCATGTAATCGGCCTTGCCGGCGATGACTTCACCCTCCTGATCGGTCAGAAAGCCGCGCGCCTTGGCGACGCCGAAATCGGTCAGCTTCACGTCGCCCTCAAAGGCGATCATGATGTTTTTGAAACTCACGTCGCGGTGAACGATGCCCAGCGGCTTGCCGTCCTTGTCGGTTTTGGCGTGCGCGTAGGCCAGGCCGCGCGCGACCCGGCTGGTGATGAACACGGCGAGTTCCTTTGGCAACACACGGCGTTTGTCGGCCAGATGGCGGGCGAACTGCTCCAGATTCACGCCGCGAATCAATTCCATGGCGATGAAACAAACGCCGTTGGTTTCGCCGAGATGATAGGTCTGGACGATGTTCGTGTGGATCAAATCGGCGACGAGCTTGGCCTCGCCGATGAAATTCTCGATGAACATCTTCTGGCTCGCGTAATGGGAGCGGATGATCTTGATGGCGATGCGCTTGGCAAAATTGCGCGCGCCGTTCTGCTCGGCTTCATAGACAATCCCCATGCCGCCCTCAAAGATTTTGCGGACGACTTCGTACTGAAACTCGCTCTGAATGGTGAAGAGCGGCACGGGCGGATGGTGTGAAAATGTTCCGCAAAGTCAAGTCCGGGTCTCAGACGGTAAAAAGAAAGCCCTTATTTTTTTGTTTTTTTGCTTGCACAATGCGGGTGAACTTCTTTAATTCTACCCAAGTCAAATGACTTTTTAACCAAAAACCGTAAAATAACAACCATCAAGGACACCGATTATGGCAAACGCACTCTCGAAATCCCAACTCGCCGCCGCAATTGCTGAGAAGGCTGAAATCTCCAAAAAGCAAGCGGTCGAAATCCTCGAAAACATCGCCGCCCTCGCCTACAAGCACGCGAAGGACACCTTCACGCTGCCCGGCATCGGCAAGCTCGTGCTGAAAAACCGCGCCGCCCGCATGGGCCGCAACCCCAAGACCGGCGAGGCCATCTCGATCCCGGCCAAGCGCGTCGTGAAGTTCCGCGTCGCCAAAGCCGCGAAGGACGCCATCCTCGGCGGCAAGTAATTTCCGGATTTACACCAGGCGCTCTGATTTTTCGGAGCGCCTTTTTTGTTGGCGCGCCGGAGTGATGGAGTAATGGAGTGATGCGGTAATCGCCTTCCAACACTCCATTCCTCCAATATCCCAACAATCCATTTCCCATGAAAATCGCCGTTGTCGGTTGCGGGGCCGTGGGGAGCTACTACGGCGCCAGGCTCGGTTGTGCCGGGCGGGAAGTCCATTTCCTGCTCCGCTCGGACTATGATGCTGTGCGGTATAACGGCGTGACCGTCCGCAGTTTCGAAGGCGACTTTCACGTTCAACCCAAATGCGCAAGGACGCCGGACGAAATCAGCGTGTGCGACCTTGTGTTGATTGGACTGAAAACGACCGCCAACGATCAATTCCCGAAATTGCTGCCTCCATTGGTCGGGCCACAGACTGCCGTCGTCACGCTGCAAAACGGTCTGGGCAACACGGAACAATTGGCGCGGCTCTTTTCGCCGGAACAGATTCTCAGCGGACTCTGTTTTGTTTGCCTCAATCGCGTCAAACCGGGCGTCATCCATCACATGGAATACGGGATGATCGTGCTTGGCGAGTTTCAGCGCCGGGCCGGGCCGCGCACGCAAAAACTGGCAGCGATGTTTCGCGATGCCGGCGTGCCCTGCAAGGTCACGGACAACCTGGCGCAGGCACAATGGGAAAAACTTGTCTGGAACATTCCCTTCAACGGACTCGGCGTCGCCGGCGCAGCCGGTTATGACGCTTTTACCCAAATCCCATCTGCCAACTCCCAGCTGCCATCCGTCGGCCCCTGTTTGCCGACGGATAAACTGCTCGCCGATCCGCGCTGGGAAAAACTCCTGCGCGATCTGATGCTGGAAGTCATTGCTGCCGCCGGCGCGCTGGGGTTTGAGATTCCCGTTGCCTATGCCGAAGAACAAATCGAACGCACGCGGACGATGGGCGCTTACAAGGCATCCACGCTTTTGGATTTCGAATGCGGCCGTCCGTTGGAACTGGAGAGCATGTTTCTCGAACCGCTGCGACGGGCGCAAAAGGCCGGCGTGCCCGTGCCGCGACTGGCCGCACTTTGCAAAGTGTTGCAGCAACTGAATCAACCGCGCTGACTTGGGAGCGCTGGCGTCTCGCCGGCATGTTTCGTGGCGAAGCCTTTCCTCATCCACTCGCCGCCGGGACGGCGGCGCTCCCAAGACGGCAACCGTCAAGTGGCGGAGCTTGGATTGTTTGTCAAAAAATAATCCCGGAAAATCATTGCTGTGGCGATTTCTCCTCCCGCAGCAAACTTTCCGGCAAAGCGGTAAATTCGGATTGGGTGCCCTCCGGCTGCCAGACCACGCGGCCATCGTCGAGAATCCGCTTGATGACACCATGCATCGAACCGCGCAGGGTTTTCACGCGGTCGCCAACGGTGAAATTTGTGCTTTGGCAAAGGCTCTCAATCGCCGCCAGCATCATTTCCTCTTCCAGCACACCGGTGATGAAGTGAGCGACGGCTGACGACGCCTCCTTCCGGCGGTGAAACGTGAGATCAGCAAACAGCGCCGTAGCCAGCGCACGACCGATTTCCGCAAACGTGTTGCCGTTAAAGAAAAGAAATGGCGCCCGGCGGTGGCAGGATTTGAGAAATTGAAACGTTTCCAGCAGGCTCAACTCGGACGCGCGGCGGCGTTCCCATTCTTTTTCAACCGCCGTGTAAGTTTCCGAGTTAACGCCTCGCTACGCACGGCCTCGTTCGCAGAGTCCGTCATTGATCTGGGTGACAGATGCCCAACTCCAGTTTTTGAGAAAGAAGGCTCGGCTTTGTAACGATGCTGGTTCGCTGCGGCTTCCTTGAGAATGTCCGCCGCTGTCAGTTGCTCCAGCAAATCGGTTCGGAGTTTCATCTGCCATAATATGCCCTTTCTTTGGCTGGGCGGCAAGCCGTGGTTTTTGCGCGAAATCAACAAGTGCTGGCTTGCTTCCAACTGCGATTCATAACAAACACCGGCACCACCGGCAATTTTTGTTTCCGACCGGCGAGAACAATTGGAGCGCCGATCTCCGATCCGACGCGATGTTCATTTTCCCTGAAACACGCCGGGCCGGTGACCGGCGCTCCGATGGCAGTGTTGCTACGGAGGACAGGTCTGTGGTTAAATTAAATCCATGAAACCGCGCGTTTCAGCTAAAAATCCTTATTTTGCTTTGTTTTAGGCACTTTTTTCATAATAGTAATAGCAAAGTCCAAGCAAAACAGTTCAACTACGCACTGTTGTTCATTTTCAATCAGACTTTGAATTCCCAGCGCAGCCTGTGCTCTGGCGGTGATGATCGCCTCACACCTGCGGCTCACCAGCGGGCAACCGCCTGTTCTGCCGGTTTGTTGGGAGTGAACCGCGCGATAATAGCCGGACACCGTGCTTCTTCAAAAATCAGCTTCCGATAATCTGAAAGCTGAACGACATGGTCTATTGAGAATCGCGCCAGCCAACCCGCCTGAAAATCGTTGGTGTTTTCATTCATAAACACCTTCGTCGGCAGAACCAGACAGGCGCGGCCATCGTCCCGCAGGTGTGCCGAAACTTTCCACATGAAGCCGTGCGCGCTCTGCCGTTCGGGGAAAAAGTAGGCGCGGCGGGCCGCGTCGGATTTGGGAGCGTCAGCCAGATAAGGATTTGCGGCTGAGCAAAGCCAGCCTTCCATCACGGCGTCACGCTCCTGCCCGCGACCGATCCACGGCGGGTTGCCGATGACCAGATGAAAATCGGTCGGGAGCGGTAGATTCTTGGCGAAGAAATTATCCGCAAGGATCCGAGGCGTTTCTGTGTTCTTGAAACCTTTTTCCGGCGAGGCCAGCAGAGGCGGCAGAACGCGCTCGTTTTCACTCTCCAATACTTTCTTCAACTCCCAGATATCCGACGGTTTGAGCTGGTCGAACAAGGCGAGATATAAACTGAAACAAGTAATGCGGCAGGCGGTGGGGTTCAAGTCCACGCCCCAAAAATTTTTGCACAGAAATTCGCGCAAGGCAAAGGCGCGTTCCGCGTTCGACTTGCGAGGGTTTTTAAACCGCCACTCCTCGGCCATGCGATTGAACAGGATGACCAAAAAAATTCCCGACCCCACTGATGGGTCGAGGCATTTTTTATCGAGCAGCGTGTTCCATCCTTCCGTGGCTAAGTCCACCGTCATTTCGGCCAGATGCCGGGGCGTGTAGAACGAACCGGTTTGGTTCTGCTGCGCCGGATTTTCATTTCGCAAGAAACTTTCGTAGATGGCGCTGATGGTTTCAACCGGAATGAGACTGAAGTCGTAAACGGGAAAACCAAACGACCCCTGACCGGCTTCAACGCCGTTGAGGAAGTCGCGCAGGACGTTAATGTGCGACGCACGCACAACGCGGCTTCCTTCGCCCTTCGGATGAGCGCCTTGAACACTCCCTGAATCATCAACTCCTGGGCGGGGATGAGATCAGGATATTTCGGATTCTCGGCTTTGAGGTAAGGCTTGCCACTTTTGCGGAGAAACGTCTTCAACGTGCTTTCACCATCAACCAACGCAGCGACGATGTCGCCGTGGCGCGGTTCTGGACCGTGCTCCAGCACCACAATGTCTCCGTCGAGAATGTGCCGGCCAATCATCGAATCACCGGCCACTCGCAGGGCAAACGTGTTCCGCGTCGGCTTGAACCCGATGCTTTCAACGTCCACAGAAACGCAACCTTCGGCATCCTGCTCGCGCGTTTGGGGCAAACCCGCCGGAATTGAACCGAACAGCGGGATGTCCACCAGCCGGCTCCGCAACTTCGCCAGCGGGGAAATAACGCGCAAGGAGCGCGCTTTGCCGGCGTCAGATTCGAGATAACCTTTCTGGCGCAACAGCCGTACATGTTCCGTCACGGAATTCAGGCTGCGAAAACCAAACTGATCGGCAATCTCCTGGTAGGTCGGCGTTGCGCCTTCCGTCCGTTGCCATTTCAGGATAAAATCAAGAATTTGCTGTTGTCTCCGGGTCAATTCAATCATACTGTATATCCATACAGTATATCATCGGTGCCGGGTGTCAAGGCTCAACGGCGGCGGAAAAGCTGCCGGTTCGGCTGGCGCTGCGCCCCGGTTTCAATTAAATCGTTGGTCGCATGGGCCAGACGCTCCTTTTCCCGGACCCGAAGCCGCTCGATCAGCGGCTGGGAAGGAAGTTTTTCCGGAGAGCGCCGCAAAGGCCCGGCGTGTATTTGATGAAGGATGCCTGCGACAAAGTGCTCTACGTCGGCAAGGCGAAGGACCTGAAGCAACGGCTCAACCATTACCGTGTGGCCAATCCTGACCGGATGCCGCGCCGGCACCTCAAGATGGTGCGCGAAGTGGCCCGGATCGAATTTCAATTCTGCGCCAATGAAGCGGCCGCCCTGAAACGCGAATCGAAACTCCTGCGCTCGCTCAAACCGCAATTCAACCGAGCCGGCGTCTGGCCGGGAAAAACCAGATTCATCGCCTGGCGATTTGCGCAAGAGCATCTTGAACTCGCGGTAACGGACATGCCTGAACCCACTTGGCAACGTTTCGGCCCTTTGGGCGGTGGTTCCCGACATTTGCACCAGGCGCTCGCGCGGTTGTTGTGGCTGGCACTGAACCCGGCCCGCGCGTGCACAGAACTGCCAGCCGGTTGGATGCAGGGCTATCAAGCACAGCAGGTGATGATCGAATGCGGGCAATCGGTGCAGGAAGTTGCGGCGGCGTTGGCTGCGCTTTTCTGGCAATCGCCTGATGATATGTTGTTATGGCTCGGATCGCGTTTTTCCAAGCGGATTCATCCTTTCGAGCGTGCTATCATCGAATCGGAATTGGAAATTCTGAAAGAGTTTTCTGCGAAGCGAAAGCAAGCTTTGGAAGGCGGTCGGCAACTCGCGTTGCTGTAATGAGACCGTCAAGCTTCGCCTTCGAGCACTGAAAATGGATGACAGCGAACATCTGTGGGCTGCCAAAAAATTCGCCGAATACACATCGCATAATCCATTGAATTTCAAACGTCACTGTGGTCCTCAGATGCGAGGTAAAGTTGTCAAAGCCTGCCATGATCAGTGACGCCTTGGAATTGAGCTGTTCCTTGCTCCGGCTGGGCACTGACAAATTCCTGATGCAGCCGGGCGTAAATTCCGGCCTGGTGCAACAAGCTTTCATGCGTGCCGCGCTCGACAATTCGTCCCTGGTCCATCACCAGGACCAAATCGGCTTTACGGATCGTGCTCAAGCGGTGGGCTACGACGAACGCCGTCCGCCCGCGAAGTAATATATCCAGCGCCCGTTGCAACCGCGCTTCCGTGACGCTGTCAATCGCACTGGTCGCCTCGTCTAATACCACGATGCGCGGGTTCACCAGCAGCGCGCGCGCGAAACACACCAGTTGCCGTTGACCAAAGGACAGTGACGTTCCCCGTTCCGCCACCCGCGTGTGCAGTTTCTGCGGCAGCGCGTCGAGCAAGTCGAGGCAATCCAGCGCTGCTAATGTCGCGCGCACGTCGGCTTCCGTTGCCTTTGGCCGGGCAAACCGGATATTGTCCAGCACCGAACCGGAGAACAGGAAATTATTCTGCTGCACACTGCCCATTTGCGATCGTAGTGAATCGCTGTTGACTTGGTTCAAGTTCAGGCCGTCCACCAGCACCTGTCCGTTGCCCGGCAGATAAAATTTCTGGAGCAAGCCCACGAGCGTCGTCTTGCCGCTGCCGGTGTGTCCCACCAGCGCCACCGATTGGCCCGGTTCGGCCACAAACGAAATGTCCTTGAGCACGGGCCGTCCCGGCTTGTATTCAAAATGCACCGCTTGAAATTCCACGCGCCCCTGGATGGCCGGCAACGGTTTCGCCGTCGCGGCGTCCTGCCATTCTGGTTTTTGATCCAGCATCCGAAACAATCGTTCCGCGCCCGCCATCGCCATGAATGCCTGATTCAATTGATTGCCGATGGCCTGCACCGGATCGAAAAATAAATTGGCGAGGAAAAAGAACATGACGAGGTCGCCGACTTCCATGTGCAGCCAGCCGTGCCAGCGCAGCGCGCCAAACGCGCCGAGCAGCGCCATCGCGCCGAGGAAAAGCTGGCTTTTCAATTGCAGCAGCGGCACAAACACCGCCGACGCCTGCGCGACGCCCACGTTGTTCTCACCATGCACATCAATCAACTTGCGGAAGAAGCCCTCATTGACATCATGCCGGACAAATGCCTGCGTCACGCGGATGCCGCTCACCGATTCGGCGAGCGTGGAAGCGACGCGGCTCCAGGATTCCTGCACCTTGCGCAGCCGCCGGCTCATTTCCTGTCGGTAGTTTTCATTCACCAACCAGATGACCGGCACCAGCAGCACCATCAATGAAAAAAGCTTCCAGTCATACCACGCCATCAGCGCCGCCGAAGCCGTCATCTGCAATCCCTGCACCACCAGCACGAAAGCCACGTCCTGCACGCCGGCGCGCACGCTGTCAATGTCCGAGGTCATCCGGCTGATGATGCGGCCAAATTTGGTCTGATTGAAAAACGACATCGGCATCGTCATCAATTTGGCAAACAGCTCCGACCGCATGTCGTGAACCACGGCCTCGCCCAATTCAAGCGCAAACCGCTGGCGGAAATGAAAATTCACCACCGTGAACAGCGCCAGGGCAAAATATCCCGCCGCAGACCAGTAAATTTCCGGCAAGTTGCGTCCAGAAATCGGCCCGTTGATCGTGCGGCCGATCAGCCACGCCAGCGCGGGAAGTTGCAAACCGCGCGTGAACGTCAAAATGAAAAGCCAGTTCCGCTTGGCGGCGTAAGGCTTCGTGTAACGGAAAATCCGGCGGATGAGCTTCGATTGCAGCGGCGCCTTGTCCGCTTCGCGTTCCTCCGTCGGATTGTAATAAGTGATCGCCTCGCGCTCCGAATGGCCTCCCTTCGCGACCGGGTCCGCTCCCGATTTATTTTCCGGTGGCGCGCTCATAAATCCATGATCTGCAAAAGCGCGGTTTCGTGATACGGCCCCGGCTGATGAACCAATTCTGCGTGCGTGCCGGACTGCGTCAAGCGTCCGTTCTCCAACACCAAAATCAAATCCGCCCGGCGCAACAAACTCAACCGGCTGGACACGACAAAGGTTGTTCGCCCCATCATCGCCTCGCGCAAGGCGGACACGATTTCATTTTCCGTCCGCGCATCCACCGACGCCGTCGGGTCGTCGAGAATCAGAATCGGCGGCTGCAAGATCAACGCCCGCGCCAACGCCAGCCGCTGGCGCTGGCCGCCCGACAAATCCACGCCCGATTCACCCAGCACCGTTTCGTAACCATGCGGCAGCGCTGTGATAAACTCGTGCGCCGAAGCAATCCGCGCCGCGCGCTCAATCTGTTCCATCGTCGCGCGCGGATGGCCGAACGCGATGTTTGCCGCCACCGTGTTCGAAAACAAAAAACTTTCCTGATAAACAATGCCAATCTGCCGCCGGAACACGTCGAGGTTCAGCTCCCGCAAATCCTGTCCGTCCGCGAGAATTCGGCCTTGGTGCGGATCGTAAAATCGCGGAATCAAACCGAGCAAGGTGCTTTTGCCCGTGCCGGTCATTCCGAAAATGCCGATCACCTGTCCCGGCTTCGCCGTAAACGAAATTTCCGTCAGCACCGGTTTTCCCGGCGTGTAGCCAAACGTCACCCTTTCAAAGGTAATCCGCCCCGTGAGCCGCGACGGTTTGATGGAGTCCGGCCGGCTTTGCACTTCCACCGGAGTGTCCAGCACTTCAAACACGCGCCGCGCCGCCGCCAGACTTTGCTGCACCGAATTCGCGATGGTCGAGATGTTCGCCACCTGTCCCGTGAATTGCTGGAGCAAGCCCGCGAACACCACCAGCCCGCTGCCCAGCGGAATCCGCCCTTGCACATACAACCAGCCGCCGTAGGCAAACAAAATCACGAGGCTCAATTGCGACAGCATCTGCGTGCCGGGCGTGAACACCGACAAATCCCAGAAAATTTTTCGCTGCTGCGAGGACACCGTGTTGTTTGCTTCTTCAAACCGCCGGACCTGGTGCAATTCCGCGGCAAACCCTTTCACCGTCTGCATTCCGCGCACGCTTTCGCTGAACAGCAAAATCATGTTGTCCGTCAATTCGCGGTTGCGCAGGTAGCCCGGACGCAGCCGCCCTGAATAAAACTGCGCCAGCCACCACAACGGCAACGACACCGACAAACACGCGAGCGTCAGCGCCGGTTGAATCTGCCACATGAAAAATGCGTAGGCCGCCAGCGTCAGGATCATGTTCACGCCTTGCAACAGCACGCCGTCCACGAACAGCCGCGTGTTCTGCACGTCGCCCGTCACGCGGTTGAAAATGGAATTGGAACCGTGAACATCGAAGAAGCTGAAACTCAACCGTTGCAACTTCGCATAAAGTTGGGCGCGTAACGTCGGCACGATTTCTCCCTGGGTCAGCCGCGCCGTGATCATGTTGTAGATGTATGTGAGCACCGCCCGAAACATTGCCAGCACCATGATCGCCACCGCTATCGCGGTGACAATTTGCAACGCTGACCATCCCGTCGGTGGGTTCCAGCCAAACGGATAGATCGGCGACGGCAAAGAGGAGTTGAGCGCCTGCCTGATGATGTCAATCACCACGCCCAGCAACTTGAGTCCCATGATGCCGAACATCAGGATTATCAAGCTCAACACCACTGACCACACGCAATCCGCGCGAAAACGCCACGCTAACGCCAGTAAACGCCGAACCAGTTCACTGCTGGAATACCGTTTGTCGGTTGCGTTGTTGTTGACTGTTCCAGGCGCTTTCAAAACATGCAAAATGCCGCAGTTGGAATCCGCAATCGAATCAAAAATCTACGGACCGCAGACGACGAATTGACTCAAGTTAAACATTACCAAAGAAAGGAAGGGGGGTGCGGGGGGAAGGAATCGTTGACTCATAATTCTGCTTACCGGCAGGAAAGCCAGAATTATGGGCAGCAAATCAAAGAAAGAATA